>Ga0194127_10007127_pt1 | contig 12456 bp, 13 predicted proteins | sample TA2KigC100mmetaG_FD_148624 | JGI IMG/M metagenome (GOLD analysis project Ga0194127, IMG submission 148624) | Freshwater microbial communities from Lake Tanganyika, Tanzania - TA2015036 Kigoma Deep Cast 100m | ecosystem: Environmental > Aquatic > Freshwater > Lake | place: Tanzania: Lake...
GTCGGGTCTAATCGACTTAACTTAAGGGGAGGTTGGGTGGAGTTACTTCAATCTGCGATTTGAAATCTGCAATCTGAAATGAGAACTGATGTTATCTTAAAAAATTTTCTCTGATTTCACAAGAGAATAAAAAGCCCTCTCGTGATTTGAAAAGAGGGCTTTCTATCCAAAACTCAACGGGACCATTGAGGTTGGCTAAACGGATCCCCCGAAGGGACACCTCTTTTAAGCGATGTCCCGGACGAGGCGTAGATCCTTAAGGAATCACAAGGGGAAATGTGTGCGATCATTTTTTAACTATTTGGGGTAGAACTTTAGAACGATTATGATGTGAAGTAAAGCATCATGAGTGTAAGATAAAAAATAATCACCGCGAACATTGCCCCTCCTTCCCACCGTTCAATGCGACTCTTGGTATAGCCAAATGTTACCAATAAGACCATCAAAAAGATCATGAAAGGGTAATCAAGCACCATAGTCTGGCGAGGAATCGAAAGCGGAGAATATAAGGAGCAACTTCCCAATATCCAAAAGATATTTAAGATGTCAGCTCCTAAAATATTGCCAACGCTGAGATCGCCATGCTTCTTAATGGCGGCAGTGATTGCGACGACATACTCCGGCAGTGATGTTCCCAGGGCGACCAGAGTGAGGGCGATAATGAGATCGGGAACCCCTAAGAATTTGGCTATAGGAGTAACATTGCCGACCAGAAGAGAGCTGCCGATAATGATTCCGATAGCCCCTAAAACTAATATCATAAATTGTTTCAGAAGGCTAACTTCTTGAACACCCTTCTCTCCGCCTGTCAGATTTTCGGTGTCCTCTACGCTTTTCCTTTCTGTCCTGGCCATCTTGATAGAGTAATAGAGGTAACAAATCAGACCCACCATCAGGATGGCTCCGTCAAGCCTGGTCAAAGCGCCACCAATAGATAATAGATATACCAAAATACCAGCGCTAAGCATGAAAGCCCCTTGTCCAATCATAAGTTTTTTAGAAGTTGAGACAGGTCGGATCAGGGTGGAGGTGCCGCAGATCAGGCCGATGTTTATGACACATGAGCCGATATTGTTTCCAATCGCCACCACGCCCTTTCCTTGAACTGTGGCAAGAAAAGACACGGCAAATTCAGGGCATGTGGTGCAAACACTCACGATGGTAGCCCCAATCAATACCTTGGGTATCCTTGTGAGAACAGATATATGAACCGCTGCATCGGTGAAGTAATCGCCTGCCTTGGTAATCACTGCCATGCCGATAAAAAATAATACAAAGTTAAGCCATATGGGTAATCCCTGAAACAAACCTTCCATCTTTGCCTCAAATTATAAAAAATGCGCCAGAATACCCAGAGCTCTGCTGGGGGATGAATGGCCTTCCCTCACATATTTTATTTCCAGAATATCTGGACGATGATTTGCGCGACCAGAACTGCTATGCAGGAAAAGGGGACTGCTATTTTCATGTATTCCCACAGATTGATTTTATATCCGCGCTTCTCCAGCATGCCGCATGCGAGAACGTTGGCGGTCGCGCCTACAGGCGTAAGGTTGCCGCCGATGCCGGTTCCAATCAACATGCCGAAATAGAGAAAAAAGGGGTTGACGCCAAGCAGGTTTGCAAGATAGCCACATACCGGAATCATCAGGACCGTATAGGGCACGTTATCGATAAAAGCCGAGAGGAGCACCGACATCCAGGTGATGATCCAGAAAACCATGATAGGGTTGGTAAGCCCGATACGGATCATGAAGTCGGCCAGGTCCTTGAGAAGCCCGACCTGCTTGACCGAGCCGATAACGATAAAAATGCCGATCAAAAATAAGATCGATTGCCAGTCAAACTCCTTGACGCCGTCCATCCATTTATTTCTAAGCATGATGAGGGAGAGAAGGCCGAGGATAAGTCCTACCCATCCCTGCCACCTGAGAAATGCGGCAACTTCGTTCGGCACAAGCGCAAGCCCCCAGCAGCTTAACAGGAAAACTGCGGTCGAACCAAGGGTGAGGCGCATCTTGCCGGGCCCCGGATCCCCAGTTTCGGGGGCAAGAACGTCGACGATGACAATGAGGAGCGAGAACGCCAGCAACACGGCAACCGAGGGCATGGTAAACCCCGTGGCCTTGAGTACGGTCGCGATCCCGCAACCGATCAGCCCGAGCACGATCAATTGGATAGATCTTTTCCCCACAACCACCTTCGGCGTTATCAGCTCTACAACGTTATTGAGCTTCCGGAATTGGATCATGAGCACCAGCATTGCCGCGATGACGCCTACTATTGAAACTGTTCCCAAGCCCGGTCTGCCCTGGAACCAGTAGAAGTCCATAAACGACATGTTGGTCTGCATTGCCAATATGAGTGCCGGCGGGTCGGCCATCATACTGACCGTGGTGACGATGTTGGAGGCCGCGGCAAGAGCGACCAGGTAGAGGAATAGCGACGCCTTCAGTCGCTCTGCCATTTCTATGGCCAAGGGCGCGAGCATAAGCACCACAACCGGGTTTGCCATAAAACTGGAGAGCAGAGCGGCAAGGCCGCAGAGAAAGAGCAGGGCATACTTCTCTTTGCGCAGGTGCGGAAGCAACCAGTTGGCGATTGCGGCAGGGAGTCGGCTTTGCTGTAATACCATTGCCAACATGCCGTAACCGAAATAGATGGCGAGCACATCCCAAGAGACTCCGTTGTCATTATCCAGCAAAGCAGTGCCAGGGCTCATGACGCCGAAAATGATGAGCAACGCGGCGGCACCAAGCGAAAGATAATGGATAGGCATCCTGCGATGAAGGATCAGCGCGAAAACAAGCAGGAAAATAGCGAGAGTGACCCATTTCAAAGCTTCAGGACTGAAACCATGCAACACCGACCCCTCCCTTTTTTAAAATTTGTTTCAAAATTCCCTCACTTTATCGATGGAATCGATATTAAACCCTTCAAATAAAGTTAGGGGCATTATTACAATAAGAATTATTAATAGTCAACCATTCAATTTTACATCATGAAAAATTTGTTAGATTTTTAAATTTCCAAGTAAAACAGCCCTGGCCTTCTCTCGCTGATCCGCCTTTAGTAGATCGATCAACCGATCTAAATCCAGGGCTTCCTGCCAGGCCTCAGGACTCACCCCTATTCCCCGCAGTTTAAGTTCCGAGCGGACCTCTTCAATCAGAGAGAGTAAAATAGCATATTCTTCTCCGAATATTTGTTCAAGTTTCGTTCTGAGTTTCCTCGCCAGGGCCGGGCTTCGGCCTCCTGTGGAAATAGCAACGGTCAAATCTCTGCGTCGAAAAAAGGAGGGAGTGATAAAATTGGATGAGTCCGGATCATCAATCACATTCACGAAAGCTCCTAACTTCTTCGCCTCCTCAGCCGCTTGGTCATTGACCTCTTTCACATCCGTTGCTGCAATGACAATGACAGCATCCTCGAAGTCTCCTGGTTCATATTCCCGAGAAATCCTGTGAAGGGCTTTTTTGTTCATCAGTTGAGTCAGATCTGGATGAAGGGTTGGACTGATCACGGTGACCTTTGCTCCACAGTCTAAAAGCATCTTTACCTTCCGAAGGGCGACTTTGCCCCCTCCTACGACAATACATTTTTTGCCGTGGATATCGAGAAAAGCGGGGAAATAAGTGACAGGTTTTCTCTTTTTAGTCTTCATGCCGTTCAATATGTCAAACTTTCTCAAACCAATGTAAATGTTTTCGGAGACGAACGACATTGCCCACCACGATGACGGATGGGGGGCTAAGATTCTCCGATTTAACTTTTTCAATAATATCCTGGAGTGTTCCCGTCACGCATCGTTGATGAGGGGTGGTTCCCTGAGTGATCACCGCGACAGGAGTTGATGGTAGTCTACCGTTTTTTATTATTTGATCGATCAAATTGGCCAAATTCCCAATTCCCATCAGGATGATCAGAGTATCCGTTCCAGTCGCCAGCTTATCCCAGGCAATGTTGGGTTCACTTTTATCAAAGGCTTTGTGCCCGGTGACAACGGTAAAGGACGAAGCAACTCCCCGATGCGTTACGGGAATGCCCGCAAAAGCTGGGACCGCCACAGCCGACGATACTCCTGGCACCACTTCAAAGGGAATCCCATTTCGAGCAAGTACCTCTGCCTCTTCCCCTCCACGTCCTAAAACAAAGGGATCTCCACCTTTCAATCTAACAACGACCTTGCCATCATGAGCTTTCTTAATGAGCAACTGATTGATCATTTCTTGTTCCATTGTGTGATGACTCGATGCTTTTCCAACATATATTTTCTCCGCCTGGGGGTGAGCTTCTCCAAGGATGCTCTCGTCCACAAGACGATCATAAACTACAGCGTCCGCCTGCCGCAGACACTCCAACCCCTTTACCGTGATTAAACCAGGATCGCCCGGACCTGCCCCCACCAGATAGACTTTTCCTATGGTCATCTTTATTTTCCTTGTCCACCCCCACCTTCATCCTCCCCCTGCCTTCGCCCCGCAGAGCGGGGCTTCGCGCGGGCGGGCATCGAAGAGGGAGGAGAGTTGATCTAAAAAGGTGATGAAAAGGGGTTATTGATGTTTAACATTCGTTTCTGGAAGGTAGGATTTAATCCTATCCTCCACTTTAGTGACCGCTTTCTCCCTTCCTTCTTGCATTTCCCAGATCGGAATGATGGGGAAAAATTTGGTAAAAAGGACATAGAGAAGAGAAAAAAAGGAGAGGCAACCCAGGAAGATTGACCACTCTACCCAGGTAGGTATGTAGAGGGCCTGCTCCACAGAAATTCTCTGTCTCGTCAAAGTTGGGACGATAATGACAAATCGCTCCAGCCACATCCCGATATTGATGGAGATCGAGGCGATCACCGTTCCCTTAATGGTTCGAGTCTTCGGGTTGGCAAGAATGGGAAAGGGGATGACAAAGCAGAGCACAACATGGAGCCAGAAGAGAGGAGCAAATTTTCCGGTCAGCTTCGACCAGAAGATTTCCATATGAATCGGCTCATTCCCGTAAAAGGTGGTTACGTATTCTCCAAGGGTGAAGTAGACCCAGAGAAGGGTCATGGCCAGAAGGAAGGTGCCGAGATTATAGAAGTGAACCGGTTTAAGATAATCTTCGGGGGGATAAGCTTTGCGAATAATAGCCATGATGGTGATCACGGCAGCCACTCCCGAGAAGAGGGCTCCGGCAACAAAGTAGGGACCGAAGATGGCGCTATGCCACATGGGTTGAATCGTCATGGCAAAGACATAGGAGACTACCGTATGGACGGTGATCATGACGGGGATGACGAGGATGGACATAAAGGTGATCGCTTTTTCCAGGCGATGCCATTGTTTTTCCGTTCCTGTGAATCCGAGAGAGAGAATCTCATAGAACCATTGCCTTTTCTTCCAGCCAAGGTCTCTCATAAGGGCGATATCCGGAATCAGCGCAAGGTAAAGGCAGATGGAGCTCACCGTCAGATAGGTGGCAATGCTACAAACATCCCAGAGAAGAGGGGATCGAAAATGGGCATATCGGATAGCATAGAGCATCCGGTCGGGCCTTCCAAGATCGATCAACACGCTTCCCACGCCAAAAAAGAGGATAAAGACGGTCGTAAGTTCCGAGAGCCGGCTTATCGGTCTTCTCCATTCCGCCTTCACAACCCGAAGCACAGCCGAGATGAAGGTGCCGGCATGGCTGATCCCGATGAAGAAGACAAAATTTGTGATGTAGACACCCCAGAAGATCTGTCTTGAAAGCCCGGTTACGCCAAGGCCTGTCTGGTATTGGGTAAGATAGGCATAGATTCCCCATAAAACAAGGGCGATAAGGATGGAAACGGTAACGTAAAATCCTTTACCTGACCTTCTAACGTGCTCAAGAAGAGCAATTTCTCTATCTACCAATACATTCTCTTTGTTCATCCTATCCATTCCTTTAGGCCCTTACATGAATTCATTTAAAAATTTTCTTCTAACATCTTATGCTCCCCTCACCCTCTTCCAGCTCTTGGGAGAGGGTGAGGGCGGTTAGTTTTTTATACGATGTAGAAAACCTTAGGCTTTGTGCCCAGTTCGGGTTGACGTTGTAGGATATGACGTCCATGGAAAGCCCTCCTGATCTCCGAGTGGGGATCATTGAGATCTCCGAAGATGATGGCCTTGTCTTTGCGTGCCTCTACACAGGCAGGCAGAAGCCCCTGACTCAGCCTCTCCTCGCAGAAATTACACTTCTCCACTACCCCTTTGGTTCTTGTAGGAAATTCCAGATTCACCTTTTTAATAAAGGGTCGAGGGTCTCTCCAGTTGAAGCTTCGGGATCCATAGGGGCATCCGGCCATACAGTACCTGCACCCAATACAACGGTGAAAATCCATCATGACAATTCCATCTTCTCTTTTCCAGGTCGCTCTTGTTGGACAATATTTGGTGCAGGGCGGATCGTCACACTGATTGCAGAGGACGATCACGGATCTCCCTTTATACTCCTCCTCGTTGAAATCATGGATATGTTCTGGAAAGGTCTTCTCATACTCTATGGTCCAGATCCATTTGATCTCCTCCTTAATAGATTGAATGGAAGGCACATTGTGAATACGATGGCAGGTATTGATGGATTCTATATCCTCCTCTTTTGCCTCCCAGCACTTCTTCAGATCGATCACCATTCCCCACTTTTTTCCGGAAAAATAGTTCGGGGCCGGGGAGGACTCACTGGGCTTAACTTTTGAAATCACCTCCCATCCTGGTTTGGCAGCAAGACCAAGAAATGTGAGTCCCGCAATCTTTAAAAACCCTCTTCGACTGAATTCCATCTACTTCACTCCTGCTTTCAATTCTTTGGGATACATATGGCAATCCCAGCAATCATTTCTTACTCCCATATAGTTATGGCATTGGTCACAGAATTTGGTCTTATCTTTGTGACAGTCCATACAAGTACGATTCAAGCTCATGGTATATTTCTTTTTATTACTCGCCTGATAGATCCTTATTCCGGAGCGAACCACCGAAGTTCTCCAATCATCTAATAAATCCTTGTGATTGATCCGGATAAAAGCCTTCGGTTCCACGCACTCCTTCTTGTCTGCGGGGATTTCAGGCTTGGGAACATAGCTGGTCTTTCCACTCACGGTATTGTGCCATATCGGATAGGTGACGATTCCGAGAAAGAGGACCAGGCCTGGAATGATCTTTTTTCCATCATACATAACAATCTCCGATTAAGACAAACTTTAATGATCAATCATCTGTGGTTAATTGGCAATTCTTAATTCGCAACTTTAAACTTTTAACTTATAACTTGAAACTTTGTTAGGGGTTCGCCTCGAAGGTCGGTGGTTCTCTCTTTTTCTCCACTCATCACCAGGGCATTCCCAACCAGCTCATGAATGCCAGCAACCTCGACTCCGGGAACCCAGTATTCCAGAAGGGGGGGAAGGGTAGCCTTATCAATGGCACAGACGCAGGTGAGCAGGTTCACTCCGAATTTTTCGTGTACATATTTTACCGCATTTGCCCTTGGAAAACCTCCCCTCAATCTTATCTCCATGTTTTCATCCGCCCCCAATCCAGCCCCGCTTCCGCAACAGAAAGTCCTTTCTTTGATCGTATTTTCCGGCATATCGTAGAAATAGTTCCCTGCATGATGAAGGATATAACGGGGTTCCTCAAAGAGTCCCATTCCCCGAGAAGGGTTGCAGGAATCATGATAGGTCACTTTCCATTTATCATTGCGGCTTGGATCGAGTTTCAACTTATTGTTCTTGATCAGATCGGCCGTGAACTCGCAGATGTGGACCATCTTGGTAGATTTGGCATTGTCGAAATGCGTTCCTGTAATCGGGGAGACGGGCTCTTCCAGGAAATCTGCTGGACCATTATAGGTATCCATATATTGATGGAGAACCCTCCACATATGACCGCATTCCCCTCCGAGAATCCACTTCACCCCAAGCCTTTTTGCTTCAGCATAAATCTTTGCATTGAGCCTCTTAGCCAATTCCGAAGAGTGGAAGAGCCCAAAATTCCCACCCTCAGAGGCATAGGCGCTCCAGGTATAGTCGAGCCCTATTTCGTGAAATAGCATGAGGTATCCTAAAAATGTAAACCAGTGGGGGTTGCCGAAGTAATCAGCAGAAGGGGAGATAAAAAGCACCTCTGCACCCTTCCGGTTGATGGTCGCCTCCACTTTGATTCCGGTGATCTCCTTGACCTCCTCGACAGCAAACTCTAATGTCGACTTGAAGGCATGGGGGGGAACGCCGAGATGATTTCCCGTCCTGTAACAATTAGAGGCAGGCTCCACAACCCAATTAATATTGCAGCCCACCAGATTAAGCAGCTCCCTTCCCATCATCGTTATTTCACAGGTATCTATTCCGTAAGGACAAAAGACTGAACATCGGCGGCATTCCGTGCACTGGAAAAAGTAGTAGAACCACTCCTTGAGCACCTCTTCTGTGAGCTCCCGGGCTCCGGCAAGTCTTCCCAGAATTTTTCCCGACGATGTGAAGTATCTTCTATAGACAGACCTTAAAAGCTCCGCCCTGAGGACGGGCATATTCTTCGGATCCCCTGAACCAATGAAGAAGTGGCATTTGTCGGCGCAGGCACCGCATCTCACACAGATATCGAGAAAGAGCTTAAAGGATCGGTACTGACCCAAAAGATCTTTCATCCCCTTGAGGATGATCTCCTTCCAGTGTTCCGGTAGTTTCCAGTCCTCTTCGGCAGGGTTCCATTCCCTCGGGTAGGGAAGATCGAGATATTTCTGATGCTTTGGAACGGCAGAGTAACAGTAAGTTCCCTTCCGAAATTTGACAGTAGGTTCCATCCAGCTTTTGGTCGGGGGCGTGAGATCAATGCTTATTCGTTCTTCCGGCATCTTCACTCCTTGTCTAAAGGCAATCCAACCTCTTTTATAGCATCCCTGAACTCATCCTCCCATTCTTCATAAGTATGAACTTTAACGGGGGCATCCCAGGGATTGATATGTCTGTGGTTGCGACTGGCATTCGTTAAGTTCCTCGTGGGGCTTAAAAAGATTCCCGGCATATGCATTAGTTTACTGATCGGGAAATAGGCGAAAAGTAGAGAGACGAAAAAGAGATGGATATAGAAGACCAACCCCACTCCCTGTGGAAGAGTGGGATGAAATCTAAGCATTCCCATCGCCCAGGTCTTCACTTGCACGAGATCTGCCATGAAAAAAAGCCGCATCAAAACGCCGGAAATGGCTATTCCTGCAATAAGCAAAATCACGAAGTAATCTGAAGGTAAAGAGATGTAGCGAATCTGTGATGAGATCACTCTTCTAAAAAAAAGGAAGGCCAGAGAGATCAGGATGAGGATATCGGTGACGTAGAGCGCCGGAATGAGTCCCTGGAAAATGGAGTCGAGCCACTGAATAGAAATCACCACCCGGGGCACGGGTTCGAGAAAAAACCTTAAATGTCTGAAAAGGATGATAAGAAGAGACCAATGGAAGGCCATTGCTCCTAACCATAAATAGGTGTTTGGCTTATAGAGAAGCTTGTAAGCCTCTCTCAGTTCAACCTTTTCATTTTTGAGAAGGGAACGAAAAAAAAGAATTTCAAGTGCCAATCTCGTAACCACTCCTTTTGTTGTATAAGGGCTGTCAATAAGGTTGGATTTTATCCAAGGTAAAGACTTTTGCTGACCGCAGACGGTAGGGATATGGAATGGAACAGGCGAGTTTGCCCATTTCAGAACGCGATAGATAAATCCTGTGACGAAGAAGAGCATCGCCATATAGGGGATCGCCACCCCGAGCAGAGAATACCAGCCGATCCCCCATACGCCGATGGAAATGAAAAGAAGAACGATGACCGTTAGGAGAGAATAGGAGACACCCATCTTATCAACCCACTTCCTTCCCTATGTTTTTTCTTTTAACACTCTCATCCTTTCAAGCATTTTAAACGCCATCTCTCGCTCGGCCTTGGCCTGATTCACTCTGATCTCGCATATCTTTTCCCGGCAATCCATATAGATATCGAAGGCCCGAAGAGCAACTTCATCAATCCTCGAATAAAAATCGAGCCACTCTTCCAAGACCTGTTCTTTTTTGATCTCATTCCCCAACACCTCTTGAATGGCCTTTTTGAGAAGAAAGATGAACCCAATAGCCCGGCAAGCATTAAAGTCTTGAACTGCTCTGATCTTAATCACATTATTCAGGGACGAAGAGAGTCGATCAGAATCCATGTTCTGAAGAAGCTCCTCGAATAGGGCTTCGGTCTCTTTGGAAAGGGTGTACCCCACCGGGTTTTGGAATTGATCCTTTGTTTTCCTTAGCAATGCTGAGGTATCCGGGGGATATGTCTCCAGAATCAGATGGATCCATCTCTCCAGAATGGTCGTTCTATTTTCAATGAGAAGGGTTATTAACCTATTCATAGATTGACAACTTCTTTATGGAGCAACAGATCCAAAATCTCATCCATCGTCGCCGGCCTGCCGACGGCTATTCTTCCTGTTAGCTCGCATTCCCCTACACAGGATTTTCCCAACAAAATCATGATCCCCTTTTCCTCAAGACGTCTAAAGTATGGCACGAGAGGGGAATCATCCGCCAGCAGCCTGACCGCTGTGTTCCAGAAGATAAAGGCACTGGGGTTATCGTCGCGCTTCTCCAGAGATTCCAACATCGTGACCAGAATCTGATATCCGATATTGTCGTCTCCCCGGCCAATCACCTCTGATCCCAACAGAAAAACCTTGCCCTTTGGTCTGGACATCATGGTGCTCCTGTGACTCTCTCGATCACCTTATCTCTTGGAATGATCGAGATGCTGGCCACCTCCTTGGGATCGAATCCCATGCAGAGGGCCAGGATCTGTGCGTAATCGAAAACGGGGATGGAGAATTCGCGATCCTCCTTGCTGAATTCTTTTTGGACCTTTTCCATATGCATCAGGCAGGTGATGCAGTTGACGACGATGAAATCCACCTGGGTTTCCCTTACCATGGCGTCGAATTTCTTCTTTGAGAACTTCAGGGCATCCTGGTAGGCCTGGCGGGCAAACCCACCTGCACCGCCGCAGCATTGAAGCTCCCTGCTGTAACCCTGAACCGTGGCCCCTAAGGCCTCGACGAGTTTCTGAAGCATGCGGGGCCTGCCCGGGCTATCAAAGCCCAGCACGTCACTGGGGAAACGGGTATGGCAGGGGTACTGCACGACCACATTGAGGCCTTGAAGATCCTTTTTGATCGACTGGCTGATCTTCTCTGTTCCCACATCATTGAAGAGGATATCGATGACATGCCGGGGACAGGTCTTTCCCTCAAAATGTTTATCTACCTTCTTCAGCAGTTCATTCACCCTCTCTCTTTTCTCTTCATCTTTAACAAGCTTCTCCCTGGCCATTCTCAGAACGCTGTAACAGGAACCACATTGCACCAGGGAGTTGACTCCCTCTTTTTCAGCAATCGAAAGGTTCCAACCACTGACAGCCAGGCTGGCTATTTCATCGGCTGAGGGAAAAGTGCCAAAGGCAGGGCAGCAGGCGCTCCCCTCCAGGTCAACTAGTTCGATTCCAAGGGCCGGGATCGCCAACCGCATGGCCCGTTCGACATCAGGCCTGATGGCAGGCATATTGCACCCTAAAAAAAGGCCGTACTTATTCATTGTAGTCGTTTCTCCATCTCTCCTTATCCGAGGGATAGCTCACTTTTTATTTCCTTCTTTAAACATATAATCATTGTTCTTGACAATCTCGGTCTCTTTGAGCATCGCCTGAAATACTTTCAGAAGTTCCGAAAACTTTGCAATAGTAGGTGGAATCTCTGGAAGGCCCAGCGATTTTCTCAATTCCCCTATCTTCTCAACGGGCTGGGTATGGCCGGTCTCAAAAATCTCTGTGGTCGCAAGGGGAAGGTACGTCTCATCCTTTCTCGTCTGCCATCTCCGGATTGCCAGACCCACCTCAAAGGGTTTAACACCCATGGGACACATCTCTTCACAGGCTGTGCAGGTCACACACATCCAAGGGGTTCCATCCTCAAGAAGCTTTTCTTCGAGTCCAAGGAGAACCATGCGGACAAGCCTTCTGATGTGGAGGGGGGATTCCGCCTCTGCAGCAGGACAGCCGGAAACGCAGGTCCCGCAGTTGAAGCAATGCCTGATATCTCCGGCATCCTCCTCCATAATTTCTTTCCAGAGATGGTGGTTAGCTTTGGTCAAATCAATCATATTCCTTACGCTCCCCAATCAACCCCTTGCCGCAAAGGCGTGATGGTCTTGTCCCTTCTTATCTACATCACCCCCAGAGCTGCATCGACTTGCGCTCCAATCTGTTCCAGCTTAAACCCTCTCACGAAGATCCCCTTCTTAGGACAGGTGGCCTGACAGCAGCCGCAGCCCTTGCAGACCGTTTCGTTGACTTCAACCGTCTTCTTGACGGCCCCCTCCCTCATATATTCAAGCAGGGTGATCGCCTTGTAAGGACAGGGATCAACG
>Ga0194127_10007128_pt1 | contig 12453 bp, 9 predicted proteins | sample TA2KigC100mmetaG_FD_148624 | JGI IMG/M metagenome (GOLD analysis project Ga0194127, IMG submission 148624) | Freshwater microbial communities from Lake Tanganyika, Tanzania - TA2015036 Kigoma Deep Cast 100m | ecosystem: Environmental > Aquatic > Freshwater > Lake | place: Tanzania: Lake...
CCCCGAGAACGTCAGCCAGTTGATGGTGACAGGGTCGGGCTCATCGTTGATGAGTTTGATTCGAAAACCCGAGCTGTCGGCCGTCAATTTCGGCTGGCCAATCATGCGCAGCTTGTTCCAGAAAGACGATGTGAACTTGAAATCAACGACCGTCCGGGAACGTGGCACCACGGTTACGCACCGAACCAACTGCTCGGTCGGCGTAAATGCCACCAGCTTTCTTAGGCCGATGGGTACCGAGGTGATGCCGGGAACATCGGTTGAGATCTCGTAGAATCCCCCGGCGCTGGGCCGGACCTCGACGGAATCGTCACCGCCGTGGGCGTTGGGATTGTTGTAGTACATCCTGACCTTGAGATCCGTAACGGTGGAATCACCGGGAGCGGCGCCGTCTATGTCTGTTATGGTGCCGACGATGGCATTCTCCCACAGTTGATCTACGGAGTCGACTATCCTCACGGTCATCTGGTACTTCCCGTTGTTGCTAGTGATGATACCCTTGTTCGGGTTAATAACGTAGCGCACTCCCCAAAAGTCATACAGGTAGCTCGAGTCCTCAATTGCCGCCGCCAGCCGCAGGTACGGCCCTTTCCACGCGGGGTCGCCGGTGCTCTGGACGAGCGCTGTCAGATCGGTCGGCAATTGCTCAATGTCTCCGTAGTATCCGAAGTCAACCCGCCGGCCGTCGTACGTCAGGTCAGGATTGCCGACCAGCGCGTACACCAGCTGGTTCATCTCTTTTGTGGTCTGGTCGAATAGGCCCCGGTCACGGGTTGCGTCAATTGTCCGGAGCGCGACCGTGCTCAGAATGCCGATGATGAGCAGCACCACCAGCAGTTCCATCAAGGTAAATCCCTGTCTGCCCTTCATCTCACGCTCCCTTGCCACTATATGTCGTCCCAATCCACGGGGATCCGCATGATTACGTCACGCGCACCGGAACCGGGGTAGACGGGAACGTCCTGAACCGTCGTCAGTGTCTCGCTCGGTATCGTAAACCTTATGAGTGACGCCTCAACTCGGTGTATCCCCTGGGGAACCCCGGCGAACGTGAAATTGGCTGCATCTGCCTGGATCTTCTGCTCGAATGTGTCCCTGCCGGCCTTGGGAGTCCAGAGCCTCACTCTCACATTGTCAACTATGATGGCTCTTCCAAGCGGTACCGGGTCGCCGCGAATGTCCACGATTCGGCCGGTGACCTGGTTATTCACGAGCGCCTGGTAGGTGTATGGAAAGTTCAGAGTCTGCCATCGGCTCCTGTCTACCACCCCGCGGCCGCCGTAGCTGCGAACGAAAAGGCTGTCGTTGCTGGCGTACCTCTGGCGCCCGTAGACAATCGAATCACCCCAGCCGTCCATGCGGTATCCGTCGGCCGACTGATTGAAGGTCGAGCGTATGTACGGCCCGCGCCAGACGCTGTCCGAGGGCGGGCGATTCACGAGTTCCGGCAAGGAGTCCGGCAGGCGCCCTTCGTCGCCAACGAATCCGAAGTCCGCGCGCTGGCCGGCGACTATATAGTCAGGGTCGCCGACGATGACTTTGACGAGCTGCTGCAGTTTGTTGGCAGTGGTCTGGGCCCGTCCCCGCTCCAGGGTCACGTCCCAGGTCTTGACCGCGGCAGTTAGGATGATGCTCAGGACCATCAGCACGACGAGGAGTTCGAGCAAAGTCACGCCGCGGTCATGCCTGCGAGCACTGGTTGTCATTAGAAAAACACCCATATGTCGTCGCTGTCCTGTGCACCGGGCGTAATCTTCCAGAACATCTGGTCCGGACCTGCGCTGCGCAGCCCGACCGTGTCGGTGCCGCGGACTTCAAACATGTAGTCAGTGATCCACGCGTCTTCGGTATAGCCCATGTTGCCGTCCTCACGCACGTAGGGACCGTTCCACCCCTTCTTGAGGTAAGGATCCCAGGCCGGGAGGGTCGTCTTGCCGGGGTAGGGGCGTCCCGCGTAGAATCCCGTGTCCGGCCTGCTGGTGGCAAGCTCTACCAGGTCGCGCGGCCACCGGCCGATATCGTTCTTGAATCCGGTGACGACCATCTCCCCGCTCATCCTGATGTCCGGGTCGCCGGCTATGGCGTCACGGAGCATCCTCATTTCCTGGAGGGTTGCCACGCGCCGGGCATTGGTCGCGATCCGGCCGGCGATGGTCGGAACGAAGAAGGCAAGGATAATCCCCAACACGGATATCACGACTAGTAGCTCTACGAGCGTGAACCCGCGCGCTCCGCGAGAAGTGCTGCTCACTGCGTGAATTATAGGAACACGCCTAAGCGGTGTCAAGGATGAAAACCGGGACATTGGTGCTCCTAGCTGTGCAGCAGGAAGATGATCGCTTCATCGTCCTGGTTAAAGGACCGGATCGACATCCCGCCCCGACCGATTCCCACCAGCCCGTAACCCGTGGGGTTGTCGGCGCCCAGCGGCGTCCAGATGCCGTAGATGATCTCTCCGTACCCGTAGTCGTACTGGTCGTTCGGACCGCCCTCGTTGGCGTCACTCAAGTCGGCTTCTTTGTCGTAGTCCTCGGGATTGAATTCATCCGGGTCCATCTGCCGGCCGGTCCAGGGATTGGTAGGCAACGTGCCTATCTGTTGGTCGAAGATGCCGCCGGGAAAGACCGAGCCGTAGCCATCTTCGTAGAAATCCTCCGCGTAGTAGCCCTTCTCCGCGTGGAACTGCTCTATCACCACCTGGACGTTGTGAAGGTTCATCTTCATGGCGGCCTCGCGGGCCTGCTGGCGTACGCCGGCAATTCTGGGAACGGTCATAGCCATCAAGATACCCAGGATCAGTATAACGACGAGCAACTCTATGAGTGTAAAGCCTCTATTTCTCATGCGCATGGTTTCTCCTCCCCTCAGTTATAGGGCAATAATGCCGGTCTGTCAAGTTGGGCGGCTGCTACTCCCTCTGGTTCGGCGGCGTTGTCGTAAGGACTTTGCCGTCCTTGAGATAGAAGCGGCCGCCGTAGGGTTCCTCGGGGATGCGCTCGACGTACCCGGTCGCCTGCAGTTCCCGCAGGTCGGTCGGCATTCGCTTCCTGTCTTCCTGGAAACTGAAGACCGCCTTCTGGAGACGGTCGGTGGACTCGGTAAGGTCGAGATTCCTCAACTGCCGGACGACGAGCGCCTTCAGCGCCCGGTTCTCGGTGCCCTTCAGGATGTCCACCCACATGTCGCGAGCGGTCTGAAAGTCACCTGACTTGGCCTTGGCGATGGCGGCCCAGCGGGAGAGGATGAACCAGGCATTGGGCATCTTCGATGCCGCCTCGAAGAACGTACTCGCCCGCCCGTAGTCGCGCAACAGCATGTAGCAGATGAAACCGGCGTCAAACGGGATCTGCCAGTTCATCGGGTTGGCCTTCATGCCCTTGACAAGGAAATCCATAGCTTCGTGCGGCTTGCCCGCGTCCCACGCCAGCGTGATTCCCCCGAAGTGGTAGGCACCGACGAAGCCGGGGTCGAGTGACGTCAGGATGTCAAACACGTGGCCCAGCCACTCGTACTTGCGGTCGGACATAAGATGGTAGCCGTAGTACTGTATTCCCCGCAGCCAGACGAAGTCGGCCGCCAGGCTCTGGAACTCGATGGAGGACTGGCTGACGAACCGGCCGGACGGGAAGTACGCCATTTCCGCTACCGCCTTCTCCCGCAGACGGTCCTCGCCGGCCCGGTCGATCGAAAGTTGAAGCAGATAGGCGCCAACGAACCCCCACACGATCAGCACGGCCGGCAGCACGCCGGCGAGCGGGCCGGCGCGGCCGGGCGGGCGGGGTCGAGGTGTGACCTCGGTCAGCACCGGGTTAGAACTCCTTGCGGTTGAATATCAGCGTAGAGATCAGGAGCAGCGTCGCGGTGTAGACCAGGGCGTACAACCCGGAGAAGAGCAGCGCCAGTGGATCCAGCGGCGCGCCGTAGACGACCTCCGGCCGGATATTGAAATTCCCCAAGTTGGGCAGCGCATAGTATAAGATGTAGCTTACCACCTTGACGACCGGCGACGGATTCATCGCCGCCAGCAGCTTCAGGTCCCTCAACAGGTGGCCCACGAAGTAGACGGCGAACGTGAAGACGGCGCCGGTGATCGGCGTCGAGAAAGTCGAGAACTGGACGGCGACCGCGGTCAGGATGGCGAGCTGGAACAGCGTCATCAGCACTGCCAGCATCAGGTAGAGCGGGGCCCCCACGCCCAGGACGAGCAGGATCGCGTAGAAGGCCGCGGTCATCACCGCCAGGCTGACGACCAACACCGCCATCAAGCCCAGGTACTTGCCCAGTATGAACTCCCAGCGCCGTACCGGCTTGGCAAGTATGATGTAGATGGTGCGCTTCTCGACTTCCCGGTACACGATTCGGCCCCCGACCAGAATGGATATGAGCACGCAGAACAAGGTGATGGCCGAGAGACCGAGGTCCTTGACTATCTTGGCCTCTTCGCCGAGCGCCAGGGGCTGGATCACCCGGGCGCTGCCCATGACCAGCACTGCGAAGACGATCAGGGTGACGAGCACCTTGTCCCGGATCGACTCGCGGAACGTGTTCAGGGCAATTCCGGAGACCCGTTCGATCACGGCTTCCTCCCGGCCTGCGCGACGTGCGCCATGAAGTAGTCTTCGAGCGTCGGCCGGTGCGGCACGATGCCGACCACCCGGATGCCGCCGACCTCGCGGCAGATGGCCATGATCTTCTCTACCTCCTCTTCGCTCTTGACCGTCAAGAGCAGCTCGTCACCCGACTTGATAGTGTGACGGGATACGCGCTCGAGGATCTTCTGCGTCTTGCCCGTCACGCCCCTGACCGTGACTTCGACCGACTCGACCTCACCGGTCAGTATCTCGCTCAGCCGGCCGACTTCCGCCATGCGGCCCTCGATGACGATGCCGACCCGGTCGCAGATCATCTCGACGTCGGACAGAATGTGGGTGGAGAAGAAGACCGTCTTGCCCCGGTCGCGCAGGTCGACGATGATATCCCGGAATTCCTTGCGCCCGATCGGATCAAGCCCGCCCATCGGCTCGTCCAGCACAACCAGCTCCGGGTCGGCGACCAGCGCCTGCGCGATTCCCATCCGCTGCAGCATGCCGCGCGAGAATCCCCGCATCTGCACATCGGCCGCGATCTCCATGCGCAGCAGGCGCAACAGCCCGGTGATGCGACCGGCCGCCTCAGACTTCGGGACCGCGGAGAGCCGGGTTGCCAGACTCAGAAACTCCCTTGCCGTCAGGTGGTCGTAGAAGTAGGGCGACTCCGGGAGGAACCCGAGTCTTGCCTTGGCCGCCGCATCGCGGGGCGGCCGTCCGAAGACCAGCGCCCCGCCGGTCGTCGGTTCGGTCAGACCCATGAGGACCTTGATGAACGTCGTCTTGCCCGCGCCGTTCGGGCCGAGGAATCCGAATATCTCCCCGCGCTCGACCTCCAGGCTGATGTCCGTCAACGCCTGGATGCGCTTCATCCGGAACCCGGAACGGTAGACCTTGCTCAGCCGGGTGACGCTGATGACTGGTTCGCTGAGACTCGCCATGGCAGAGCGATTATAGGAGTGGTCGCAACGGTGTCAAGCTGGCCGCAGCCGTACAGGGCCCGGAACCGCGGTTTGCCCCGGGGAAAGAGCGGGCGGGGCCTCGCGGCCCCGCCCTATTGCCACCGATGTAGCGCTAGTTGTGAAGTACGAAGTAGATGAACTCTTCGTTCACTTCGTCGCGGTCGAACATCGGGTTCGATACGTCACGACCGTAACCGCAGATACCGTACTCCTGTACGACGTTCAGCGGGTTCGTGTCGTAGATGTAGCCGAGCACCATGATCGTACCCTGCAGTTCGTTCTCCGCAGGCAGATCGGCGTACGGGCAAGCCTCGTCGTCGCTGCGCTTCTGGCTGGCCTGGCCCTGCTCATCGAGGTAGTCGGTCAGATACAGCATGTCCTCGTCCTCGATGTTGTACTTGATGCCGGTGTAGGGGTTGAGCGGCGCGTTGCCGTAGATCGCCTCGCCATCGACTCCGATCGGGTCTCCGCCCGGGAAGTACGCGTAGAAGATGTCCTCGGGATCGGTCCAGTCAGATTCGTCGCTCGGGTAGTTGCCGTTGTGGTCGGTAGCGTACGCTTCGAGGCACGTCTGGACGACGTGCATGTTGTTCTTCACAGAAGTACGACGAGCGCGCTCCTGGAACAGCACGAAGTTCGGGATGATGAGGGCGAGCAGGATACCGATGATCAGGATGACGACGAGAAGCTCTATAAGTTTGAAGCCCTTCTTGTTCATTTTTGGGTTCACCTCCTCTCTTTTTTGGATTTGGGATGAGCCGGCATCCGCGACGCACTCGGATAGTCCGGACTGAATCCGGACTGCTCCATAGCGCATTGCGAGTGCCATACTCGTCGAGATGATACCCCCCTCGGTGTTCATGTCAACAAAAAAAGGGCGCGGGCCGCTGATGCGGCCCGCCTGCCCACACACTCAGGCCGGCGGGCGTCTCCGGTTGCGGACGCGCCGGCCCAAAGAAAAACCCGGCAGCGACCTACTCTCCCATACCGTTACCAGCACAGTACCATCGGCCCTGGAGGGCTTAACGTCTCTGTTCGGAATGGGAAGAGGTGTGGCCCCTCCGGTATCACCACCGGGAAATACAGACTCCAAAATGTAAAAGGAGGAGAAGCAGACCGAAATCTCAAGCCTCACGGCTGATTAGTACCACTCGGCTGCACGCATTGCTGCGCTTCCACCTGTGGCCTATTACCTGGTAGTCTACCAGGAGCCTTCAGGGTGACTCCCCTTGCGGGGGTCACACGGGAAACCTAATCTTGGGGTGGGCTTCCCGCTTAGATGCCTTCAGCGGTTATCCCTTCCGTACTTGACTACCGAGCAGTGCCCTTGGCAGGACAGCTCGTACATCAGAGGTACGTTCATCCAGGTCCTCTCGTACTATGGACGACTCCCCTCAAGTTTCCTACGCCCACGATGGATAGAGTCCGAACTGTCTCACGACGTTCTGAACCCAGCTCACGTACCGCTTTAATGGGCGAACAGACCAACCCTTGGGACCTTATTCAGCCCCAGGATGCGATGAGCCGACATCGAGGTGCCAAACTTCGCCGTCGATGTGAACTCTCGGGCGAAATCAGCCTGTTATCCCCAGAGTACCTTTTGTCCGATGAGCTATGGCCCTTCCACGCAGAGCCACAGGATCACTAGGTCCGACTTTCGTCTCTGATCGAGCCGTCGCTCTCACAGTCAGGCCGGCTTATGCCCTTGCGCTCGCCGCACAGTACCGTCTGTGCTGAGCCGACCTTCGAGCGCCTCCGTTACAATTTGGGAGGCGACCGCCCCAGTCAAACTACCCGCCTGCCACTGTCCACCGGCCGGATTACGGCACGGTGTTAGAAACCCAACAGAACAAGGGTGGTATTTCACCGCTGGCTCTGCCCGGGCTAGCGCCCAGGCTTCATAGCCTCCCACCTATCCTACACATGCCCTGCCAGAATCCAATGACAAGGTATAGTAAAGGTTCACGGGGTCTTTTTGTCCAATCGCGGGCAGGCGGCATCTTCACCGCCGCTACAGTTTCGCCGGGCTTCTTGTCAAGACAGCGCACCACTCGTTACACCATTCGTGCAGGTCGGAACTTACCCGACAAGGAATTTCGCTACCTTAGGACCGTTAGAGTTACGGCCGCCGTTTACCGGGGCTTCGGTCGAGAGCTTTGCCTTGCGGCTGACCCCCTTCCTTAACCTTCCGGCACCGGGCAGGTGTCAGTCCCTATACATCGTCTTCACGACTTAGCAGAGACCTGTGTTTTTGTTAAACAGTCGGTAGTGCCACTTCACTGCGGCCGGCTTGCGCCGGCGCCCCTTCTTCCGAAGTTACGGGGCTAGATTGCCGAGTTCCTTAACAAGAGGTCACCCGAGCACCTATGGATATTCTCCTCACCCACCAGTGTCGGTTTACGGTACGGTCACCCGGACGCCTGCCACAGAGGGTTTTCTCGGCAGTCGGGCCAGCCCGGTTCCGCCCCCTTGCGGGAGCGTCCCATTCGCCACAGAGACTTGCGGGCGCGGATTTGCCAACGCCCCATCTCCATGGCTTAGACCCCGATCCAACACGGGGCCGGGCCTTTCCTTCTGCGTCACCCCTTAGGTCATAACGGCGCCAAGGTGGTTCCGGAATGTTGACCGGATTTCCATCGCCTACGCTTTTCAGCCTCGGCTTAGGTACCGACTAACTCTGGGCGGATTAACCTTCCCCAGAAAACCTTGGGCTTTCGGTGACCAAGTTTTTCACTTGGTTTATCGCTACTCGTTCCGGCATCATCACTTCTGGTTCGTCCAGCGTACGTCGCCGTACGCCTTCGACCTACAACAGAACGCTCTCCTACCACTCGTATTGCTACGAGTCCGCGGCTTCGGCGGTATGCTTGACCCCCGATGAATTTTCAGCGCAAGACCACTCGACTGGTGAGCTGTTACGCACTCTTTAAATGATTGCTGCTTCTAAGCCAACATTCCAGCTGTCTGAGTAGCCTCACCTCTTTTTCGACTTAGCATACACTTCGGGGCCTTAGCCGGCGGTCTGGGTTATTCCCCTCTCGGCCATGGACCTTAGAGCTCATAGCCTCTTTCCATCGCTCTGGAGTTACGGCATTCGGAGTTTGGTCGGGTTTTCTCTCACATTGTGAAAGAGCGCCCATCCAGTGCTCTACCTCCGCAACTGAACGCGACAGACTGCCCCTAAAGGCATTTCGGAGAGAACCAGCTATCACCCGGTTTGATTAGCCTTTCACTCCAACCCACAGCTCATCCGAGATTATTGCAAGGATCACCGGTTCGGTCCTCCCTCTCGTGTTACCGAGAGTTCAACCTGGCCATGGGTAGATCACCGGGTTTCGGGCCGGGCGCATGCAACTGACGCCCAATTAGGACTTGCTTTCGCTACGGTTACGGCTCATTGAGCCTTAGCCTTGCTGCATACGCACACTCGCCGGATCATTATGCAAAAGGCACGCGGTCACAGCGCGAACCAAACCTTGCGGAAAAGTCCACGCTAGCTCCCGCTGATTGTAAGCACATGGTTTCAGGTTCTATTTCACTCCCCGCCAGGGGTTCTTTTCACCTTTCCCTCACGGTACTAGTGCACTATCGGTCAGTTGGTAGTGTTTAGCCTTTGGACGTGGTCGTCCGAAATTCCCACAAGGTTTCTCGTGCCCCGTGGTACTTGGGAAACGGCCAGGAGAGTTGTCAGTTTTCGCCTACCGGACTGTCACCGTCTTTGGTGTCCCTTTCCAGGGGTCTTCGACTAGCCGACAACCTTTGTAACTCCTTGATCTCACGGCAGTAGACCAGGCCGCTCCCGCGACACCGTTCCAGCAACGCCTGCCGGCTTGACACTGGAATCGGTTTAGGCTGCTCCCCGTTCGCTCGCCACTACTGAGGGAATCGAGTTTTCTTTCTTTTCCTCCGGTTACTGAGATGTTTCACTTCACCGGGTTGGCTTCGCCGCGCTATGGATTCACACGGCGATGTACGGACATGACTCCGTACGGGTTCTCCCATTCGGGTACCGCCGGGTCAAAGCTTGTTTGCAGCTCACCGGCGATTATCGCAGCTGACTGCGCCCTTCGTAGCCTCCAACTGCCAAGGCATTCACCATGCGCTCTTAGTAGCTTGAGATGAATATCAGCCTGCCTCTTCTCCAAATTGTCAAAGAACAAGAACTAACACTGCGCGGGCAACTGCCTACGATTGTACGGTAGTCAACCCTCGCGGAAAGTCATTGGTAGTATAGCGACGAATCAGGCCGACGCAAGAGAAACGTTGAGCCCGACACTCGCCACGTAACAATTTACCAGATAACGACTTATGCTCTTCCGCAACAAACTGGAGCCAGTCCCTCCGCGCAAGGGGTCAGGAAAGCCACAGGGGACGGGACATGACCGAGACTCTCCTTGAGTTTCGGATCGTGTCCCAAACCCTCGGAGTGCGGCAGAAAGAAGAACGGGGACTGTACCGCGCGTCGTCGAAGGGACTGCCACCGCTTTCGTCGGACGAAGACGGTGGCTGTACCGAATCCTCGATTGGGATCCTGCCCCTCAACCCCAAGCGAGACTAACCGCCGGAATCCCCATGCAAGTCGCTTCAAGAACCACCGCGGCAGTCCCTCGCCAAACCGCGTTGCGACTCAGCCTGTGAATCGCCGCGACGATCCCTCTGCCAGTCCTCATCCCTGTCACCATGCAAATCGCGGCAACAATAGCCGTGTAAATGCATCTCCAAATCGCTCTGCAACAGGCCCTGACCGTGCCCGTCAGAATCCCCGCGCAGCTCGCGTCGAGAGAGGCCCTCCAAACCGCCTCCCGAACCGTTCCGGGAACGGTTCCCATGGCGACACCCAGAGCGACCACTTACGCGACCAATCTGGCGTCTAACGGAAGAATTGTCAGTTACTTAGGACGTAGGGCTTCGGCTTGGCCTTACGGAGAGGCGCCTATTGGCCCTTCCGCGGTGTCCAGAGCGGTGTCGACCCCCAAACTCCCGGCCTCTACATGTCCTTGCTGCTACTCGGCTTTGACAGCGGCAAGATATCCGTCGACCATGGCCATTGTTTCCGCGATATCGGCGCTCTTGAGCCAGTCGGCGATGCGCGGATTCCCGGTGCAGTCACCTAGCACCTTCAAGAAACCGGCGTTGTCCCCGGTCTTGGCCTGCCGCGCGCGAGTAAGAAAGTTGGCGATGGCCTTCTCCCCGTAGCGCTGGCTCACCTTCCACCAGAACCAGAACGACAACTGGTACCTGTAGATCTCGGTCTCGACCATCGGCTGCTGGGGGCCAGGCTCCCTCCAGGCAAGCAGTCCGACATCAACGGTCTTCTTCCCCTTCGCCTGCTGCTTCTTGAGCCACTCGCGGTCATGGCCGAGCTGTTTCTTAGCATAGGCGATGAGACGTGGCCGCACCGAGTCGGTGGTGTCGAACTCCGTCACCATGCGATACTTGGCATACTGGGCGAGGCCGTCGTATATCCAGCGCGGCATCGGCTCGCAGGACGTGAAGCTCGTCCGGATCGTGGCCTCGGTCCATTCGTGAAGAAACGAGAGATACCGCTCCGCGCCGGAATCGCTGACAAGCGAGGAAGGAAGGATGTCGTAAGCCCGGTCTGCTACCCGCGCCTCGCTCGGGGTCGTAATCACCGGGTCCGGTTTGTCGACAAGCGCGATTCCGAAGTTGGCCGGCTGAAATCCGGTCAGCCGGACAATCAGCGCATGGGCCTTGGGCAGGTAATCAGCGAGGCACCGGGCGACCGGTTCGCAGCCACTTGGGTAGTAGACCAGGCCCCAATCGGTCGCGACCCGTTGCAGGCTGTCGAGCCGCACGAGGTTGATCTTCTGCAGCTTCTCGCCCAAGGTGAAGCTCATCCTCATAGAAAGGTCGGGCCACTGGTTCTTCCCTGCCGCACAGATGAGCGGGTTATTCTGAAGCATCGCGCTGTCCAGGACGAACAGAGCTTCGCCCATCCGATCGGCCGCGAAGCTGTCGGTCCGCTCGTCGTACTTCAAGAGCAAAACGCCGTTCGGGACCGGCTTTGACGCCGAATCTTTGATGATGAAGCCGAGCGGTACGCCGCAAAGCTCGAACTCGTTCTTGGCCATCTTGAACTTCACCACCACCTTCGTCAATTCCCGAATCCGAAAGCCGTTGCCTTCTGACTTGATGGTGTAATTGCTGCATTGTGGAACGCTAAGCAGACATGCCAGAAGCATGATCAGTAGTGAGTCGGCAGAAGGCCTTACTGCAGTCAGCTTCGTTGTCTTCTCAGTCATGTGATCCTCCGATCTCAACATGCGCCGGGCTCCGCAGGCCTGCGGAGCCTCGTCGAGGCGAGCCCCGACTGCGCTCTGCTACCTCGCTGCATGAAATGAGCGCGTATAGAAGAGCAGGATGATGCTGCGGAAGCTCAGCATCATCCTGCTCCGGGCTATTGGCTGCTAGCCGGTACTAAGCCGCCCTTGTGGCCTTCTACCACGAGAACTCAATACTGAAGGACCACTTGGTGTCGCCATTGGGCAGGCGCTCAACCTTGATGTCGGGCTTCACACGAATGCCGGTGACCGGAAGGTCCCACTTAGACGGGTCGTCTATATCCATCTCAATGGTGTACCCCCGGTCGAGCGCCGTGGCGAAAGCGTTGCCCCAGATATCCAGCCCTGTGATTGCCGAGAAAGACGAGATCATCGTCGCCGGCACGGTGAAGTAGGCATCGAGGAAATTCGGGACACTGCTCTGAAGGGCAGATTTCACCTGGTTCTTGAGGGTGCTGCTTGCCGCGCAGTCTGTGATCAATTGCTGAAAGTTCTGGGTGGAGCATGTCCCTCGGTTAGTTGAAATTCCTAGCGGCTCCCACATCACTTTAGGCAACTCTCTCTGTTGCGTCAATTTCTTTCGGTGACGCGGACCGTTCCAGT
>Ga0194127_10007133_pt1 | contig 12451 bp, 13 predicted proteins | sample TA2KigC100mmetaG_FD_148624 | JGI IMG/M metagenome (GOLD analysis project Ga0194127, IMG submission 148624) | Freshwater microbial communities from Lake Tanganyika, Tanzania - TA2015036 Kigoma Deep Cast 100m | ecosystem: Environmental > Aquatic > Freshwater > Lake | place: Tanzania: Lake...
GGGGGTAAAACCGTAAACCCGAAAGTATATATTGCGTGCGGAATATCAGGCGCAATACAACATCTTGCCGGTATGCAGACATCAGATATTGTAATTGCAATTAATAAAGACCCTTATGCTCCTATATTTAAAATAGCAAATTACGGCTTAGTCGGGGATTTATTTGAAATAATACCCAGGCTCATAAAAAAAATTAAAAGCGGCAAAAGCAGCATATGATTTAAAGAACAAATGACTTTTCGATTTCCGGTTTATAAAGTATGCCTGCAGGTTTTTTTACGTTATAGTAAATGCCGTTTGGCTATTTAACTTAAAGCTTTTCATTATCTTGATTTCTAAAGTTATATAATATTTTTAATAACAGAGTAAACAGACATAAGAGCCATAATTTTTATTTTTGCAAGGTTTTTTCTATTTCTTAAATTTTAGATGTTTTGCCTTTTTAAGTACTAATTATAATCTTTACATAACGTACATGGTGAAACTATAAAATATCATGCTCGTCTAACACAAAGATTGCATTGCAATAAAAAAAATAATAAGCGAAAGGTCGGGCTGTGGAAAAACTAGGCAGGGAAGAAATAGAAAAAATACTTCCGCACAGGGAGCCGTTTTTACTGATTGATGAAGTTATTGATATTGAGCCTGGAAAGAGTATAAAAGCCTTAAGGTTCGTTAACATTAAAGAGTATTACTTCAAGGGCCATTTTCCGGAAAACCCCATTATGCCGGGTGTTTTAATGCTTGAAGCAATTGCTCAGGCCGGCGCAATCGCTGTTCTTGCATTGCCGGAAAATAAAGGCAAGCTGATACTATTTGCAGGAATTGATAAAGCAAGGTTCAAGAGAATAGTAAAACCCGGAGACACTCTTATAATAGAAGTTGAAATTACGGATTTCAGGCGCAATATTGGAAAAGCAAAAGGTACTGCAAAAGTTGATGGTGAGCTTGCATGTTATTCAGAAGCAATGTTTGCAGTAAGCTGATAATAAAGGAAAATAAATGCCAGTAAACAAAAAAAATATTGTTTTAATGTTTCCCGGGCAGGGTTCGCAGTATTTGCATATGGGAAGCAGTTTCCTTTCAGCAAATAATAAATACATGCATTATTTTGACATTGCAAGCATTGCAGCCGGAAAAAACATAATTGATATCATTGAAGATAATAATGGCATGGGAGAGCTGCTGAATAATACCAGATACAGCCAGATTGCAATTTACACTTTAAGCTGCGCCTTAAATGATTACCTGTTAGAGGAGAAAATAATAAAGCCAGATAAGGTATATGTTGCAACCGGTCACAGCCTTGGGGATTACAGCGCCCTTTATGCCTGCGGAGCTTATAGTTTTAAAGAAGGCGCAGAACTGGTCTGTTTCAGGAGCCGTGCTATGGCAGAAACTGCAGAAAAAAATGGCAAAGAAATGGCAATGGCTGCAGTCATAGGTCTTTATCCTGCAGATATTGAAAAAGTGCTGAAATCGTTTAAGGGCCCCGTATATATGGCAAATATAAATGACAGCCTTCAGACAGTAATAAGTGGATATGCAGGAGATATTATTGAGGCATCTGAGGCATTAAAAAAGGAGGGTGCAAAAAAAGTTATAACTCTTAAGGTAAACATTGCATCGCATTGCCCTTTAATGAAGCAGTCCTCAGAAATGCTTGAAAAATATTTAACGGAAAATTTTAAAAATTTTAATGATTTTAAAATTAATTTCTTTTCCTCAACAGAGGCAGTGGAAATAGGCACAGGACAGCTAAAAAATACTCTTACGGGGCAGCTTTTAAACCCTGTCAGGTGGAAAGACAGCATAGAAAAGATTATTTACGGGTTTGATTGTAATTTTGGCAACGGAAATTCTGAAAAAATGGTTTTTATTGAAATAGGCCCCCAAAAAGTGCTTTCAGGCCTTGTAAAAAGAATAATTTCAGATAAAAACCCGGAAGATTTTGAAATTTTTAATACGGATTCAATTGAAGAAATTGAAAGGATATATTCATGAAACTGGAAAATAAAATAAGCATAGTGACAGGCGGCGCGGCAGGGATAGGCAAGAAAATCTCTGAGTTTTTTTTGGCTGAAGGCGCCTGCGTTTATATATTTGATGTCAACAGCCCGGCAGGGAATGAAACTGTTGAAGAGTTTGAAAAAAAATATGGAAAAAATAAAGTATTTTTTAAAAATGCAAGTGTTACAAATGAACTTTCAGTGGAAGAAAAAATCCAGGAAATAATAAATGAAAGGGAAGCTGTTGATATACTTGTAAATAATGCCGGAATAACAGCAGATAATCTGATTCTAAGGATGAGCCTTGATGACTGGAAAAAGGTAATTGATATTAATCTTACAGGAGCTTTTATTTGTTCAAAATATGCTGTTAAACATATGGTCAAAAGAAGAAGCGGAAGAATAATTAATATTATTTCAATAGTAGGCGTAAGGGGAAATGCAGGGCAGTGTAATTATTCAGCCTCAAAGGCGGGCCTTATCGGGCTTACAAAATCACTTGCAAGGGAAGTTGCAAGCAGGAATATTAATGTAAATGCTATTGCCCCCGGATACATTGAAACAGAAATGACCCAAAAACTTGGCGATAAAATAAAAGAAAGCCTCATTGGCGCAATACCTTCAGGAAAACTCGGTAAGCCTGAAGATGTGGCAAAGGCGGCAGTTTTTCTTGCAGGCCCTGATTCTGAATATATAACAGGCACCGTAATAAGCATTGATGGCGGAATGGGCATTTAACTTTATTTTTTAAGATAAATATTTCCCGGGTATAGCAAAGGTTATAATATAAAACATTTTTAAAATAAATAAAAACAGGCAAGGAATAGATACATGACAGAAAAAAATAAATGCGACAGGCGTGTAGTTATTACCGGCATGGGAGTAATATCTGCCATTGGTACAGGTCTTGATGAGTTTGAAGCAGCACTTATTTCGGGAAAGTCCGGCGCAAGCCTTATTGATACATTTGATACTTCGGGCCATTCTACAAAAATAGCTGCACAAATCAAGGATTTTAATCCTTCTGATTATATGGATTTTAAAGCTTCAAAAAGAATGGACAGGTTTGCACAGTTTGCAGTTGCTGCAGCATCGATGGCAGTAAAAGATGCAAATCTTGATATAAGCTCTTCAAATGAAAATGATACAGGAGTTTATGTTGGAAGCGGAATAGGAGGGCTGCTGACGCTTGAGGCTCAGCATAAAATACTGCTTGAGCGCGGAGCTGCAAGGGTCACGCCTTTTTTAATACCTATGATAATCTGCAATATGGCAGCAGCGCAGGTGTCCATTTTTACCGGAGCCAAAGGTCCTGTAAGTTCTGCAACCACTGCATGTGCAGCCGGGTCAAATTCAATAGGCGATGCTTTTGAAATAATAAAAAGAGGAGCGGCAAAAGTTATGATAGCGGGAGGAAGCGAGGCTGCAATAACTCCCCTTGGAATGGCCGGTTTTTCAAATATGAATGCGATGTCTTCAAGAAATGATGAGCCAAAAAAAGCATCAAGGCCCTTTGATGTTGACAGGGATGGTTTTGTAATGGGGGAAGGCTCCGGTATATTTATACTTGAGGAACTTGAATATGCAGTTTCAAGAGGTGCAAATATATATGCTGAAATATTCGGATATGGAATGAGCGGTGAGGCATTCCATATGACAGCGCTTGAAGAAACTGGCGCAAATGTCATAAGGTGCATAAATAATTGCCTGGCGGAAGGCGAAGTTGACAAGAGTAAAATAGATTATATAAATGCACACGGCACCGCAACACCTTTAAATGATGTTGTTGAAAGCGTTGCAATTAAAAACTGTTTTGGCAAATATGCAGAACAATTAAACATAAGCTCTACCAAGTCAATGCACGGGCATTGCCTTGGTGCTGCCGGCGCAATAGAGGCAGTCGCAACCGTGCTTGCAGTAAAAAATGATTTTATACCTCCGACAATAAATCTTGATAATCCTGATATAAACTGCGGAGGGCTGAATTTTACGCCAAATAAAAGCGTGGAAAAAAAAGTTGATTATGCCCTTTCAAACTCAATGGGTTTCGGGGGCCATAACGTAACCATAGGTTTTAAAAAGTTTGTCGAGTAATAAATTAATGGAAAAAATAATTTGTAAAAAATGCGGGAAAAATATAAGCGAAGAAGACTTTATAGGCAACCTTAAAGTCTGTGTGCATTGCGGTTTCCACGACATGCTTTCTGCGCATGAAAGAATAAAAATAACTGCAGATCCCGGCAGCTTTACAGAACTTGCAAAAGATATGCATTCTGTGGATTTCTTGAAGTTTCAAGACTTAAAGCCATACAGTGAAAGGATTGAGGAAGCCATACAGAAATCAGGCATAAATGAAGCTGTTGTTGCCGGAGAAGCTGCAATAAAAGGAATAATGGCCTCGATTTGTGTCATGGATTTCAATTTTATGGGCGGAAGCATGGGAAGCGTTGTAGGAGAAAAAATAAAAATAACTGCCGATAACAGCATTGAAAAAAATCTTCCCCTGTTAATTTTTTGTGCCTCAGGCGGTGCAAGAATGCAGGAAGGCATTATTTCTCTCATGCAAATGGCTAAAACAGTTTCATGCATAAAAAGGCTAAAGCAGGAAGGACTTGCCTATTTCTGCATAATAACACATCCTACTACCGGGGGAGTGAGCGCAAGCTTTGCAACGGTTGCAGACATTATAATAACTGAGCCAGGGGCACTTTTCTGTTTTGCCGGGCCCAGGGTGGTTGAACAAACTATTAAAAAGGAAGTGCCTGCTGATTTCGGGCTGGCAGAAAGAAATCTTAAGAACGGGCTTGTTGATATGATTGTAAAAAGGCATGATATGAGGGATGTGCTGGGAAAGCTTTTGTTTATGTTTACAAATAAAAATTTAAATCCGTAAAAAAATAAATGGAAGTTGAAAAAATAAAAAAAAAGCACAAGAGTTTTTTAAAGGATACGTTAAAATCTGTTTTTAAAATCGAAAAACTTAAGAGAATAACCGGGTTTAGCGGTGTTCATTTCAATGATGCTGAAAAAAAACTTGCAGAAAAAATAGAAAATTACAGGAAGGTTGAAAGAGAAGCAATAAAGTCGTGGCGAATAGTTGAATTATCAAGGGATGAAAAAAGGCCCCATACGCCTGATTATATAAATGGCATATTTGATGATTTTATATCTTTTTCAGGAGACAGGCAGGGCTATGATGATAAATCAATTATTACAGGACTTGGAATTCTTGACGGCAGCACAGTTGCAGTAATAGGGCATAATAAGGGAAGCGGCATAAAAGAAAGAATTGAATATAATTTCGGTTCAAGCATGCCGCAGGGGTACAGGAAAGCTGCAAGGATAATGGATATTGCGCAAAGATTCGGTTTTTGCCTGGTGACTTTTATTGACACTCCGGGCGCTTACCCTGCACTTGAAGCAGAGGACTCGGGACAGGCGGGCGCTATTGCAAGGAGTATATACGAGATGTTTTCACTTGATGTTCCAACCATAACCGTGCTTATCGGCGAGGGAGGAAGCGGTGGAGCTCTTGCCCTTGCAATCGGTAATTTTATAATGATGCTTGAAAACTCAACTTACTCTGTTATATCACCGGAAGGCTGCGCTTCTATTTTGTGGAGAGACTCCTCTGCAGCAAAACTGGCCTCAAGAGCTCTTAAATTAACTTCAAGGGATTTGTTAAAACTTGGGGTTATAGATAAAATTATTTATGAGCCTATGGGGGGTGCGCAGAATAATCCTGGAAGAATGATAAAAATAGTAAAAAGTTATCTTAAAAATATAATTAAAAAATATTCTAATTTAAAAGATTTTGATTTTAAAACTCACAGAGCCCAAAAATATGAGTCTATTGGCATCACTGCAGGGAGCGTCCAACAAAAATTATAATTTTATCATTTGAATGTATGAAATCCTGCGGTTCCGGGAACTGGGCAATTATAATATTTTCCTGCACTGCATAATTAACATCAATATAGTTTATTTCATAAAAAATACCCTTTGCACCAAGAATTTCTACTGCTTTTTCAAAATTAAGCCCTGCAAGATCAGGCACCTGGATAAGCTCTTCATTAGTGGAAATAAATAAAGTGATATAAGTATTTTTATAAACTGTTGATCCTTCACCCGGATAAGTGCCAATGACTGTTCCGGGGCTTAAGTTTGAGTCCATATTTTTTTTGGTAATAACATTTAGTCCAAGAGCTTCCAGATTTGATTTGGCAAAATAATAGTCATAACCTTTAAAATCAGGAACAGTTATAAGCTCTGCACCGGCACTTATTTTAAGGTCAACAGTACTGTTTTCTGCAACCTCAGACATCGGCAAAGGTGACTGGCCTATAATAGTATTGCTCTTGTAAATATCGCTGTATTGTTCTGAAATCTTGCCTGCAGCAAGTCCTGCTTTTTTAAGAATTTCTTCTGCATCTTCCTTATTAAGCGAGAGCACATTTGGAACTGTAACTGTGATTCTTTCAGTGCCCAAACTAACAGTAACATTTATTGCTGTGTTTTTCTCTACTTCAGTTCCGGCCGGGGGTTCCTGTTTAATGATGTAATCTTTTATGATTTCCTCACTGAACAGGCTGCTTTTTTTTATAAGCAAAAGACCTGAGCCTGAAAGTATTTTTTCTGCGCTAAAAAAATCTGTGTTTTCAAGTTGCGGTACAATAAGCGTTTCAGGCCTGGCAATTATATTTTTTAAATTTGTTTGTGCCAGTAAAAATAATATTAAAAAAGTAATAAAAAGAAATGCCATAACTGCTGCAGCATAGATAAGGCCGGTTATTATTTTTCTGTGCAAAGTATTAAAATGGTAGTAATCTTTAAGGCCTGCTGGAGAATGGCTCCTGCTATCAACACTCGATTTGTAAAACCCTTTGATAACTCCATTTTTTTTATAACCATTTTTATGAATATTTTCAAAAGACAGGGGCCTGTTGCTTATAAAATTTTCAAGGTCTATTTTTAAGTTTGCAATATTGCTGTACCTGTCATCAGGATTTTTTTCAAGGCATTTCATAATAATAGCTTCAATTCCTGGAGGTATGCTGCTGTTTATTTCAGATGGAGCCTGAGGTTTTTCACTTATGTGCCTTATACTGATGTCTATTGAACTGCCCCCGCGAAAAGGAACATCTGCTGTAAGCATTTCATACATAAGTATGCCAAGGGAATATATGTCAGTCCTGTTATCAAGTGCTTTGCCCTGCGCCTGCTCAGGTGAAAGATAATGTGCTGTGCCTAAAATATTAACAGTTTTAGTTATATCTGCTGCGGTAAACTTTGCAATCCCAAAGTCTGTGACCTTAAGTAAGCCGTTTTTGTCCAAAAGTATATTCTGCGGTTTTATATCTCTGTGTATTAAATTATTATCATGCGCAAGCTCAAGTGCATTGCAGATTTGTATGCAGTAATTTGCTGCAGTGCCAGGAGTTATGGCGCCATTCTTATCAATCAATTCCTTAAGGCTTGCGCCGTCTACAAATTCCAGCACAATGTAATACATACCATTAAACTCACCGAAGTCATAAACAGAGATTATATTTGGGCTTTTAAGCCTTGACAGTATCTGGGCTTCTCTCTGGAATCTTGCTGTAAAGCTTTTAATGCCGGAATAAGACTCATTTAATATTTTAATTGCAACTTTTTTATGCAGCTTCATATCCTGCCCGGCATAAATTTCAGCCATGCCTCCTGAGGCAATTTTATACTGTATATTATATCTTTTATTTATAACAGTCCCTGTAAGCCTGTTTTGCGGCATATCAGGTGGTTTTTGATTATTTTTTTCTCCGGGCATGTTTTCTATATTAAATTTTTATTGTAATTACAGTAATATTATCATTTCCGCCATTGGTTTTAGCTTTCCTGATAAGAGCATCAGTTATTTTTTCAGGACTTATGTATTTTGTTATTATTTGGTTTATTTCAGTATCTTTAATCATTGAATTCAAACCATCCGAACAAAGAAGCAGCACATCACTTTTCTGAAGCGCAATGCTTGTATAATCAGATTTAAAACCATCTTCAAGGCCAAGAACATTTTCAAGATAATTTTTTAGCGGATGTGAAAAAGATTGTTCATATGTGATTATTCCATCCCTGTACATTTTACCCACAATTGTATGGTCTTCTGTTATAAGTAATAAATTCCTGCCTCTTTTTAAATAGAGCCTGCTATCACCCGCATGGATTACATGGGCGCTGTAAGCTTTATTTTCATGCAGTATAAAGCAGCCTGTAAAGGTTGTACCCATTCCCTTATATAAAGGTTTTGAATCAGCCAGTTTTAAAACGCAGTCGTTTGCATGTAAAATTGCTGATGTTAGAAGAGTTTTTATTTTCTCTTTAACCGGGTTTTCCTGCGCTGCCCCAGGGTTTATATTATTTTTAAAAAAACCGGCAAATGCTTCCACAGCAGCCCTGCTTGCAACTTCACCGGCATTATGGCCGCCCATGCCATCGGCAACAATGAAAAGATTATCTGAGGTATAGAAAAAATCTTCATTTTTTTTTTTGATATTTCCAATATCTGATTTTGCGAAATATTCCATAAAAGGTATTATAAGGCATAAACTGGCAATAATAAAATATGTTTAAATATCGGTAAAAACAGTTTATTATTTGAAGGTGTTCCTTCAATATTTTAAAGAAAGATAAATGAAAAACCTGGAATGTAAAGACAGAAAACCTCTGACAAAAGCTAAAAAAATAACACTTATATCCCTTGGATGTTTTTTTGTTGGGCTTGGCATCCTGGGCATATTTATTCCTGTCCTGCCCACAACACCTTTTTTACTTGTTGCAGCAGCTCTTTTTGCAAAAAGTTCAGAAACAATGTACAGGTGGCTGACATGTAACAGGATATTCGGGAAATATTTGAGAAATTACTGGCAGGGAAAAGGTATTCCTTTAAAAATTAAAATATTTGCTATATCCCTTTTATGGATAGCTATTGGTTTTTCAGCATATTTTGCTGTGAAAATATTACTTGTGAGGATTATTTTAGCAGTTGTTGCAATTGCTGTAACAATTCATATAATTTATATAAGACCTGCAAAAAAATAAAATTTTCATTATTTTATATTATTTCACAGGGCAGCGCAGGGTAAAGTAAACCGCAAAGTACAAGATTTTTTACCAGTGCATAAACTGCCGGAAATCTTTAGTTTTATACCCGGATTAAATTCTGCAGCAAACACTTTATACTCTGCAGGGCATATAACAGAACCTATAGTGGAAGAAAGTTCCTCCCTTTTAGCTTTTTTCAGGATATTGTGCCAGGGGCATTCAGTTATTAAAGCTTCAATACTGCTGTCTTTCTTATTTAATTCAAATTTGAACCCGTCAAGAGCAAGCTTTGTCTTTAATGCTTCAAGTAAAGTAGCTGCACAACCTGTCTTTAACTGTATTCTTTCCTTTAGAAACCTTGCCTGTATCTTGGGCAGTATTAACCATACTTTTTTATCAAGTTCAAGTGCAGTGTCAAAACCATATGTTTCTTCAACTTTTAAAAACCATAATCCATCCACGCTTGTGAAGCATTTATGGAAATATTCAATTATTTCTTTTTCAGTAAGATTTATCATTTATCCCAAAACAAATCAAATTTACTGGTATTTTTTTGCATTTAATTTCTTCTATATCATAAATACCCATTTTAATAAAGTCTTTACGTTCTTTTTTGGATGTTCCGGCAGTTAAACCCGGACAGTATTTTAGCGCAGTCATGAATTTAATCCAGGTAAATCTTCAGTTACAAATTAAAAAATGCCATCTGTAACTATCCTTTATAAGTGGTTTTCTCTTGCCGGAGTATGTTTTTCCAGTGCTTTTTCATAAATACGATATGTCTTTGAATGCATAAAGCCCAGTTTTTCAAGTGAGTTCCTGATATGGAAGTTGTCTTCCAAAATATAATTGGCTTCCATCCGTATCCTTTTATGAGCCAGGTGTTTGTGCAGATTAATATACATAATAGCGTCCAAAGCTTTGCCTTTCCAGTCCGGATGCACTGCCAGGGCAAAAAGCCTGTAATCCGTCAGTTTTTTAGCGCCATACAGAAGTTTAATCCATCCAAAAGGAAGGAGGTTGCCCTTTATTTGTTTCAGCAGGATATTAATATCCGGAAATCCCAGACAAAAGCCGACAGCTTTTCCTGAGTCTTCAACCATCCATACAGCGTCAGGATCAACAATAAGGCGGAGTTTAGAAAGCATGTCCTGCATGACATCAAGCTCAAGCGGAACAAAACCCCAATTGCCTGCCAGCGCTGTATTGGATATTTCCCAAATAGATATTGCATCTTCTATGATGCGGCCCATATTAATTCTTCTAATGCTTATACCAGGATATCGTTTTTTAAACTTTTCAATAAAATTTATATATCTTTCAGGGAGCCTGTATCCTTTTTTAACATCAGCTTCATATACAAGAAGATCCTTTGCTTTTTTATAGCCCCCGCGCGTAAAGAAATCATTATAATAAAAAGGATTCCAGGGAGACATAAAAACAGGAGGGGTTTTGCAGCCTTTAAAAACAAAACCCCAGTTTTCTGCCGACGGATTGATTGGCCCCCTTACTGATGACATATTTTTTTCTTTTAAACCTAAATTCCCCTAAAAAATATCATATACAATCTTACGTCTGTCTATCAAATGCAAGGTAATTTTTTATGTCTATTTCTGTAATATTAAAAAATGTTAATATTTCTTTTTGTTTTTTAGTCAGTGGATTTATCAGTCTTTTTCCATTTTGCAGGGTGATTACCTTGATTTTTTTTAACTCACGAATTACTTTTTCAATTGTACTGTTATTAGCATCCATATATTCTGAAAGTATATTTTCCATATGGGATTTAATAATCAGACCTATAAAAGCTACGAATATTTTACCTTCTGTGGTAGATTTATTATGACAGCGGATACGTTTTAAGTCCATGTGGTTTTTTAAGTTATCAAAACTTTTTTCAACTAAATCTTTCCGTTTATATATTTCAAGGATCTCATCTGCATTCTTCTCTGTATCAGTACTCAGCAGTAAAAAGAAACCATTGTAAGCTTTTTCATTATCTATCTTTTTATAATTATGCTTATAGCTGATGCTGTCATCATTTTCAGCGATGTCAAAATATTTCTCATACTTTTTTCGTGCGGTCTCTGAGGGTATTTTTTTAATCTGTAAAAGACGGTTTTCCAATATACTAATTTTCTGGTATAGTTCATTTTCTTCAAGCATGGCCTTTGTCGGATCATAAAAAATATGAAGATTTGCATCCACTCCGTATACGTCTGTGTTTTTTGATGTTGCATAGACATCATGTATTTTGCTGTAATATCTGGAACTGGTCAGAATGGTTCTGTATTTTTCAAGGATTTTTTTTGAAGCAGTCAGGCTGTTGGATACACACAGGATAAATGGATATTTTTTTTCCTGCATAAATCTCACATTTGAGAGACTATAGAAGCCCCTGTCCATGACAAACTTTACTTTTTTAATTCCAAGGATTTCATTATCCTGCATCATGTACTGCAGATGGTTTTTGTCCAGTATACTACCCGGGTAAACACAGTAATAAATGGGCAGTCTTGAAGTTTCGCCAAAATACATGCCAAGGTTAATCTGCGGTAGTTTTTCCCTGTCCCGGTTATATCCCCATTCAAGGTATTCATTTCCAGCCGAATAGGAACAAAAAGATGTGACATCATAGGCAATGTATTCACTTGCACTTCGCAGCTTTGACCATTCTCTAAAAAATCTCATCCTGTTTTCATAGCTTATGCCTTCAAAGAGACGGCTGGAAGACTGTGAGGTAATATGGCAATCCAAATGTGTAAATGTCTCGCTGCACCAATCATCACAATAAAAAAGGACATTGCCTTCACAGAGCATATACATGGCAATAGAGATGATTTTTTCATAATCTTTTTTAAAAACCTTTTTTAAGATGTTTGAGACGCCAAGCTCCTCTAAAACGGAATTTATAGCAAAAAAATTGCCAAAATCTAAAATTGATTTTGTGTAGAGAATCCTATCCTGTCCAAATATATCAAAGTAGTTTTTATTGGGAATTAGCATTCCGCTTTGAGGATCTTGTTTCCCGATAAGTATTTTTTCACTGGTTGGCTGGTTTTTTGAATTACGGTAAGCTCTTTTCGTATAGTAGACATACCAGGTTCTATTTTTGTTTGAAGAATTGATAGTGATTTTTCTTTCAGGCATTGTAACTGTTGCATAATCATTTAATGACATAATCTCACCCCTTTTCTATGTATATGATAATATTATCATATACAACGGGAAAATACTATCATTTCATAAAAAAAGTGGAGTAAAATTCAAAATATTAGTACTTTTATTTCCTTTTATAGGTAGCTCGGGGTACTATTTGTATAGGATATTTTTTAGGGGAATTTAGGTTCTAAAAAAACCAGTAT
>Ga0194127_10007136_pt1 | contig 12443 bp, 9 predicted proteins | sample TA2KigC100mmetaG_FD_148624 | JGI IMG/M metagenome (GOLD analysis project Ga0194127, IMG submission 148624) | Freshwater microbial communities from Lake Tanganyika, Tanzania - TA2015036 Kigoma Deep Cast 100m | ecosystem: Environmental > Aquatic > Freshwater > Lake | place: Tanzania: Lake...
TGGGGGCGGGGGGAAGGGGCCGCGGCACGGCGGCCCGCTCCCTATGATGGCAGAGGGGGCCGCCCCGCGAAAGGGGTGACACCGAAATCCCTGGTATGACGTCACATGTCGAGATTCGGACAAAGAGATTCGCATGGCCACAGGGGCGCAGGCACGGCCGTGCTACACTGCGCGCCTCCGCCCCGGAGGTGCCGATGCCGCGTCCTCGCCTGCTCGCCGTCGTGCTGCTGCTTGCCGTCGCCCTGCCTGCTTGCGCCGCCGAGGCGCCCGCGCGGCGCCTGGCGATCACCATCGACGACCTGCCCATCGCGCAGATCAGCCAGCACACGCCCGCGCAACAAGAGACGATCACCGTGCGCATCCTGGCCGCGCTGGCCGCGCACCGCGCGCAGGCGGTGGGCTTCGTCAACACGGGCAAGCTCGAGGTGGAGGGCGCGGTCGACCCCGCGCGCGAGGCGCTGCTGCGCCGCTGGCTGGCCGCAGGCTGCGAGCTGGGCAACCACACGCGCAGGCATCCCAGCCTGCATCAGGTGGAGCCCGCGGTGTGGAAGGCAGACGTGGTGGCCGGTGAGGCGCCGCTGAAGGCCTTGGTCGAAGCGGCCGGCGGGCGCCTGCGCTGGTTTCGTCACCCCTATCTGCACATTGGACTCTCGGCCGAGGTGCAGGCTACAACGGCGGCCTTCCTCGCCGCGCGCGGTTACACCGTGGCGCCGGTCACGCTGGACAACAGCGACTGGCTCTATGCCCGCGCGCACACCAAGGCCTGGAATGCAGGCGACGCGGCCGCCGCGCGCCGCCTCGGCGAGGACTACCTGCGTTACATGCTCAGCGTGGTGGAGTTCTACGAGGGGCAGGCCGAGCTGATCGTCGGGCGGGCGATCCCGCAGATCCTCCTGATCCACGCGAACGCACTCAACGCCGACTGGCTGGCGCCTTTCCTCGATGCACTCGCCGCGCGCGGCTACGACTTCATCGCGCTCGAGGAGGCGCTGGCCGACCCGGTCTACGCGCGGCCCGCGGACGGCTACACGGGCGGGGGTGGCATCACCTGGCTGCACCGCTGGGCGATCACGGCGAAGCTCGACCGCGCGATCCTCCAGGGCGAGCCGGAGGTGCCGGCTTGGGTGGAGGCGCTCGCGGAGGCCCCCTAAGCCGGCATTGCTTCCCCCCGCCCGCCGCGCTAGTCTGGCCTGTTCCAAAGACGGGAGGTTGGGCCATGCACTTGCGCGGACGCGACTACATCGCCACCCAGGACTGGAAGCTGGCCGAGCTGCAGCACCTAATCACGCGGGCGGTAGAACTCAAGCGGCAGTTCAAGACCGGCGTACCGCACCGGTTGCTGCCGGACAAGACCATCTTCCTCTTCTTTCTCGACAAGTCGACGCGCACGCGCAACAGCTTCGAGGCCGGCGCCACCCAGCTCGGCGCCCACGCGCACTTCGTCGACGCCTCCACCAGCCAGATGGCCCACGGCGAGAGCCCCAAGGACATGGGCGTGATCCTCTCGAGTTACGGCCACGCCATCGCCATCCGCCACGACCTGGTGCCCGGCGAGGGCGCGACGCTGATGCGCGCCGTCGCCGAGCACGCCAGCGTGCCCGTCATCAACATGCAGTGCGACGTGGATCACCCCTGCCAGACGCTCGCCGATCTCATGACCCTGCAAGAGCTGCGCGGGCACAGCCTGCGCGGCCTGCGCCTGGCCGTGAGCTGGGCCTACGCGCCGAGCTACGCCAAGCCGATGAGCGTGCCGCAGGGCCTGCTCACCCTGATGCCGCGCTTCGGCATCGACGTGGTGCTCGCCCACCCGCCGGGCTACGAACTCATGCCCGACCAGATGGCGATCGCCCGCGCGAACGCGAAGGAAGCCGGCACCCTGCTCGAAGTCACCGACGACATGGACGCCGCCTTCCGGGGCGCGGATGTCGTCTACCCCAAGAGCTGGGGCGCTTTCGACTACTTCGGCCGGCCCGAGGAAGGCCTCGCGCTCGCTGCCCAGCACCCCGACTGGATCTGCGACGAGCGGCGCCTGGGCCTCGCCAAGAAGGACGCCCTCTACATGCACTGCCTGCCCGCCGACCGCGGCAACGAGGTGACGGACGCCGTCATCGACGGCCCGCAGTCGGTGGTCTACCCCGAGGCCGAGAACCGCCTGCACACCTGCAAGGCCATCATGGCGGAGACGATGTGAGCTTCGCCGGCCAAGGACCGGTCGAGGCCCGCTGCGCGCTCTGCGGCGCGGGCGCCGCGATCGCGCCCGCTTTGTACACGTGTACAAAGTGCAGCGGCACGCTGGACCTGCTCTACGACTACCCGGCACTTGCCCGGCGCCTGGCCGCGGCCGGCGGCGAGGGGATCAACCCCGCCGTGCTGCTCTCGCCCGTGCGCCTCACTCACGAGGATCCGCTCTTCTTCGAGCTGCTGGACTGGACCCGCGTGCAGCCCGCCGCCCGCCTGGGCGCCGCGCTCGGCGCGCGCAGGCTCACGCTGCTCGACGAGACCCGCCTGCCCTCGGGCAGCCTCAAGGACCGCGCCACGCTGGCCGTGCTCATGCGCGCTCGCGAGACTGGTGCCCATACGATCGCCTGCGCGTCCACGGGCAACGCGGGCGCCAGCCTCGCCTGCCTCGCCGCGCGGCTGGGCATGAAGGCCGTGATCTTCGCGCCGCGGAGCGCGCCGGCCGCCAAGCTGCGCCAGGTGCAGGCCCACGGCGCGCGGCTCTTGCTCGTCGACGGCAACTACGACCTCGCCTACGAGCTCTGCCTCGCGGCCGTGGCCGAGCGCGGCTGGGTCTCGCGCAACACGTCGCACAACCCCTGGTGCGCGGAGGGCAAGAAGAGCGCCGTGCTCGCGCTCGCGCGCCCCCGCGAGCGGAAGATCGCCGACGCCATCCTCGTGCCCGCGGGGGACGGCTGCATCCTCGCCGGCGTACACAAGGGCCTGGTCGACCTTCAGCGCGTGGGCTGGATCGACACGCTGCCGCGGCTCGTGGCCGTGCAGCCCGAGGGTTCGGCGGCGATAGCGAAGGCTTGGCACGCTGGCAATACGATTGAGCCCGTGGCCGCGCGCTCCGTGGCCGACTCGCTGGTCGTCGATCGCCCGCGCGACGGCGAGAAGGCCCTGCGCGCGCTGCGCGAGACGGGCGGCTTCGCCGTCACCGTGAGCGACGCGGAGATCCTCGCCGCGGTCTTCGAGCTGGCGCGGCTCGAGGGCATCTTCGCCGAGCCGGCGGGGGCCGCCGCGCTCGCGGGCCTGCGCAAGGCGATCGCCGCTGGCCTGCTCGAGCCGGACGCGGAGATCGTCGCCCTCGTCACGGGGCACGGACTCAAGGACCCGGGCGCCCTCGCGCCCCTGCTCGCGCCAGCGCCGGTGATCGCCTCGCTGAAGGACCTGCCCGCGGAGGCCTCGCGATGACCTGGGACCTGCCGCCCGCACACGAAGACCGCCTCCTGCTGCGCTGCACCGTGAACGGCGAAGTGGTGGAGCGCGAGGTCGCCACCACCACGCGCCTGCTGCACTTCCTGCGCGAGGAGCTGGGCCTGACCGGCGCCAAGGAGGTCTGCGCCGAGGGCGAGTGCGGCGCCTGCAACGTGCTGCTGGACGGCCGCCTCGTGAACTCCTGCCTGGTGCTGGCCGTCGAGGCCGAAGGCGCGGCGATCACTACCGTGGAGGGCCTGGCCGGCCACCCGGTGCAGGCCGCCATGGCGACCACGCACGCGGTGCAGTGCGGCTATTGCTTCCCCGGCATGGTGGTCAGCGCGGCCGATCTGATCGCCAAGACAGAGCGCCTGGACCGTGCTAGTATCAAGGCCGGCCTGGCGGGGAACCTCTGCCGCTGCACGGGCTATGCGAAGATCCTGGACGCCGTCGCCCTCGCGGCGCGCACTGCCGACAAAGGAAAGGACGCATGAGACGCTGGCACGCCGCTCTCCTGATCGCCCTGCTCGCCCTCGGGGCCTGCGCGCGGCCCAAGACCGAGGAACCGCCGCCCGTGCTGCCCACGGTGAGCGGTCTCATCCTGCGCGCGGCGAGCGGCGACCTCGTGACCGTGACGGGCAGCGCCGTCAGCGGCGAGCTGGCCACCACCATCGACGAGGAGACCGAGCAGCTCACGCTGCGCTTCCTCGACGATCAGTCCGCGGAGTTCACGCCGGCCAGCGGCTTCAGCCTGGGCACGGCCGTGGCGAATGGCGGCGTGGCGAGCGTGGTCGGCCAGAGCGGCTGGAGCTTCCGCATCGCAGGCGAGGGCGAAGGCGCGACGACCCTCACCGTGAGCGTGCGCTACGGGAGCGAGGTCAAGTACAGCTCGCCCGCGATTCCCCTGCGCGTCGACCGGCGCCTGGGCAGCCTGCAGTGGATCGCGCCCGACACGCTGCGCACGATCGTGACGGCCGGGCCCGTGGCCATCGAGGTCGCGCCCTTCGCCGGCACCACCTTCGCGCGCGTGGACTTCGGCGTGAACGGCACGCCGCTGGGCTCCGACACCAGCGCGCCCTTCACCGCAAGCTGGGACCCGACGCGTTTTGCCGCGCCGGGCATCTACGGGATCGAAGCGATGGGCCTGGACGGCGAGGGTACGCCCCTGGCCGCCGACACGCTCTATCTCATGGTGCCTGCGATGACCGGCGACCTCAGCGGCCGCTACGGCGGCCAGGGCGACGACCGCGTCTACGCGATGAGTGCGCTCGCCGGCGGCGAGGTCGCGCTCGTCGGCGAGACGACGATGCCCGACGGCAACATCCAGGGCTGCGTGCTGAAGCTCACGCCGGGCACGGACGAGCGCTGGTACCGCAACTACGGCGGCAGCGGCAGCGACCACCTGCGCAGCGGCGTCGGCATGCCCGACGGCAGCTTCATCGTCGCCGGCTGGACCTACTCGCTGCCCGACGCGCGCGGGCCGAACGCCTGGGTGCTGCGCCTCGACGAGGGCGGCGGCGTCATCTGGAGCCGCATCCTCGGCGACGCGGACGACACGCAGTACGCGCACTGCGTGCGGCGCAGCGCGGACGGTGGCTTCATCGTGGCCGGCGAGCGGCAGGCGGGCGGCGCTTCCCGCCTCGCGCTCTACAAGCTGAGCGCCGCGGGCGCCGTCACCTGGAGCCAGGAGCACGGCGGGCCCGGGCGCAGCATCGGCTACGCGGTGGAGCAGGCGGCGGATGGCGGCTACCTCGTCACCGGCCTGCGCGAGACGGCAGGGCAGGAGCGGCTCTGGGTCTTGAAGACGACGAGCACGGGCGCCGAGGACTGGTCGCGCGAGTTCACGCTCGGCGGGCCCTTCAACGCGGGCCGCGCGATGCTCACGCGCACGGGCGGCTACGCCATCGTCGGCGGCGGCGACAAGCAGCTCTGGTTCCTCGGCCTCGACACGGCCGGCGACGAGGACTGGAACGTGACCTTCGGCGACGGCGGCTGGGACCAGGGCTATGCGCTCAGCGCGATGCCCGCGGGCGGCTACCTGCTCGGCGGCTATCTCGAAGTCGGCGGCGCGGCCGACCGCGAGCTCTTCCTCGTGCGCACGAACGCGGCGGGTGTGGAGACCTGGCGCAAGACCTACGGCGGGGTTGGCCAGGACGAGGCGCGCGCCGTGATCCCCTGGGATACCGGCAGCATCGTCGCCGGCGCCACGGACACGGGCAGCGCGGGCGGCGCAGACATCTGGCTCTTCATGCTCGACGCGAGCGGCAATCCGGTGGACTAGGCATGCAGTACTCGCGGCCCGCGCGTCTCGCCGATGCCCTGGCCGCCCTCGCGGCGGCGGGCGGCGCGGCGCGGCCGCTGGCCGGCGGCACGGACCTGCTCGTGCGCTTCGGGCGCGAGGCGCCGTGGCCGGCTGCGCTCGTGGACCTGAAGGCGCTGCCCGAGCTCCATGTGTTCATTGATACACCCGCTGGGATTCGGGTGGGCGCCGCCGTGCCCCTGGCCGACCTCTACGCCGCGCCGGCCCTGGGCGCCTGGCCGGCGCTTGCCGAGGCGCTGCGCCTCTTCGCCGCGCGGGCCATCCGCGAGCGGGCGACCCTCGGCGGCAATCTGGCCAATGCCTCGCCCGCGGCGGACACCTTGCCACCGCTGATCGCCTACGGCGCGCGCTGCGTGACCGATCGGCGCACGCTCGCGGTCGAGGACCTCATGCTCGGCCCCGGTCGCACGGCGCTGGCGCCGGGCGAGCTGATCGTGGCGGTCGAGATCCCGCGGCCGGCGCCCGGCGCGGCGAGCTTCTTCCACAAGCTCGCCTTCCGGGACGCGATGGCGATTGCCGTGGTCAGCGTGGCCGCTTCGCTCGAGATCGCCGGCGGCGAGGTGAAGCGCGCCCGCATCGCGCTGGGCGCCGTGGCGCCCACGGTGCTGCGCGCGCGGGCGGCGGAGATCGCGCTGGTGGGCTGGCCCTTCACGCGCGAGGCGATCGCGGCAGCCGCCGCGGCGGCCGCCGCCGAGTGCGCGCCCATCGACGACCTGCGCGCCACGGCGGCCTATCGCCGCACGATGGTCGAGCGGCTGCTGGCGTATCACCTGGGGCGCTTGCTGGCGGCCGGCTAGCTCACCGCAGCAGCACGAGCCGCTGCGTCTGATCGCCGGCAGCCGCGCTCAGGCGGAAGGGGTAGATCCCCGAGGCCAGCGCGTTGCCCGCGTCATCGCGGCCATCCCAGTTGCGCTCGTGTACGCCGGCCGCGAAGGATTCGTCGGCGATGACCCGCACACGGCGGCCGGTCACCTCGTGCACCACGAGGCGCACGCGCGCCGGGGCGCCCAGGGTGAAGCGCAGGGTCGTCTGCGGATTGAAGGGGTTTGGGGAGGCACCGAGCAGCCGCGGCGCTGTGGCGAGTGCGCGCAAGAGCACCGTCTCCGAGCGCAGGAGCTGCCAGTCCTCGCCGGCCTCGCGGCCGTGCAGCGTGTAGCGCGCCGTGCCGCCGGCGGCGAGCTGCGGGGAAGTGTCCACGGCGACGTAGCGCCCGCCACCCTCGTCGGCGAAGGGCACCTGCCAGCTCGCCTCGCCGAGGCGGGCCTCGAGTCGGAAGTCCATCCCCTCACCAACCGCTTCCCAAAGGGTCGTGATCCTGCCGGGGGTTGCTTCAAGCCGGAAGCTGCTCAGCGCCACCGGCACAATCTCCCTCCATCTCACGCCCAGACTGTGACACCCGCCCCCCGCGATAGCTACGAAGTCCGCATTCGGCGCGGGGACGGCGCACTGACCATAGTCGTTGTCCCCCCAGGCTACGATCGTCCCGTCGGCCTTCAGGCCCAGGCTGTGAGACGCGCCCCCCGCGACAGCCACGAAGTCGGCGTTGGGTGCGGGCACGGTGCACTGGCCATCGTCGTTGAGCCCCCAGGCCACGATCGTCCCATCGACCTTCAGGCCCAAGCTGTGATCAAAGCCCGCCGCGACCGCCACGAAGTCCGCGTTCGGCTCAGGAACGTCGCACTGGCCGAAGTCGTTGTTCCCCCAGGCAACAATCGCCCCATTGTCCTTGAGGCCCAGGCTATGCGCCCAGCCGCCCGCGACCGCTCCGAAGTCCGCATTCGGCTCAGGAACGTCGCACTGACCATCATAGCTATACCACCAGGCCACGATCGTCCCATCGGCCTTCAGGCCCAGGCTGTGCAACCCGCCCCCCGCGACAGCTACGAAGTCCGAATTCGGCGCAGGGAGGTTGCATTGACCAGCGCCATTGTCCCCCCAGGCCACGATCGTCCCGTCGGCCTTCAGGCCCAGGCTGTGCCACCGTCCCCCCGCGACGGCCACGAAGTCCGTGTTGGGCACGGGCACCGTGCACTGGCTGTCGTCGTTGAGCCCCCAGGCCACGATCGACCCGTCGGTCTTCAGGCCTAGGCTGTGTAGCCCGCCCGTCGCGACAGCCACGAAGTCCGCGTTAGGCGCGGGGACGTTGCACTGCCCATACTCGTTTGTCCCCCAAGCTACGATCGTCCCGTCAACCTTCAGGCCTAGGCTGTGATCCCCGCCCCCCGCGACGGCCACGAAGTCCGTGTTGGGCACGGGCACCGTGCACTGGCTGTCGTCGTTGCACCCCCAGGCCACAATCGTCCCGTCGGCCTTCAGGCCCAGGCTATGCAATCCGCCCCCCGCGACAGCCACAAAGTCCGCGTTGGGTACGGGCACGGTGCACTGGCCACAGGCGTTGTCCCCCCAGGCTACGATCGTCCCGTCGGTTCTCAGGCCCAGGCTGTGCCGTCCGCCCCCTGCGACAGCCACGAAATCCACGTTGGGCGCGGGGACGTTGCACTGCCCATACTCGTTGGTCCCCCAAGCTACGATTGTCCCGTCGGCCTTCAAGCCCAGGCTGTGTCCTCCACCCCCCGCAACAGCCACGAAGTCCGTGTTGGGTGCGGGCACGTCGCACTGGCCCGCGTAGTTCCACCCCCAGGCCACGATAGACCCGTCGGCCTTCAGGCCTAGGCTGTGTGCCGCGCCCGTCGCGACAGCCACGAAGGCCGCGTTGGGGGCGGGCACGTCGCACTGGCCCGCGTAGTTGCTCCCCCAGGCCATGATCGTTCCGTCGGCCTTCAGTCCCAAACTATATGACCCGCCCCCCGCAAGAGCCACGAAGTCCGCGTTGGGGACGGGCATGTCGCACTGGCCGTAGGCGTTGTGCCCCCAGGCCACGATCGTCCCGTCGGACTGCAGCCCCAGGCTGTGATATCCGCCCCCTGCAACGGCGACGACATCCTCCAGCTCCGACTGCTCCACGACGACCTGGCTCCCCCACCCCACAATGGAGCCCGTCGGCAGACCGAGAACGGGGATTGGACAGAGGGCGTTTCCGAGAAGGCTAAGCAAGACCGTGCCAAGGACGGCAGCGTTTCGTCTCACGAGGACCTCCCCTTCCCGAGTTCGCACATCACGACGCAGTTCGCGCGTCCGGCAGCCGCCAGGGCCGCCCGATCCCGCACAAGTATAGCACTGTCCCAGGCTGCGCGCCTTGAGGTAGGGCCTAGCCCGGCGGCCCGAAGCGCCCCTCCTCGTAGACGAACTCCGTGCGAAAGCCCAGGCGCTCGTAGAGCCGCAAGGCCGGCGCGTTGTCCGCGCGCACGTTGAGGCCGATGTGCCGCGCGCGCGGCGCCAGCGCGGCGAGCAAGGCCGCGGTGGCCGCGCGCGCGAGGCCACGCCCGCGCCGCGCCGGCCGCGTGGCGATGTTCCCCAGCATCGCCACGCCTTCGATCTGACTGTACACGTGTACACCCGCTGCGCTGGCCAGCGCGCCGCCGGCCTCCATGCCGAAGAAGAGCCCGCGCGTGAGCTGCACGGGCCCCAAGTAGCCTTCGGGATAGGCCTCGGCGTAGAGGGCGGCGAGCTGCGGCAGATCGGCGGCGCCGAGGCGCCGCGCCCGCGCGGCCTCGGCGGGCGCGGCTCCGCCCGGGAAGCCCGACCAGAGCATGCGGCGAAACGCGCCGTGGCGCTCCACGCGCCGCACGCCCTCGAGCAGCGCCAGGTCTTCAGCAAAGGCATGGATGAAGCCGGCCGGCGGCAGGAGCGGCAGCGCGGCCGCGAAGCGCTGGCCGAGCGCACCCGCGTCCCCGAAGGCGATCAAGGCCGGCACGCTGAGCCCGTGGTAGAGGAGCAGCAGCGCCTCGAGCGGCTCACCCCAGGCGAAGAACTCTGCCTGCGGTCGCTGGGGCGGATCGAGATCGCCGAGATGGAACAGGTAACGCCCCGGGTCGCGGGCGCAGAAGGCGCGGATGCGCGCGTCGTCAGCGAGGCGCTGCCAGCTCACGGCTCCTCGCCGGCGCCGCATCGCGCGGGTCAGCGCTCGCGCGGGCCGGCAGGCTCCTTGTCGGTCAGCGCGGCCTCGGCGTCAAGCCCGGAGTCCGCCGCGCCGCTCTCGGCAAGTCGCCGCAGCACGGCGTCGATCTCCGCGAGCAGGGTTTCCTGTCGCACGGGCTTGGCCACGTAGCCGTCCATCCCCGCGGCCAGGCAGCGCTCGCGGGCGCCGGCCATGGCGTGGGCCGTCATCGCGATGATCGGCAGGTGGCCGCCATCGGCGCGCTCCTCCTCGCGGATCAGGCGCGTGGCGGCAAAGCCGTCGAGGATGGGCATCTGCAGGTCCATCAGCAGCAGGTCGAAGGGCGCCTCGCCGTGGCGACGCAGCAGCGTGAGCGCCTCCTCGCCGTTCCAGGCCTCGGTGGCGCTGAAGCCCGCCTTCTCGAGCAGGCGCACGGCCAGGCGCTGATTGACCGCGTTGTCCTCGACCAGCAGGATGCGCAGGCCGCGGCTCGTCGGGCGCGGCTCCTCGCTGAGACGCGCTGGCGCGGAGGCGCCCGTGCGGTACTCCAGCGGTAGCTCGAGGCTGAAGCGGCTGCCGCGACCCGGCTGACTCGTCACTTGAATGCGTCCGCCCAGGCGGCCGGCCAGATCACGGCTGAGGGAAAGGCCCAGCCCGGAACCCTCCTTGGCGCAGCTCGTGCTCGAGCGCGCGAAGGGCGAGAAGACCGCTTCCAGCTTGTCGGGCGGGATGCCGACGCCGCTGTCGGCCACCTCGAAGCGCATGCGGATCCACTCGCGATCCTTGGCCAGCTCGCCCACGCGCAGGGAGACGCTGCCCTGCTCGGTGAACTTGACCGCGTTGCTGATGAGGTTGCTCAGGATGCGCTGCAGGCGCTGTAGGTCGCCATGAAGAACCGGCGGTAGTTCGGACTCCAGCGCGATGCCGAAGCTGAGCCCCTTGGCCTCGGCCTGGGCGCGGAAGCTGGATTCCAGGTGGCGCAGCAGGTCGTCGAGCCGGAAGTCGACGGGCTCGAGGTCCACGCGCCCCGTCTCGAGCAGGGCCATCTCGAAGACCTTGCTCAGCACGCCGAGCAGGTGCTCGCTGGAGAGCTGCACGGCCTCCAGGTACTCGCGCTGCTCGTGGTCCAGGCGCGTCTGCAGGGCCAGCTCGGTCATGCCCATGATCGCGTTCATCGGCGTGCGGATCTCGTGACTGAGCCCGGCCAGGGTCTCGGCGCGCGCCTGCAGCTTCTGCTCCGCCTCCTCGCGGGCCGTGCGCTCGCGCTGCAGGGCCTCGCGCAGCGCGCTCGGCTCGGCGTAGAGGCCGAGCACGCCCGGGTCTGCGCCCAGCGGCACACGATCGGCGAGAAAGTAGCGCTCGCTGCCGTCCTTGAGCAGGAGGCGCTCCTCGGCGCCGAGGGCGGCTTCGCCGCTTGCAATCACCGCCGCGTTGCGCGACGCGAAGGTCTCCGCGCTCGCCGTGGTGAGACCCGACTCCTCGGGATGGCGGTCTGCGAGAGAATCGGCCACGTCCAGGCCGAGCGCGCGGGCGAAGGCCGGATTGCCGCCCGTGAGAGCCCGGCCGTCGCGGCTCCAGAAGACGGGCGCCGGCAGCGCCGCGAGCAGCGCTTCGGCCGCCGCCGTGCGCGCGCGCAGCGCGCGCGCCGAGCGCCGCTGGCGCAGCAGCAGCCCCGCGAGCAGGATCGCCAGCGCCAGCAGCCCGGCGCCGGCGCCGGCGAGCAAGAAGGTCGTCATGTCCATGCGCTCGTCCTCACGGTTCGCGCTCGCCGACGGGCAGCGGATCCGGAGCCTCCTGCCCCGGCGCCGCCGACCCGCTACAGAGTGTCTCGACGCGACGCAGCAGCTCGTCGATCTTGAAAGGCTTGACGAGGTACCCGTTCATGCCGGCGGCCAGGCAGCGCTCCTCGTCGCCGCTCATCGCGTGCGCGGTGAGCGCAAGCACCGGCAGGTGGCGGCCCGTGCCCAGCTCGCGGCGGCGCAGGGCGCGGGTGGCCGCGAGGCCGTCCAGGCCGGGCATCTGCACGTCCATGAGCACGAGATCCACCGTCTCGCGCTCCAACACGGCGAGGGCCTCGCCGCCGCTCTGCGCCGTCAACACGCGATGCCCCGCCTTCTCGAGCACGCGCGCGGCCAGCCGCCGGTTCACCGCGTTGTCCTCAGCAAGCAGGATGCGGCGCCTGAGCGCCGCCGGCCCCACCGCCGAGCGCTGGCGGTCCGCGTTCGCCACGACCACCCCGCCCGTGAGCTGACCGAGTTGTCTCGGATGCAGCGGCTTGGTCAGGCTGCCGGCGAGACCCAGGTCGCGGCTGAGCTGCCGCGCTTCGCTCAGCTCATTGACTCCCGTCAACAGCCAGCAGCGCTCGGCCTGACCGGGCAGGGTCGCCAGCAGGCTGCGCAAGCGCTGGCCGCCCGCGGGCGCCGCCAGCGGGTAGTCGACGATGAGAAGGGCGCGGCCGCGGTCCAGCGCCGCCAGTTCGCGAGCGGCGGTGTCCAGATCCGCGCAGGTCGCCACGGCCGCCCCCCGCGCGCGCAGGCTTCGCCCGAGCAGCTCGCGGCAGCTCCCTGAGCGCGCCGCCAGCACCGCCGGCCGCGCCGCCGGCCGCGCCGCCGGCCGCGCCGCCGGCGCCGAGTGCATCGGCGTCGCCGTCTCACCGGGCCGCAGGCTGAGCTGCAGGTGGAAGCTACTCCCCTCGCCCGGCGTGCTTTT
>Ga0194127_10007137_pt1 | contig 12442 bp, 10 predicted proteins | sample TA2KigC100mmetaG_FD_148624 | JGI IMG/M metagenome (GOLD analysis project Ga0194127, IMG submission 148624) | Freshwater microbial communities from Lake Tanganyika, Tanzania - TA2015036 Kigoma Deep Cast 100m | ecosystem: Environmental > Aquatic > Freshwater > Lake | place: Tanzania: Lake...
GGGGCCGAGTTTAACGATCATCGGTCCTTGGCAAACCGGGCATTTGATTGACGGGCTGGCTTCGCCCAGATTGGTGATTTTTTCTATTTTGTCTTTTGACTTCACGTCCTTCACGAACGGTTTGTAGAAATCGCTCAAAGTTTTTTCGTACTCGGTCTTGCCGTCCGCCATCAAGTCCAGCTTGTCTTCCATGTCGGCGGTAAAAGAGTCGCTGATATAATCGGCAAAGTTTGCTTCAAGAAACGAGCTGACCACGTCGCCGGTATCAGTCGGCGCAAGCGCTTTGTTTATTTTTTCCACATAACCCCTGTCTTCCAGCGTCTTTATTATGCCGGCGTAAGTGGAGGGGCGGCCTATGCCTCTTTTCTCAAGCTCTTTGACGAGTCCTGCTTCGGAATATCTAGGCGGCGGTTCGGTCTGTTTGCCTTCGCTACGCATTTCCAGCAGTTTCAAAATTTCGCCGGCGGAAACTTTCGGCAATTCCACATCTTCGCCTCGGGATTGAGGATCGGCAGAGAGCCAGCCGTCAAACTTCACCCTTGAGCCGTTTATATAAAAATCGGGAATCTCGCCCTTGCCGGCTTCGGCGGTAATTTTTGTCCGCGCAATTTTGGCGTCGGCCATTTGAGAGGAAATCGTTCTCTGCCAGATGAGGCGGTAAAGTTTTTTCTGTTCGTCGCTGTCGCCGGCCGTCTCATTGGACATACTCGTCGGCCTTATGGCCTCGTGCGCTTCTTGGGCGTTCTTGCTTTTCTTGGCGTAAACGCGCGGAGTCAAGTATTCTTTCCCGTATTTTTTTTCCACCGCGGCATAAATCTGCTTTAAGGCATAATCGCTTAAATTAGTGCTGTCTGTTCTCATGTAGGTAATGAGTCCGGCTTCGTAAAGTTTTTGCGCCACGCTCATCGCGCGTGACGGCGTGAATCCTAAACGAGAACTGGCTGATTGCTGGAGAGTGGAAGTGATAAACGGCGCGCGCGGAGATCTTTTGGCTTCTGTTTCCGCCACGTCTTTGACCTTCCATATTTCTTTGTTGCCGACCGCCAATATCTTTTCAACTTCTTTTTCGTCGCGCAGTTCTTTCTCGCAGACAAGCGTCAGCTGTTCACCCTTGCCTTCCCTCGTTTTTATATCGGCCGTGATGACCCAAAAATTTTCCGGTTTGAAGGCGCGGATTTCCCGTTCTCTTTCCATAATGATCCGCAGAGCGGGGGATTGGACTCTGCCGGCGGAAAGGCCGTAGCGAACCTTTTTCCAGATCAGTCCGCTCAAATCGTAGCCGACCAGTCTGTCCAAAACCCTTCTGGCCTCTTGAGCCCGACGCAGATTTTCGTCAATATCACGCGGATGCTCAATGGCTTCTTTGACGGCCTCTTTGGTGATTTCATAAAACACCACCCTTTTGGGATTTTTGAGCCCGACGGCTTCTTTGATATGCCAAGCGATAGCCTCGCCTTCGCGGTCTGGGTCGGTCGCCAAAAGCACATCATCGGCTTTTTTCGCCAGCGATTTTATTTCCGAAACGACTTTTTCTTTGCCGGCCGATATTTCGTAGCGGGGGAGAAAGCCCGCTTCAATGTCAATGGCGTTTTTATTGCTTTTGGGCAGGTCGCGAATGTGGCCGACGCTGGCTTTGACGGTGTATTTGCCGTCCAGATATTTAGAAATGGTTTTCGCCTTCGCCGGCGACTCCACTATCAAAAGTTTCATAAAGGGGATTATAGCAATGAGACGCCAAAAAGCAAAAAGGGAGCGTTTTTAAACGACTCCCTTTTGTTAAATTTACGAATTAAAATTTAAAATTATATTTCGACTGGTCCGAAAAAACTGTATTTAACATCAGTGATCACGTATTTTTCAAATTCGCTGTTATCTTTTAAAAGATTCACTCGGATTTTTTTTTATTACTTCAAGTAAATTTTCCTCCGAGCTCCATATTTTGGATATTCTCGGAGCTTCAATTTTGTTCACGGATGACATGAACAATTGACGAATGTTCATCCCAGCTTGTTCTATACTGCAAGTTGAGTATGAGCTTACAAAATATTTCACATAAAATGCAAGGCAAATAATCTCTACTTTTATGGTACCATTTTCTTCTTTTTTCTCGCGCATTAATGTACGGTTCATTTCGATTTCACCTTCGTCTATTCTCCACGATGTTATATTTTTCGTAATAGGCATTCTGATTAGCAGAATAACTATTACGACCTCAGCCAATAGTAAAAGCAAAAAAATATTAATATTCATGACAATATTCATGACAAAAAACCTCCCAAATTGTTAAATTTCAAAAAATAAAGTTTCCAATCCGCTTCAAATAAAGCACGTTATCGTCCAAAAATCAAGCCCGGAATTTTCCCAAAAGATTACTTGACTTAAAACATAAATTATAAAAATAACCAAACCAACCAAAATAAAACTCACCTATCACATATATTTGCTATAGTAATTATGTGTGATAGGTGATAATATAGGTAGTGTTAAAGAAAGATAAAATGATAAAAAAGGACAAAATTAAAGAATCAAAAATTTTGAGAAGTAATTATTCAAAAGGGGAACTTTCCAAAGAAATTTTAAGAGCGTTACTGGTCGGAGGGGTCGTCGCTTCTAGCTTAGCTCTTCCGAACTTGCCTCAAGTTTTAAATTTTTTGGGAGTGTTTGGAGCGAAAGACCGGTATAGGGCAAAAAGAACAATCTATAATTTAAAAGAAAAAAGACTTGTCACTCTTCATGAAAATAATGCCATTGAAATTACGGAAAAAGGCAAAAGAAAAATTTTGCAATATGACCTTGATGAAATGAATATAAAAATTCCGGCAAAATGGGACGGTTGTTGGCGGATAGTCATTTTTGATATTCCGGAAAAATTTAAGAAAGCCAGAAACGCACTGAGCGGAAAAATTAAAAATCTCGGTCTTTTCCCTTTGCAAAAAAGTGTTTTTGTCTGTCCATTTGACTGCCGTGACGAGATTGATTTCGTGAGTGAATTTTTTAATGTCGGCAAATTTGTGCATTATATTGTCGCAAAAGAATTGGACAGTGAAAATTTCTTGAAACAATATTTTAAGTTATAAATGTGTCGAAAGGACTTCCTTCCTTATTTATTAGTTTTTTTTAAGTATCATTCAGGTATCACACATAATTACTATAGCAAATATGTGTGATACCTATGTTTTTATTTCATTATTATTCATTACAAAGGGTTTTACGCCCGGAAAATTTCGCTGGCGGATTGCTTGATGACACCGTTTAAAAGCATCATAGTGATGGCGGCGTTGGCTTTGGCGGATGGCAGGCCGGATTTTCTGATGAGATCGTCTTTCTCGGCCGGCTCGATAAGCAGGGAATATATTTTTTGCTCTTCCGGCGAAAGAAAATCCAGATCCAAACTTTTTTGCGGACCGGCGGAGTCTTCTTTTTTGATGCCATAGAAGTCTAAAATGTCGTCGGCTGACATTACCGGCGTCGCGCCGGATTTTATCAGGCGGTTCGTGCCTTTGGAATTTTCGGAAAAAATGGAGCCCGGGACGGCAAAAACATCTCTATTGTATTCCAGGGCGAGATTGGCGGTGATTAGCGTCCCGCTTTTTTCCGCCGCTTCTATCACCAGGACGCCGTGGCTCATGCCGGCGATTATCCTGTTTCTGGAAACGAAAGTGTGCATGCCGGCTGGCATCTCCCATGGCAGTTCCGACAGAAGGCATCCGCCGCTTTCAACTATCTGTTTGGAAAGTTTGAGATTGGAATGGGGGTGCAGAACCTTGTCGTCCAAGCCGGAACCGGGAATGGCAACGGTGATTAAATTATTTGAGACGGCCGTTTTGTGGGCGATGCCGTCTATGCCGATGGCCAAGCCACTGACAATGACGATTTGTTTTTGCGAATTTTTCAGCCCGCCCAGTATTTTTTCGCATACCTCTTTGCCATAGCCGGTGAATTTTCTGGCGCCGACGACGGCAAGGTAAACGGCGTCTTCGGAAGGCATTTCGCCGATAAGGTAAAGTTCTTCCGGCGCGTCCGGAATCTGCTTGAGAAGCTCGGGAAAATTTTTCGGCTTTAAAATCTTGCGTTTCATTTTGCTTATTTTAGCATATTTGGTAAGATGGGAGTAAATGTTAGACATAAAATTCATTCGGGAAAACGCGGATTTGATCAAAGAGGCGGCGCGCAAGAAGCATGTCAAGTTTGACGTGCGGGAATTGCTGGCCGCTGATGAAAAAAGATTGAAGATTTTGCGAGAGGTGGAAGATATGCGGGCGAGACAAAACGCCGCCAGCGACAACATCGCCAAAATTCAAGACGCGGGAGAAAGGCAGTCCGCGATAGAGGAGATGAAGAAATTGAAAGGAAGCATGACAACCAAAGTTGACGAGTTAAGGCTGGCTAATGACGCGTGGAAAGTCTTGATGACCCAAGTTCCCAACGTGCCCGATATCTCCGTGCCAGAAGGAGAAAGCGACGCGCAGAACGTCGAAGTCAGAAAATGGGGCGACATCCCGGATTTTAAAGCCAAAGGTTTTGAACCGAAAAGCCACATTGAGTTGATGCAAAATTTGAATCTGGCTGATTTCGAAAGGGGGACGAAAGTCGCCGGCTTCAGGGGATATTTTTTGAAAGGCGACGCGGTTTTGTTGCAGATGGCGCTCGCGCAATTTGTTTTTGATAAAATCATTAAGGAAGGATTCAAGCCTTTTGTGGCGCCGAGTATCGTGCGGGAAGAAGGATTTGTCGGCACCGGCTGGTTGCCACAAGGCAAGGAAGAAATTTATGCCACGCAGGACGAAATGTATTTGTCCGGCACGGCCGAAGTGCCGATGATGGCGCTCCATAAAGACGAAATTGTAAAAGCCGAAGATTTGCCGATAAAATACGTGGCCATTTCTCCGTGCTTCAGAAGAGAAGCCGGCAGTCACGGCAAAGACACCAAGGGGCTGATACGAGTGCATGAATTCACCAAGATAGAACAAGTGATATTATGCCGAGCCGATCATCAGGAATCGGTGAATTGGCACGAAAAAATCACCGAAAATTCGGAAAAAATTATGCGAGAACTCGGCATTCCGTATCATGTCGTTGTAAACTGCGGCGGCGACTTAGGTTTGGGCCAGGTTAAAAAATATGACCTTGAAGCTTGGATCCCGTCCGAAAACAGGTATCTTGAAACACACTCCTCGTCTTACTTTCACGACTTTCAAACAAGACGGCTCAACATTCGTTACCACGACGCGGACGGCAGATTAAAATTCGCTCATTCTTTAAACAATACGGCCATCGCTTTGCCGCGATTTCTTGTTCCGTTTTTGGAAAACTATCAGCAGGCGGACGGCTCCATTTTGATTCCGGAAGTTTTGCGCAAATATATCGGCAAGGACAAAATCTCTTAACTGATATGCGAAGAGAATTGCTCGCTTCATCAAGAAAATCGCGAAGGAAAAAATTTATTTTTAAAGTGGCGATGTTTTTTACCGCTTTTTTGGCGATAGGAGTGGCGTTCGTATCGTTTTTTTACATCCCGTTTTTTAAAGTAAAATCAATTTCAATAACCGGCAACATCATCATTCCGGCCAATGACGTTATAAAAATCGCGGAAGAAAGTCTGGCTGGAAAATATTTCCGGGTTTTTCCCAGAGACAATATTTTTCTGATTTCTAAAAAAGACATTTTAAAAAATTTGGGCGCCGGAATACCGCGAATAAAGACAGTCAGGCTGGAACGGGAATTTTTTGACGGATTATCCCTCCGGATCACAGAAAGAGAAAATAAAGCGCTTTTGTGCGAAAAAGAAGATTGCGCCGCCGTAGACGAAGACGGCTTCGTATTTGAAAAATCGCCCTATATCTCGGGCGGGATAATTTTGAAGTTTTTTGACCAAAGAAATTCGGAAGAAAACGAGCCGCTGGAATTGGCGCTCGGCAAAAACATTCTTTTGCGGGCGCAGTTTAAAAAAATAATGGATTTTGCCAAACTTATTCCGAAATCCGGCAATGAGGTCGTGAAAATCATTCTTAAAAAAGAAGACATTTACGAATTTTACACCGAAGAAGGTTGGCAAATTTTGACCAACGTCAAAAACGAGCCGAGCCAAACTTTTGCCAATCTGATGACGACTCTTAATTTTGAAGTCAAAGAAAAACGCAAAAAACTGGATTACGTGGATCTGCGTTTCGGCAACAAGGTGTACTATAAATTCAAATAAAATGTTAGAATAATCGCGTACTTATGAATCCAAATTTTGAGCAAAAATTTAATTCGCCGAAGGAGGAATTGGAGTGGCTGAAGAAAAGCTATGAGAGCAAAAAGGCGGAGTTGGAAAAAATGGGCGAATCGGCAGAATCGGCCGAACGGCAAGACGCCGCCTCGGCTGTTTTGCGCGAGCATGCCGATCAGCCGGCGGAAAAAGTTTTAACGCCGGGTTACCGCTTGCCGGAAACCGACGAAGAAGATTTAGTGGCGAAACTCTTAAACCTGCCTCCGGAAGAGCATGATAAAAAAATCCAAGAGCTGTTGGCCATCGCCGAAGAAAAGGGGATTTATAACGCCATCGCGGTAGCCAGAGGGCTGGGTGATCCTCACTTGGAAGACGATTTGCATCGCGCGTTGGTTCAGTTTTTTGTGAAAATGGAACCGGCGAGACAGAAAAAGGAAAAAGGAAGCGCGAAATTTTTGGGCATGGTTTTGTATGAAATTACTTTGCCACGCAAAGAAGAAGATAAAGAAAAAAATAAAGAAGCGACCTTCAAGGAGATGGTTTCGGCGATGGAGCAATTTTATAACGGCATGGCCATGATGGGCAAAAGAGATTCTTCTTCATCTTTTGCTTTGGAACTCGGTGTACCGACGATCGGCGAAGAAATCGTTTTCTACGCCGCGGCGCCGAGATCAGAAGCTCAAATGCTAGAAAAGCACCTGACGGCGCTTTTTGTCGGCGCCAAACTGGAAGAAAAAAAGGGCGACTACAATATCTTCAAAACGGAAGGAGCGGGCGCCGGCGCGATATTAAATCTCAAAACATACTCGGTATTGCCTATACGCACTTACGACAAGTTTGAAGTGGACCCATTGCTGGTTGTCATCAATGTTTTTTCCAAATTGAAAAAAAATGGAGAAGGGGCCGCCTTGCAGGTCATTGTTAACGGGCGGGACGAGTCTTTCGGCAAGAAAATCAAAAAGACGGCGGATGAAATGCGCAAGGGCAAAAAATTTTACAACGCTTTGAAAGAAGCCAAAGTGATCGGCGGAGTTTTTTCTTTTATTGACGATATGTTTTTCGGCTCTTCCGGCAAAAACAAAAAAACAGAAAATGAAGAGAAAACAACTGTTGATGATGGGACGGTAAAACTGCTGGACGAAAAGGCCTCAAAGCCGATAATGCCCGCCAATATCCGGTTGCTGGTTTCCGCCGACACCAAAGAAAGAGCGGAAGCCATTTTGAAGGAGATTGAGAGCGCCTTTTTGCAATTCACGGAAACGGCCGGCAATTCTTTGAATTTCAAAAATATGAAAGGCGCCGGTTTGGAAAAGCTTTTTTATAATTTTTCTTTCCGGATTTTTGACGGGAAGGAAGCCGTCCGGCTTAATACGGCCGAACTGTCCACCATTTTCCATTTTCCGGCGGGCATCAATTCCATTTCGCAATTAAAATACGTCAAGGCCAAAGACGCTCCGTCTCCGCTAGATTTGCCGCAGGCGGGACTCCTTCTCGGGACAAACACCTATCGCGGGGAAGAAAAAAATATTTATATAAACGAGGACGACAGACGGAGGCACTTTTATGTTATCGGCCAGACCGGCACGGGCAAATCCGTTTTGCTTAAAAACATGGTCGCGCAGGATATGGAAGACGGCAAAGGTGTCTGCTATATAGATCCGCATGGCTCCGACATAGAAGACATTTTGTCACGCGTGCCGGAAGATCGCGTTGAAGATCTGATTTATTTCAATCCCGGCAACACGGAGAGGGTGATGGGGCTCAATATGATGGAATACGATCCGCGTTATCCGGAGCAAAAAACATTCATCGCCAACGAAGTTTATGGCATATTCCGCAAAATATGGAAGGATATGCCGGAAGCTTTCGGTCCTATGTTTGAACAGTATTATCGCGGAGCGATTCTGCTTGTTCTTGAAGATCCAAGTTCCGGCAACACGCTTCTTGAAGTGCCGCGCGTTTTGAGCGATAAAAAGTTTCGCGATATGAAGCTTTCCCGTTGCCGTAATCCGGTGGTCAAAATGTTTTGGCGAGACGTGGCGGAAAAGGCCGGCGGGGAAGTGTCTTTGGCTAATGTCGTTCCTTATATTACCAGTAAATTTGACGTGTTTTTGAGTAATGAGATAATGCGACCCATTCTGACGCAGGAAAAATCATCCATAAATTTCAGAGAGATTATGGACAATAAGAAAATTCTGCTTATCAATCTTTCCAAGGGACGGCTTGGAGATATCAATTCCAGTTTAATTGGCTTGATCGTCGTCGGCAAGATGCTCATGGCGGCGCTCTCTCGCGTGGATATGCCGGAGAATGACAGAAACGATTTTTATCTGTATATAGACGAATTCCAAAATGTCACCACCGATTCTATCGCCACCATTCTTTCCGAAGCCCGCAAGTATCGGCTCAATCTGACCATCGCCCACCAGTTCATCGGCCAGCTGGAAGAAAATATCAAAAAAGCCGTTTTCGGCAATGTCGGCTCAATGTGCTCCTTCAGGGTCGGCTCGGAAGACGCCGAATTTCTAGCCAAACAATTTGAGCCGGTCTTTTCCGCCAGTGACCTGCTCAACATCTCCAACTACAACGCTTATTTGAAGATGCTCATCGCCGGCCAAACTTCCAGACCGTTTAACATCGCGACACTGCCGTTTACAAAAGGCGACGCCGTTTTTGCCCAAAACGCCGCCAAACTTTCCGCCCTCAAATTCGGCCGCCCCCGCGCCGAAGTGGAAGAAGAAATAAACAAGAGATACGGGGTTTAAGAAAGAAAATGAAAAAAGATTTTTCACGGTGGCACAAAAGGAAAAATTTTTTACATCACGAAAAAAAGCGTCCCTTTTTTCACGAAGGCGAAGTGTGGTTTTGCGCGCTTGGAGAAAATATCGGCTTTGAACAAGATGGCAGAGGAGAATCATTTTTACGGCCAATAGTTGTCATCAAAAAATTCAATCAGGAAACTTTTTGGGGCATACCCCTTACAAAGCACCAAAAGAAAGGGCGTTACTATTTTTCTTTTACCTTGAACGGCAAAATAAGCACGGCAATTCTTTCACAAATAAGATTGACAGATGGGAAAAGGCTTCATTACAAAATAGGCAATATTTCCAACAATGATTTCATTGAAATAAAAAAACGCCTCGCACAATTGCTTGTTTGAGGCGTTTTTTACTATTTACCCCGACTGTTCATCGGGGAGGGCCGAAGCCATTTGTATCTGTATAATATCAAGCCAATAATTAAAGTCAATAGCTTGAATTTGGGGTTTAAATTGATAGGATGGGTTATATGAAAATAAAAGATTTTTTTAAGCGTTATTATCCAGATATTTTAATTCAGACAGGCGTATTTATGTTGGCATCATCTAAATTTCAAAAAAGTTCAAGTTCTTGCAATCCTTTCAGTGTTGGTACTTGTGATCAAGTAATGAATTTTAAATTAATTTTACCTACAATGCTTATTAGTTTTGGTGTAAATATTTTGTTTAGGCAATCAATAAAAAAGTAATTTTTGCTATTGACTATTCTTTAGTAGTTTGTTATTTGTAATTTACACCCCTTTATTTTTCTTCATAAAAATGCTCATATAAAGTTATACACAAGCAACTGCCTAGAAAATAAAAAACTATTGTTATAATAATAGACAGAGATTATTTAATGATTAGCCGAATGGTACTATCGTAATATTCTTTTTAATAAGTTATACAAATTTTCTATTTGTAACTCTGCTAGCAAAGATTAAGAATGTTTATATACATACATTCTTTAAGAAGATCTGCAGATCTTCTTGAGAAACTTGCCTCCATAACTTATTTTCTATTACGACAGCACCATCCGATTAACCATTATTCCATTCCGACATAAAATCTTTAATACAGGTCTATTTTGATACTACTCTCATAAAGTTAAATAAGCACGTGCATAACTCAAATTTCCAAATTCAAAAACAAAAAAGGAATTTTGTAAACTCTCATGTCAAAAAAACCGCTAAACAAAGCGGTTTTTTACTCAAACATTAAAATCAAATACCGGTTTTTTGCCTACTTACCGTAAAGCTGATCGTGCGTGCCGATATCCAAAAATAAAATTTCTCCGTTATAAATAGTTGTGAGAATTTTTGGTTATAGTATTATTTAACCAATGCCAAAACTAAGAAAACTTGATTTGTTGCTGGCGCTTGTCATCGGCGGGCTGGCCGCTTTGATGATGATTTTTGTCGGGCGGAATTTGAGCGAAGAAAATCGGACGTTCGCGCTCATTATGCCTTATGCCAATTATCTTTTGTTTGTTTTCCCTATTCTTTGCGCCGGCGGTTTGGCGATTGCTTATTTTTTAAACAAACTTATCGGCCATTTTATCTTCCAGCTCGGCAAATTCGTTCTAGTCGGCGGGTTTAATTTTCTGCTGGACGCGGCCATCTTGAATTTTTTGATTTTCGCCACCGGCATCGCGGTCGGATTCGGCCAGTCTGGATTCAAAAGCGCCTCTTTCATTATTGGCATTACCAGCAGTTATCTTTGGAATAAGCATTGGACATTCAACGCCGTTAAAAATCCGTCAAGAAAACCAAATGGAGAAATTTTCCAATTTCTTTTGATAAGCGGGATCGGTTTCTTTCTTAATATCGGCATTGATTATGTTTTTGTGAATCTGGTCGCTCCGTTTTGGGGCATGCCACCCAGAACTTGGGCGCAGTTTTCCGCCATTATGGCGGCGGCGATATCGCTGAATTGGAACTTTATCGGCTATAAATTTTTTGTCTTTAATCATAAAAAACAAACGGCGCAAATCGCGCCAATAGCGCAAGAAGCAGAAACAAATGAGCAAAACAGTATTGTATCGGAAATATCGGCCTAAAAGTTTTGATGATGTTTTGGGTCAGGATCACATCGTCAGCGTGCTAAAAAACGCCGTCAAAAACGGCAGAATTTCGCACGCCTATCTTTTTTCCGGTTCGCGAGGCACAGGCAAAACAAGCTTGGCCAGAATTTTGGCTAGAGAAGCCGGCTGTTCCGACATTGACCTGGCGGAAATAGATGCCGCGTCATCCCGAGGCATAGACGAGATACGGGCGCTACGCGACGCGGCGAGATTTTCCCCGATGCAGGGAAAAGTGAAAGTTTACATCATAGACGAGGTCCATATGCTGACCAAAGAAGCCTTCAACGCCTTGCTCAAAACTTTGGAAGAACCGCCGGCTCATATCATTTTTATCTTGGCGACGACGGAACTGGACAAAGTGCCCGAGACTATAGTTTCCCGATGCCAGAATTTCTCTTTCCGCAAAATTTCCGACGAAGTGCTCCGCAAGGCGCTGGTTAAAATCGCCAAAGAAGAAGGATTTGAACTGGACGACGAGTCGGCCGGCATTATCGCCCTGTCGGCGGAAGGGTCTTTCCGCGACGCGCAAGGGACGCTCGGGCAGATGCTCTCTTTGGGCGAGAAAAAAATCACGGCGGAAAAATTAAGGCAATTTTTATCCGCGCCGGACAGAGAGATGGTGGAGGGTTTTATTTCGGCCATCCTGCAGAAAAATGTCGAATCCGGTTTGGCGATAATCAGCCAAGCAATGGAGAAAAATATGGATATGAAAATATTTTTGAAGCTGATTTTGCGCGATGTCCGCGCGGCGCTTTTGCTCAAACACATGCCGTCGGCGCAAAAGCAACTACAGTCAATCCACGGCGAAAAAGAATTCAAGTTTTTGGAAAAATGCAAAAATGCCGCCAAGCCCGGCGAACTGGAAAAAACGCTCAAAATCCTGCTTGACGCTTATGAGTCCCGCGCCCGCTCCTACTTGCCCCAAACCCCGCTGGAACTTGCCTTTTTGGCCATAGTCAGCCAAAATAATTGATGGTTTGACATTGCGGGATCGTCTAATGGTAGTCGCCTCATCGGCGACCCGCCGGAGAGGCGGGGACATTATTATTATCGTATGTGGTATGTGTATGTAATACAAAGCATAAAAAATAACAGGTTGTATGTTGGATCGACTGACGATGTTAAAAGACGGATTGGTGAACATAATAATGGAATTGGCGGAAAATACACAAAAGATAACAGACCGTTTCGTTTAATTTTTTACGAAGCGTTTCTAAACAGAAAAGACGCAATACAAGATGAACTGTTTTTTAAAAGCGGATATGGCAGAGAAGTATTAAAAGGAAAGCTTAAAAATTATTTTAATGAAAACTGAGCGCAGTCCTGCGGGATCGTCTAATGGTAGGACAGC
>Ga0194127_10007139_pt1 | contig 12440 bp, 14 predicted proteins | sample TA2KigC100mmetaG_FD_148624 | JGI IMG/M metagenome (GOLD analysis project Ga0194127, IMG submission 148624) | Freshwater microbial communities from Lake Tanganyika, Tanzania - TA2015036 Kigoma Deep Cast 100m | ecosystem: Environmental > Aquatic > Freshwater > Lake | place: Tanzania: Lake...
TGACTTTGAAAGGAGCCATAGAAATTATCAAATACCACACTCATCATAACCATGTTGCATATATCTCTCACAGAAAGAAGGCTGTCGCCAAGGCGAAACTATTCAAAATCAATGTGTCGCTGTAGTATTAGTATCTTCGCGATGAATAAAATTTGTGTTGATTTTGAATGGCCTAAGACGGGCCGTTAACAGCCTCACGTAGTCTTGGTTTTGCCTATCAGGGTATCTGAGAAATTCTTCGGTGATCTTGAATATTTTTTCAAATACCAGTCTTAATTCTTCTAAACCAAGTGAGCCAAATCCAGACAGGGCGATATATTCGCTTTCTTGCAGAGACCGGAATAAAATAACGCACGGTATCGAAGATCGGTTCACGCCAAAATAGTCAGCAACCTCATGAACGTTTCTATCATCATAGCGAATGTTACCTCCCGACATCTGAATGAAATGATTCCAGTACGTTCTTTCTTGTGCGACCTCCAACCACTCTTTTGGTGGGGTGTTAATTAGATAGAAAATTACACTCCCTGAGACACGGTCGAGCCATAAGAACTTGTCTCGAATAAAAGAACTAAATTGTTTGTTTTTATTTGTATAGATGAAGAAGGCCTTGATTGGGTACGGCCACATCGAAGTAGAGCGTTGTTCCACTCTTAAGAGGTCATTTAGGTTTCTTATTGGGAATCCCATGGATACCTCCTGGTTAAATACACCTTTTCATTGTAATCGGGGCGGTTAGAAACATAGTTCTCTTTTTTCTATTACAAATCTCATTCACCCTCATCGGAAGTGGTCCTGGGGCAATCGCAAATCGAAAATCAGATGACTTTGTTGAGGGGGTATTCGATGATTCCTACGGCACCCCGTTTTAATAATTTCGGGATGAGTTCTCTCACCACCTTCTCGGAAACCATCACTTCTATAGCAAACCAGTCGCTCTGAAAGAGGTTGGAGATCGTAGGTCCTGTGATGCTTGGAAGGATTTCGATTACACTCTTCAAGTCGTTGGCTGAAACATTCATCTTAACCCCTACCATCCCATCCGCACGGAGGGCTCCCTGGAGAAGAAGCGATATCTGTTCAATCTTTTCCTTTTTCCATGGGTCCTGATAGGCCTTACGATTGGCAATGAGCTGGGTATTGGTCTGAAGCAGTTCCTCCACGATCCGGAGTTTGTTCGCCCGAAGCGTGCTTCCGGTCTCGGTCACCTCCACAATCGCATCACAGAGACCCTCAATCACCTTTCCTTCGGTCGCTCCCCATGAGAACTCCACATCGACCTTTATCCCTCTTTCACTGAAATAGTGCCGGGTAAAACTGACCAGTTCCGTAAAAATCTTCTTTCCTTCCAAATCCTTGATGCTACGGATGGGAGAATCTTCTGCAACGACCAGAACCCATCGAGCGGGAACTGTACTCGTCTTAGAGTAGACCAGGTCCTGAACAACGACAACATCAGAACCGTTCTCCTGGATCCAATCCCTTCCCGTTAGCCCAACATCCAATGTGCCTGCCTCTACGAACCTTGACATCTCCTGAGCCCGGACCAATGTACAGCGAACTTCCTCATCATCTACCATGGGGAAGTAACTGCGCGAGCTGACCAGGATCTTCCAGCCTGATTTCCTGAAAAGTTCGATCGTGGCGCTTTCAAGACTCCCCTTCGGAATTCCCAATTTCAGTATATTCACTTTCCGTATACCTCCTTCGGATCAAATATTTTCTTCCCAGAAATCTTCCACTTACCTTTTTCATAGTGGTTATGGAAGCAACTTTGAAAACCCGTATGACAGGCTGCCTCTCCGACCTGATTGACTTTAATTAAAAGTGTGTCTCCATCGCAGTCGAGATAGATCCCTTTCACCTCCTGCACATGACCAGAGGTCTCCCCTTTTAGCCAGAGTTTCTTACGGGAGCGTGACCAGAAGGTTACCTTCCCTGTCTTCAGCGTCTCTTCCCAGGACTCCTGGTTCATATAGCCTAACATCAACACCTGATGGGTTGCCTCATCCTGAATGATCACCGGAATCAACCCGTCCCCTTTTTTAAAATCAATCTCGATCACGGTTTACTCCTCCCGTCGAAGTTCGGAGTAGTTTAGTTCGCAGTTCGGAGTTTTAAATCCTTAATCTCTTTTACTCCGAACTCTGAACTCCGAACTCCTTACTGCTCCGATAGGAGCTTGGCCATCTGGGCTGCATTCTTAGCTGCGGAGCCAGCATGACAGTTATTGAAAAAGACAAAAGTCTTTGCCGCCTTTTTCGAAATATCCTGGATGTCCGGGACAAACTCCTTTAACTCTTTTTCACTATAGAGGTAATCATATCTCACCGAGGCGGGTACATTGAACCAGCTGGGATTTCTCCCATGGAGCCTAAAATAGCCGATCTCCGAGGTGGCCCTTGGAATGTACGGCATCAATTTAGGAAGTTTGGGCTCATCCACAATGCAAAACCCAATCCCCTTCTTTTCTAATAACTCGAAAGTTGTGTCTCTAAACCAGTTTTCGTTCCGGAACTCGAAGACAAGGGGAACATCTCCCATCTCCTCTTTAAACTTTTCGAGGTAGCCAAAATTTTCCCTGTTCGGGAAAAACCCGTAGGGAAACTGGGCCAGGATACCCGCTAACTTGCCCTTACTCCTCAGAGGCTCGAGACTGTATTTAAATTTCTTAAAGGTTTCCTCATTATTAATCAACTCTCCTGTTTCCCTGTCACGAATCTCATGGGTCATCCCTTTGTAGGCTTTCACCACGAATTCAAAATCATCTGAAGTCTTCTGGGACATGGCCGCAAAACTCTTCTGAGAAGGAAGGGTATAATAAGTGAAATTCACTTCAAGAGCATTAAACCCCAACTCTTTCTCATAAAAAGATAACATCTCCCTTTCCCGGAGACCGGCTGGATAGACCGTGCCCTTCCAGTCCGGAAAGGAGAAACCGCTTGTGCCAACTCTAATCATATAATATAAATAAGAAGATTCTTCAGCTGGATACATTAAAAATAGATGAACAAGATGGTATTGTCAACTCTGATAATATTGCTTTTCAGCCTTACCCCTTACCCCTTGGGTTTGGAATGGGGACGATGTCAGGAGATGCAAACCAAAGAAAAGGTTATTTCGGAATTTACCCCGAGGATCCCAAAAGAATGGGGAGCAAAGGTACAAGGAGTAAAAACAAGACTCAACACCGATCAGAAGATCATTGCCTTGACCTTTGACGCCTGCGGGGGACCCAAAGGGGGTCGTTATGATGCCAGGCTGATGAAATATCTTGAGGAGGAGATGATCCCTGCTACCATTTTCGTCAGTGGCAAATGGATTGATGCCAATCTCGAGATATTCAATAAATTGGCAAAGAATCCATTATTCGATATCGAAAATCATGGTTTAAACCACAGACCCTGTTCAGCCATAGGTCGAACCGTTTATGGCATTCAGGGTACAAAAGATGTGAGTGAAATTTATGATGAGATTGAGCAGAATGCTCTAAAAATAGAGGCCCTCACCACGCGCAAACCAAAATATTACCGTCCAGGGGGAGCCCATTGTGATGAAATCTGCGTCGAGATAGCCGGTGTACTAGGGTATGAAGTGGTGATGTTCAGTCTCCTCGGAGATGTGGGCGCCACCTTTAAGAAGCACCAGGTGAAAGAGGCTCTCCTCAATGCTCCTCCATCCTCCATCATCCTCCTCCATATGAATCGCCCTGAGTCCGGAACCGCAGAGGGAGTGATCGAAGCGATCCCCGAATTGAAAAAGAAAGGATTTCGATTTGTCAGGCTATCGGACTATCCTCTAAAATGAAAGGATATTTTCCCCAAAACTCCTCTTCATTCTGGCCATACCTTAAAACCTTTTTTACCATATATTCGGTAGGTACCAAACCCTTTCATATCCAATGAAAATATTTCTGAAGCCCCCATCTCCTCCGCAAGCACAACCAGAGTCGAATCTGCGAAATCCATTGGGACGTCTTTATATTTCGCCATCAATTCCATTGCTCTTTTGAGACTCCCTAAAGATTGGGGAACCAATATTGCCCCACCCCTTAAAATAAATTCGATTGCCGCCCTTTGATCTCTGATGGAGGGACCAAGAAGATATAGCACCTCCGTCAATACCGGCTCCGTTGTGAAAACCTGACCATGAAACTCCTTAAAAAAATTTACACAACGCTCATGGTTTCTCTCACTTGAATCGAGTAAGGCCACAAAAGGTCCGGCATCGAGAATAAGGTTACGCATGATTCCTCATCTTTTTCAGCAGATGTCTTCTGTGGGCTTCTCCGAGGTCGGGAAGGCCGCTTGAAATCGTTCCGATCATATTGGCAACTTTATCGTATGGTTTCTCTTCCCCCCCTCCTTTAACCTCTCTGGCAAACTTCTCTAAGGCCATCCGAACAATATCTGAGCGTTTCAAGCGGAACTTCTCACTCAACTCTCTTAAATTTTCCTCAATGTCCTCTGGCAACCGGATCGTGATTTGAGATTTCATTTCCAATCTCCTCTTTGCATTGCATTTTATTGCAAAATATCACATCGCAATGCATTCTGTCAATACCACAAGACATCAACCATAATTTTTCTTGAGTCCTTCCGCAGATTAGCCTATATTATTGACAGCCATGAAGAATCCTATGATCACAGAATTCCATATCTCCCGTAAGGCGAGGGACCTCTTCCAATTCGATGAATCCTTATTTACTGCGAGCGGAAATGTCATCTTCCCCAATTTTCGCGCAGTCAGATTATTTGTCCAAAGGATGAATGAAAAAAGGGATCTCGTCAACTTTCCCGAGCAGGCAATCCAACCGGGAAAGATGAACGCCATGGGGCTGATCGATGAGATTCTCCACTACATCATCGGCCTGTACGAAGAAGAGAAAAATCCCCAGGTGATGAAACAGGCGCTCGATTGGCTCTATGAAAAACTGGGAAGGATGGGGGTGGATGAAGCCTTGTTGACCTTTGCACATCATTTCCCACCCTTGTCACTCTATCGAGGAGAAATAGAGCTTGAAAGCTATCTGGAGGCTGACACAGCAGGAATACCCAATCGTCAGATCATCCTGGAAGAGATGCTCATGCTCTGGATGGCCAATCAGAATCCTGCCTTTTCTCCCTTTATTGAACTCTTTGACCACTCCGCTCTCGAAAAAGAGACTCTCTATGGCCGGGGCATTGAACAGCTATTCGCCTTCTTCACAAACCAGCCTGTTTTTGGCCCGGATCATCAACCTTTGATCGATATGCTTCGTAGTCCTGCCATTGCCGTCCCCCATTCTCTATCAGGGCAACTAGAATACATTCAGGAAAGATGGGGATACTTACTGGGGAGATACCAATCCCTCCTTCTCAGCAGTCTGGACCTCATCAAAGAGGAAGAGATTGCACAGATGCGAAGGATAGCACTCTGGACCCGTGGCCCTGCTCCTGTTTATGAATTCACTGGAATGGAGGGAGAGCCAGAGCGCTTCAGTCCCGATCTGGAATGGATGCCAAGAACCGTAATGCTGGCAAAAAATATCTATGTGTGGCTTCATCAACTATCCAGGAAGTATCTACGCTCCATCTACCGTCTCGACCAGATCCCTGACGAGGAGTTGGATCGATTGGCCGATTGGGGCTTCACTGGGCTCTGGCTCATTGGCCTGTGGGAGCGGAGCTTGGCCTCAAAAAGAATCAAGGAGCTTTTAGGAAATCCGGATGCAGTGGCCTCCGCTTACTCCCTTTTCGATTATCAGATCGCAGGCGACCTCGGTGGTGAAGAGGCCTTCCAGAATCTGAAGGACCGTTCATGGAGACGAGGGGTTCGTCTGGCAAGTGATATGGTGCCCAACCATGTGGGCATTGACTCGAAGTGGGTCATTGAACATCCGGACTGGTTCATTTCGTCAGAGGAGAGCCCTTTCCCTGCCTATCATTTCAGCGGGCCGGACCTTTCCTGGCACGGAGAGGTGGGGATTTATCTGGAAGATCACTATTTCGATCAGAGTGACGCTGCGGTGGTCTTCAAACGGGTGGATCGAAGATCGGGGAACCCCAAATACATCTACCACGGAAATGATGGCACCCGGATGCCATGGAACGATACAGCACAACTCAACTTCTTAAGGGAAGACGTCCGGGAAGCGGTCATCCAGACCATCCTCCATGTGGCGAGAAAATTTCCCATCATCCGCTTTGATGCGGCCATGACCCTGACCAAGAGACATTATCAGCGCCTCTGGTTTCCTGAGCCGGGCACAGGCGGTGCGATTCCTTCGCGGGCAGAGCATGGGATGAGCAGGGGAGAGTTTCATCTTCAAATGCCTGAAGAGTTCTGGCGTCAGGTGGTGGACCGCATCGCTAAAGAGGCGCCTGATACGCTGTTACTTGCTGAGGCGTTTTGGTTACTCGAAGGATATTTTGTTCGTACGCTCGGAATGCACCGTGTTTATAACAGCGCCTTTATGAATATGTTGAAGGACGAAGAAAACACTAAGTATCGTTCGGTGATGAAGAACACCCTGGAATTCAATCCGGAGGTCCTCAAGCGATTTGTAAATTTTATGAGCAATCCGGACGAAGAAACAGCCGTAGCTCAGTTCGGCAAGGAGGATAAATATTTTGGTATCTGCACAATGATGGCGACCCTGCCTGGACTTCCAATGTTTGCCCATGGCCAGGTCGAAGGATTTACTGAAAAGTATGGAATGGAATACCGCCATGCCAAGTGGGATGAGCAGCCTGATCGTAATTTAATCGAGCGACACGAACGAGAAATCTTTCCGTTAATGAAACGTCGCCATCTCTTCGCCGATGTGAAGAATTTCTTGCTTTACGATTTCTTCACACCGGAGGGATATGTCAATGAAGATGTATTCGCCTACTCGAATCGCATCGGAGATGAGCGCACCCTTGTGATCTACCATAATAAATATGCTTCCGCCCGAGGATGGGTTCGGACCTCGGTTGCTTACTCGGTGGAAGAAGGAGATAGCCGGAAGTTGATCCACAGGCAATTGGGGGAGGGTCTTGGATTAAAGGATGACTCGAATACCTTCTGTCTCTTTCGAGATCATGTGAGTGGTCTTGAATATATCCGAAACAGCAAGGAGCTCTGTGAAAACGGTATTTATGTGGAATTGGACGCTTTCAAATATCATGTATTTATCGATTTTAGAGAAGTCCAGGATAATCAATGGAATCATTATGCACACATAGCGAATAAATTGGATGGCCGCGGTGTGCCCGGTATTGAAGAAGCATTCAAAGAGATGTTGCTGCAACCTCTTCAGAATGCATTCAAAGAGCTGATCAATGCAGATCTATTACGCCGTTTAATGGAGGCGCGTATCACCCAGCCACAGGGTCAACTCGATCAGAGCTTCATCGATGAAATAGAAAGGAAGGCAATCAACTTTTTAAGAGAAGTTAAACAGTTCAGTGGGGGTAGAGAAGATGAAACAGTGGTAGCACGTGAAATTAGACAGAAACTGGAAGCCATCCTTTATCTGCCTGCTATTACCAGCCGATTCCAAGTGCTTCAACCCAGAGGGGTGAGAGCCGTGGCTGAATACCTCCACCAGATCCTCATGGAAGGCACACCGCTCTGGAGAACAATCTTTGCCTGGTTGTTCATTCATTCGATAGGCAAGATCGTGAGTTCAGAGGGTTCTCCAGAACGAAGTCATCATTGGATGATGGAGTGGAAACTGGATCAGATCATCGCCCAAACCTTGGCGGATTCAGGCCTGGATCAGGGAACCGCAGGGAGATCGGTATTACTCACCAAACTTCTCGCCCGCTATCAAAGATGGTTTGAGGAGGAAACTGTTTATCGGGTTATAGAGACCCTTCTAAAAGACAGTGAAGCCCAGCAGTTTTTAGGGGTGAACCAATACGATGACATTCTCTGGTTTAACAAGGAAGCCCTCGAGGAGATGCTCTGGTGGATGATGCTGACGTCAGCGCTGGAGATCGGTTTTGATCGGCTTCGCCCCGCCAAAGAAATCATCAGGGAATTGGAGAAAGTCTGGTCAATGATTAAGAAACTTCAGGACGCCAAAATAAAATCCGGATATCAGGTGGGAAAACTGGTCAGTCTCGTTAAGGGGGGATAACTAATTTTTTTGTTATGAAATCCCCATCCTTAATTCAATGGAGCTCTGCCCAGGTTAAAGTCCAATCCCCGAATTTTTCGTTCACCCGATCCATGGCTTTAAGTAGGTTATCTTTCTTCTCCCTTTTCTCAAACAGATCCTGCTGACACCATTCCTTTTTCAGTAGTGACATCCCCACCCCCAGGAGCCGGATCGATTTGGGGTGGGAAATCGATTCAAAAATTTCAAGGGAGTGACGGAAGATCTCATTGCCATTGTTCATCCAACGGGAAAGGGTTTTTTGCTTTGAGAAGGTATAAAAATCTGAATAACGGACCGTCAGGACAACTCTGCTTCCATAAAGCCCCTCCTTCCTCATCCGCCTGGAGACCCTTTCTGAAAGCTGGAAAAGGACCTTTCTTAATAGATCCCTATCAGAAGTATCTTCTTCGAGCGTGACGCTATGGCTGATCGACTTGGCATCCTCCTCTTCGTCAAAAGGAATGACCCGGTTTTCATCCAGTCCCAGGCCCATCTCATGGAGCCTCTCCCCGATCATACCAAATCTTTTGATTAAAAAAGAGACCGGAAATCTTCCCAATTGACCGCAGGTGAAGATGTTGATCGATTTCAGCGACTCTGCGAGTTTTGGGCCTATCCCGTGAAGCTTGGATACAGGAAGATCCTCGAGTATCTCCTGGACCTTCTCTTTTTCGATGATCGTCAACCCATCCGGTTTTTTCAACCGGCTTCCCAATTTTGCAAGCAACTTATTCGGGGCAACCCCAATCGAGCAAGTCATAGATTCTCCCCTTCGGATTTTCTCTTTGATCAGTTTTGAAAGGTGAAAGGGTGTTTTAAAGAGAAGCAAAGAATCGGTAATGTCGAGATAGGCCTCGTCAATCGAAGCCACCTCCACCAGAGGAGTAAATTCTTTTAAAATGGAAAAGATTCGAGCTGAAGTCTCAGTGTATTTGGAATGATTTCCCTCCACGAGGATCAAGTGGGGACATTTTCGTTTGGCTTCCTGGATGGGCATCCCCGCCCGAATACCAAATGGCCTTGCTTCGTAATTGGCTGAGGTCACCACGCTTCTCGATAAGGAACCGCACACCGCAGCTGCTTTCCCTCGAAGAGATGGATCATCCCTCTCCTCCACCGAGATAAAGAAGGCATCCATATCAATGTGTAGAATGATGCGATCAACCATAACAATAGGGTCCGAGGATTCGAGGGTTCAAGGGTTCAAGGGTTTATTATGGGAGATTTTTACTCGAACCCTCGAACCCTTGCCCCCTGGAACCCTATCTCTTTACAGTTTTCTAAATATTCCAACTACCTTTCCGACAATGGAAACTTTTTTCTCTCCTTTTTTGACGACAATCGGCTGCATTGTGGCATTGGCGGGCTCTAATTGAATCAGGTCCCTTTTCATGAAGATTCTCTTGATGGTCGCCTCATCTTCAATTAAGGCCACAACGATCTCCCCATTCTCCGCATTGGACTGAGGTTTTACCAAGGCAAAATCTCCGTCCTGAATATGAGCATCGATCATGCTGTCCCCCTGAACACGAAGAAGGAAAACATTTTCTGATGAAACCAGAGTCCGGTCAAGGTTCATATAGCCCTCGATATTCTCGACGGCGAGAATCGGTTCTCCGGCTCTTACTCGACCCAAAATGGGAATCGATACGGTGTTACCGGAAGAAAAGCCTAAAATCTCAATCGCCCGGGATTCGCCCGGAATTTTCCGGATGTACCCTTTTTTCTCGAGGGTATTCAGGACCTTTTGAGGCCCCCTCGGCCCTTTAAGTTTAAAATGGGAGGCCATCTCCCTAAGGGTGGGAGGAAATCCTTTCTCGGTTAAAAAATCCTTTAAAAAATTCAATAGCTCCTTCTGCCTGCCTGATAGTTCATTTTCCATCGAAGAATTCCTGTTTTTCTATTAGGTCTACATATGTAGACCTAATACAATAAAAAAATAGTGATGTCAAGAGAAAAACCAAGGAGCTCTGAAAAGCAACCTCTCGCTTTCTGGTTTACTCAGATTTCTATTTAGTTTTCAATAGATCCACCTTTAGCAGCAACTTGAACGTTTAGAGTCAGAAGAACACACAGGGGGATTTGTTTTACCTTTAGAAGGCTCAACGTAACAGCAGGACTCTTTTTTTCTGCCGATTTTGGAGTTAATCACAGCGGCCGCACAGCCGACACCCGACTCAACGCTTATTGCCTCTACAGGGCAATTCCTGGAACAGGCACCACATTCCATACAACCATCCCGGTTGACGATTTCAGCGGTCCCATTTGCCATACTCAGGACGGCACGGGGACAGACCTGTAAACACATCCCACACCCAGCGCACTTATTCTCATCCAGTTTTAAAGTAACCACGCCTTTCAAATAGATCAGTTGATTCATGACTCGAACTCCTTATAGAGAAATTCTTTCTCGGATTACAGAGATTTTAAACAAAATTACCGAGATGTTTTTAGGCTTTTTCAAAAACCCCTTAAATGAGAAAAATGGAGCCTAACCAGAAAATGAAACCAATCACCCCAGCCCCTATCTGAAATGGCACAGCCCATCGCATTTCTTTCTTCACTCCAGAGAGAGAGGTGTAAGTGGACGCTCCTGTAAAATTCATTGCTAAAAAAGACGCAAGTGCCGGGATTAGGAAGAACCATCCCATCATCTCTAACCAGCTTCCCCCTGTGCTTAACATATCAAATCGCAATGCGATTAAACCGACCGCAGCAATCAACCCCATCACAAAACCCTTGATTGAAAAAGCCCGGCCCGGCAGCCAGGGCAGTAATGCGGGAGTTAATATAGCTCCGGCCACAATGCCAGTCAGAATTGCCAATGCCGAAAAGAGACCGTGATGGAAGGCATTGGCCCAGCCTTCTCCTGCCCTCCCAACAAAACTGACAAGGAACAGAAAGGCAATGATGATAAGTCCTGCCTTCAGCGCGGCGACCAATTCGATAGGAATCAGCGCAATCCTTTCCCGGATCGGAAAGGTTTTAAACCTCATCTCGGGTGTGGCCTTAAGCCCGCTATCCAGAAACGCCGGAAGATCGATCGCGCGAATAGGGCCATAGATCACTTTGAAGCCGGATAATTTTTTTACCTCATGGGCAGCTACACCAGGGCCAGCCAACTGCGGCAGAATCAATTCCCGATGTGAAACAATCTGCGATAGGCTGCTCGATTCAATTCGGCTCACCAGTTCCATCGTACCAAACGTCCCCTTCCCTGCCGCGCACCAGACATTGATCCCTTTTGTATCAAGGACAAGGATCCACATATTCCTGCCGGACAAGGCCTCTCGGAGCCTATCAAGGCTCATCTTGTAATTCGCAGTAACTAACACCGGGGAGTGATCATTGGGTTGGCCCAGAGCATAAAGCCCTGGCTCAACCGTATAATGCATACGGCCTATTCCCCAGCGTGCCTTCAAGCTCCCCAGATGATCGGTAAAAGTGAGAAAGGATGAAACCTGCGGGACTAAACCCACCTGAGTTTGAATGGAGCCAATAACAAAGGGTTGTTTTAAAATAGAGAGGCTCACCTGAGCCTTTGCCTTTGGGGGTCAACAGCTCGTAGCCTGAGAACAATCGGTCATTTCTGCTTGGATATAACGTTCTTCTTTTTCCATCATCTCCTCCTAACCGGCGTAGCTGGCGCTAAACCCCAATATCCAAATGTCAAATTCCAAATAATTTCCAATCAATAAATGACCGAAATTCAAACAAAACCCTTTTGGCTCATTCGAAATTGGAATTTGGATATTATTTGTGAATTGGTGCTTGAAGATTGGTGCTTCTCTACTCCTAACCTCCTAAATTTCCTTCATCATGGGCCCAAGAAAATCCCTGACGCGTTCCCCTAATTGTTCTGACTTGATCAAATAAAAACAACAGATCTCTCCGTCTTTATCCAAGCTAATAAGAGCTAATTTATCTCCAGGACGAATCTTTGCTTTATCCCTTAAGTCCTTGGGAAGTACCATCTGCCCCCGCTCATCGACACTGATGATCGATTCGACCTTGCAACAAGAGATCCCCTTATCGATGGGTCCGCAAAAAGATTCCTTCTGCCCCTTCTTTGACATGGTCCAACCTCCCAATACAATGTTATCTGATGAATCATATTAATCAGAATAATCAGATTGAGCTGATAATAAGCTATCTAAACGCATATGTCAAGTAAGAAATCAGAAAGGTCGTGTACAATCTTTGTGTCAGAGGGATATCGAGATATGGACAGAGTGGAGAAAATAGATTGTAGAGCAAATGGTGAGGTCATTTGTTTAGCCATGAGCCCTATATTCTGTCAAATCCAGATATC
>Ga0194127_10007140_pt1 | contig 12440 bp, 11 predicted proteins | sample TA2KigC100mmetaG_FD_148624 | JGI IMG/M metagenome (GOLD analysis project Ga0194127, IMG submission 148624) | Freshwater microbial communities from Lake Tanganyika, Tanzania - TA2015036 Kigoma Deep Cast 100m | ecosystem: Environmental > Aquatic > Freshwater > Lake | place: Tanzania: Lake...
GGGGGGATCGGGAACTTGTGTGTTTTGAGACGCTTCCCTGGGATGGAGGCACAGGCGGTGCCCAGGGTCTCACGGAATGTGTCAATCCCATCGGCGGATGGCAGCCCGGGCCCTACGAAGTTCAGCTCTTCATGGGGTACGATTGGAAAGTCGTCAGCCGCTTTCACATTCTCGGACCTGCGGTTTCCGCTACGCCGACTGTGACGAAAGTGATTCCAATGAGTGCAACAATTACGGTTTCCCCATAGGGTTATTCAATGCGCGAGAAGGCTTTTCAGGATTACTACCCGGACCATATGGCGCATTGTTATGGATGCGGTCGTCTTAATGAATTCGGTCACCAGATCAAGAGTTACTGGGATGGCGAGGAATCGATTTGTCATTTTCAACCCGGCCCACACCATATTGCGATACCGGGATACGTCTATGGAGGAATGCTGGCTTCTTTGATCGACTGCCATGGGACGGGCACAGCTGCCGCGGCGGGTTATCGCGCCGAAAATCGCGCCATGGATACCGACCCTCCCTTGCGTTATCTCACCGCATCCCTGCATGTGGATTATCTCAAGCCCACCCCTCTGGGGCCGATGTTGGAAGTTCGCGGAAAAGTCAAAGAGGTGAAGAGTCGCAAGGTGGTGATCGTGGAATGGATTGTAGCGAATGGGGAAGTCACGGTGCGCGGCGAACTGGTGGCCGTGCAGGTGCCCGACCAGATAGTTCAGGAACTATTGAGGAAGTAAGTCGCGCTTCCAGTGTGACGAGCAATAGCATCGCATAATTTTTAGTTTTGAAGCGTCACAATTCCAGGTTTCTATACAAGAACGTAAAGCTGAAAAGACGCCAAGACGAAAAGCTGAATGCACGATCTTCGCGGCCCTGCGCTTTCGCAATAACAAACCCCGACGCGCGCAAACCAACGCTAAGACGCCAAGATGCAAATCATATGAATCCTGATGATTTGGTCTTTTGCTTTATGAACGCCTCAATTAGGTGTTCTTGACTGAATAAAGTCAGGAGTTTATTCGAAATACGCGCGCATGGGTTTAAAATAAAAATCCTTCCAGCCCAGCTTGTAATCATCGGCCTGTCCTTCGGGTATTAAGGAATGATGAATAGTCATCTTGGTACCCTTGCCGGCGGATTCCAGGATCACCTCCACCCGGGAATCTTCGGCATCCTCAGGGAATTCCGTGGTTCGCCAGGCTTGAAGAATGCGGCGCGCCGGCTCTAATTCCAGAAATTTTCCCCAAATGTATCCATCCCAGGCGGTGAAATCACCCCCAACCCTTCCATCTACTTTTGCAGGGCTGCCCGTCATACCCGTGTGACCATCAGTGGAAAGCCAGGCGTCATAGATCGCCTCCGGCGTTGCCGAGAAATTTGCCGTGATTGTAAAGTTGTCATCCATTAAATGTGTCGCTCCTTTTTCAAGTATGTGTATTCTTCTGCAATTTGCGCTGCCAGGCGGGCGTTATTCAATAAAAGCGCCAGGTTTGCGCGCAGGGACCTGCCTGATGTCAAATCACCGATCCGTTCAAGCATAAAGGGTGTCAGGGCTGGACCGTGGATACCCTTTTGCCTGGCTTCTTCCGAAACCTGGCTGCGAATCGGTTCGATCTCGGAGGTTGAAATGGAATCCTCTTCGGGTACCGGATGCACGACCAGCATAGCGGTTTTCAATCCCAAACCCCAATGGGCGCGCATGAAATCCGCGATCTCCTTCGGCGACTCCGATCGTGTGTTCAATTTCAATCCGCTCGTTCGAGAATAAAACGCGGGGAATTCTCCTGTCTGATATCCCACAACCGGCACCCCCGCCGTTTCGAGGTACTCAAGCGTCGAGGGCAAATCGAGGATGAATTTTGCACCTGCGCAAACCACAAGCATGGGAATCTCCGCCAGGGCACGCAGATCATTTGAAAGGTCGAACGGAATTTCTCTGTGAACTCCGCCGATTCCGCCGGTGGCAAAGACCTTGATCCCGGCCAGGTCCGCTGCGAACATTGTTCCGGCTACCGTTGTGCCTCCATTCCAATTCCTTACTATCGCGGTCGCAAAATCCCGCTGGCTGATCTTGAGCGGCGAATCGGATTCAGCAAGCCGGACCAGTTCGTCGTCCACAAGGCCGATGCGGATGATCCCCTCGAGAACCGCCACAGTTGCCGGGATCGCCCCGACCTCGCGGATCTGCGCCTCCATCCCTCGCGCCAATTCCAGGTTCGTCGGACGCGGCAAGCCGTGAGTGATCACAGCAGATTCAAGCGCAACCACCGGGCCGCCTTGTGCAAGCGCTTGTTTCACCTCCGGTAAAACAGTCACACTGGGGTGGATCACCCTCATCCCTTTTCCGTATGCTTCATCAGGTAATTAATATGGATCAAAGCCTTTTCGATATTTACAAGTTCCGTGCGATTCTTTTCGGAGTCGATAACCTGGCTCTCCATTCTCAGCCTGGCTGCCAACAACTCCTTGCGAAAGGCTCGCAACATGTCGCTGGCGATCTCCAACGGCTGCTTCTTGACGCCCTGACCGGTCAAAACCTGACGACGAAGATCGGGGTCATTCAAGATCGTACTGCTGTCCTTATCCGTGCGTCGTTTACCCTCGTAGTTATGAATGACCACGCCCTCTACTAGTTTAATGATCTCCTCCAGCTCAGCTTTCCTTTTGATCTGCTCGATGGCGGCGCGTCGGGTCGCATTCTCGCGGGATAACGTCCAAGCTTCGCGGTGCTTTTCCACAATTAAGTCAGAGGGGAGTTGCCAGGTTCCGATATCGATCCATTCGACCGAGATGCCCAGGCGGGCCGCCTTTTCCCGAAAAGTTGAATCGTAGAATTGTGCTGTAATCTTCGAGCGCGATTCAAAATTGGGCATTCGAGAATCCTGATTTGCCTCGACCTCTTCTACGCGCCTGGTTCCCCTGACCCGCATATTCTCAATGGTTTGGTCGGTATTCAGAGTCTGGTCAACTTCCTTCTGCCCGATGCTGGCAAGGATTTCGCTAAGGGTGCGGGAGGTAATCAAATCCTCGAGTTCGGAATACACGAGCGGAATGACCGTGGTATTCCACGGAAAGGAAATTCCCGATAAGGTTTCCGGTTCCGGCGTGATCAGGGTTTGATGATAGACAAGCGATTCGACGGCCGCCGGATCGAAAAGATAGGAATCTCCTTGCATTGCGGAATTTTCCTGCCCGGCTCGGCGCAGGATGCTGAAGATCACCTTGATATCCTGCGCCTCGATCGGGATGCCATCCTTTGTGCGTGTTTTTACGGTCAATCCGCTGACGAATTGGTCCCTCAGATTGATGATGGCGTATTCACGCTGTCCGACTTCGTCGTGCCTGCCGATCTCACGAATACGTTCGAAGCGGCCTAGTTTCCAAGCTTCGCGGCGAGGGTAGATCACCTCCGGTTCGCCGTCCACCTTTTCGAGCAATGCCACGCTATCGAGATTGACCTGCACAAAGCCGGGTCCTCCGATCAGGATCAACGGCGAGCGTTCGTCCTGTTCCGAGATCCGCCCTTCGCGGATGACGATCATTCGGCGGCCATTGCCGAAGATCAGATCCTCCAGGAAGTGATCTGCAAGGTCTTCATTGTGCAGTTCGTATATATCATCCAAGTAGCGGGCAGCGTTTCTGCGGGCAAAGCTGTAAATAATGATCAGTAAAGGAACATACTTGATCAAGCTCATCGCGATGACCACGGCGATATGCTGTCTCTCCTGCACGCTGAAGAGAGAGAGGACCATGGTCATTCCGCTCAGCAGAAGCCATGCGGAAAGGCTGACCAAGCTGCGCCAGCGGTTGCGAAACGGGACACTTTCATCGGTAAGTCCGAAGAGCAGGTTGATCGGACGGTTCTGCAGCCACGGGCGTCTCATCCCCGGCCTCCGTTCGAGCGCACCGCTCCATCCGGATTATTGTCCAGCAGCCACTTCCACACTTCATCCAGTTTTCGCAATACTCCCTCGATGTTGCCATTGAAGCTGCTTTCAGCAAGAATGAATTCCTTCAGCGGTTGAATCAATAATTGCAGGGTCTTGAAGGGATTCTGCTGCGGCATCGTGGGTTTACCGCCGAATTTCTGGGAGGCATAGCGGGCAAATCGGTTTCCTGCTTCCTCGCGCGAGGCGTTGCCGGCGAGGGTTTCCATCACCCTCAGTTGGCTTTCCTCACGCCTGGCCAGATTCAACCACTCCGCGCTCCATTGGTTGAGGATCTTCTCCTCGAGCGAGGGATCGAAAAGCACATTGTGAATTCGCACATCGATGATCTCGAGTCCTCGCCCCTCCAGTTGCTTATTTTCGAGGCTTTCCGTCCATTCTCCGCTGGGCATGCCGGAATCGTCCAGCGCCATGACGTCTTTCTGCCGCACTCTTTTGTTGATCATGTCCTCGATGGTTTGCAGTCCGCTGATCCCTTCGGTGGTGAATAAATCGGTGAGTTTGAATTTGCGTACGTACTCCCGCCACAGGTTCACCACCAAATGGGCGGGCAGCTTGTTCCATTCCAGACGGACCTGGCTGTTTACAGAGGTGCCTAATTGAATGACTTCTCGCGTGACCGCATTTCTCACGGAAACCGGATCAAATCCGTATTGTGAAGTGACTCCGCTTTCGTTCGGGCGGTTCTCAGCCGGACGTTTCACACCGAATTTAATGCTGATCGTGGGTGAAACCTCGAATCCGTCGCGGGTAAGGCCGCTGGTCTGTTGGCGGCGGGACTGCATTTCATTGTATTGTTTGGGAGAGGCGATCGGAACTGGATTCAGGAACGGCTGATCGCTCGCCAACGGACCGATGAACTGCCACTGCATCCGTAAATCCACGCTGCCGGCAATTGATTCATCCGCATCGATGAATTTAATCCCCGGACCGATCGTATCGCGAATCTCGGTCGCAGTACGAAGGACAGCCGCGCTGCCCGTATCCAACACGATTACGCCCGGACCGTGTTTATCCCTCTCGCCCTCGTGTTCGATCACCCTGCCATTCTTGATGAACAACGCCGGTCCGCGGCGGCCGGTATCGAAGTATTTCACACGCTCGTAGATTTCCCTGCGGTCCTTCGGATTTTGAATGGGCAGGATAAATTGGGAGAAGAAAAACTCCAATCGACCCACGAACAGGAATACCGCAACCAGATCCAATAGAAGGAGGATGGCGCTGACAACTAAATTGAAGGGTATCTGGAACCACCAGAGGACGCCGTGCCAGAGAAGCGTGATGGCGAGCACCATCCCGGTTGGGGTTTGCAGGAGTCTGCTTAGAGCACCCAGCATTTTTCTCATTGGGTTGATTCTAAATCAAAACGCCAGGAATTTGGGAGAACGGGATTATTGCAAAGTCAGGTTGAACCCATACAAAAATGAAATGCTCTTGACATACCGGAAACTTGCCTTGCTGGTTCAAACCGGTTAAAGTTCCCTCGAGTGTTCAAACCTTCTTGAAATCGATTATTCAATCGTGGAGGCCGTATGGGCAGTCCGCTTCAGGAGGGGATCTCCGCCGCCCGCGCGGGTCAGAAAGCCCGTGCCTACCAGCTATTAACCCGTGCGACGCAGGATCCCTCCTCCGCTGAGCATGCCTGGCTTTGGCTATCCGGCGTGATTGAACGCGAGGACGAAAGACTTTTCTGCCTCGATAATGTGTTGAGGATCAACCCCAGCAATGACCCGGCCAAGCGCGGCGCCACCATGCTCAGGCAGAAGGGCATTTTTCCTTCACCGCCGATGCCCCCGGAGGAATCTCGCCCGATCACCCTCAGTGCAAACCTGCCCGTCAGCGGACAATCCTCAAAAGTCCAGCCTTTCATCAGCCCACCGGTTCAAGCCCCCGACCCGATTGTTCACCCTGCGCAAACCTCGTCCGTCCCTTCCCGAGGAATGGGAGAAATGGAGGAATTCGGGCAGCAGTTATCGGCAAATGTCAAGTATGTCGCACTGGAATTGGGAAATAACAAGGCTCCGGAATCGATCGTCAAGGAATTGATGGGAAAAGGTGTTTCCCCCAAGAATGCCCAGGCAATCGTTTCGGAGACCCAAAAGCTTGTCCGCAGTGCGCGTGGCGATAAATACAAAAAGCGAATGACCCGCGGCCTGCTTTGGACGATCGCCGGGATCATTGTGACCTGTGCAACGTATGCATTCGCTGAGGATTTGGGAGGTCGATTCGTTCTATGTTATGGCGCGATCATCCTCGGTGTAATCGATTTTCTCGCAGGACTTTTCGGGTGGATTTTCAGCAAGTAGGGGGGAGTAATATGGTGGACGACGATCACCCATCATTCTGGAGGGAAGGCTGAAAGAATTGGAAAAGGTTCCAGCGATGTTACGGTTAAAGTTCTTTTCCGACACAAAGGTTATGAAGTGGAATCCTCGTAAAAATACTCCGTCTTTCCCTCTTTGCGTAATTCGTATCCTTCGTGTTTAGGCTCAAGCCCGGTAATATCGTAAGTGTTCAAAAGAAGAATAGGGAGTTCTATTTTCAAGTAGTACTTAAGTGGGATAAGATAGTGCCCCGAATGCAAAGTGATTGCAAGGTTCGGGATTTCATTTTGCTTTTCAGTTGAATGGCGGCGATGTATATTTGTTTTTGAGAAAACATCTTCCATTGACTGAAAGGAGTGAGACATGAACTTCCGATTTCTCTTCATTTTAAGCGCCGTGCTTTCGGCCGTTGCCGGCGGATTGTTCTTGATCCAGCCCGAGACCGCGCTTACGTTGTTCGGGACCGAGGTCTATGTGGCCACCCTCTTCGTCGGGCGGTTCCTTGGCGGGGCGTTGCTCATGACTGGCCTGATGATCTGGTTCCTCAAGGAATTTGGCGGCATCCCCCGCACTCTGGGCATGCTCATGCTCGGTGGTTCTGCTGGTGGCTTCGGACTGACCTTGATCGGGATGACCTCTGCCGGTGTGATCCGAAATAACGGTTGGGTGCTGCTGGTGGTGTACGGACTTTTCGCGCTGGCGTTCGCTTTCCTGCTATTTGGTCAACAGGCGGCTTCAGCGGGCTATAAAAAACAGGTGTAGACGGTTAGCCTGCCATCAGCGTGCATTTCCGGCGCGGTTCGTCTAAAAAACGATCTCGTTTTTTGGTACGCCGACGAGATCGTTTTCTATTCGCAAGCCCTTCCTGTCACCCGCCTCGATTTACATCGGGGAAGAAGAGCCAATTGTCAAGTCCACATCCTTTCCCCGGTTGATGACATGGAACACAAATAGAAGGATCAGACCTGCGAATATAGGAATGGCAAAATTGAAATACCACGATTCGAGCCCGAACAGATAATGACCCCATGAAAAAGTCAAGCGGTGACGAAGCAATTTCGGAACCAATTCGCGATAGAGAAGGTTTGTTCCCCACGAAATCTTGAATCCCTGATCCAGTATCTCGGTTATGTACTGATCGAAGAAGTGATAGAGTGTGGCGCTGGCAACCATCATTTGGAACAGGGATACCAGTCCGATCCCCAAGATCAGAGGTGCGAACTTGCGGGGCAGGAAGATCAGGTAGATCCCAAAAAATGGCAGCACGGGGATCAAATAACGGACGGTGAATGCGTCACCGCCCCACCAGGTGATCGAACCTGAATTGACCAGAAAGTAGACGAAAACCATAAGAGTGACAACAAAGAACTCGACCCGAAACCGCCTTGCCTGCCACATAAATGGGATGCCGCACAGGGACAGTGCCAGAATCGGCGAGTGAATAAAAACTCCCAGCATTGGGTGGACGGTCATGTAAAGCAAGGTTTCGAGATTTGGCCAGCCAATACCAAGGAACGCCGTGCTGCGCAGTTGGTTGAACTCCGGCAAATACTCATTTGCATATCCGGTTGACCATGGGGAACCAAAACTCACCCAATTATAGAAAAGGAAAACTGCCAATGGAATTGCGCCTCCGGCAAGAAACGAGCGGGCCGTTTTCCAATGCCAGTGTGAGCGCTGGGATCGAATGATATAGACCATGTAGCCCATCAGGAAGGCGGCGATGATCGAAGTCGGATATTCCGTCAAAATGAGATAGCCGATCAAGAATCCGCTTAGGAACAACCGGCCGGGTGAGATCCTGGCGCTGAATTGATTGACTTCGAACCATAGGAAAAAAACTGAAAAGGAGATGGCGGCTGCCAGAGAATGCCCGTAATAAGCACCGGCATAAGGGTAGATCGGAGTGCCAAGACAGATCCCAAGGGAAATCAGAAGCGCGCCCCAATTCTCCTTGACCATTCGCCTGGCAGTGCTGTATAGCAAGGGCGCGAGTACGGCGGAGGGTAGGCTGATCGCCATGACTGTCAACGTCATGATGAACAGGTCGTAGGGGGTTTGAGAACCGTTCAACCCATAGATCGGCAGGTACATTAACGCGCCCAGCAATGATGCTCCAATCGCCTTGTCGGAATAATAATGCCCATCGTGGAAGGCGACATCTCCAGAATAGAATTCGCCACTCAAATAGCTGTCGATGGCAAAACGCCTTTCCTCCACAATCGCTTTAACCAGAGCCAGGCGTGAGGTGATATTCCAATCACCAGGCCGTATGAAGTATCCGTAGAACGAAAACGTAATGAGGAATATGATTAACAGATTGATTTTGTGGGGAATTGTTTTTCCCGTCATTCCTCTCCTTGGTTCTATTGAGTGATTGTCACGGGAGAAATTACCGTCCATCAAGCCACCCCATAAGCCCCGATAATGCCAGACATGGAGTGGCCTCCCCCTGCCTGCCTGTATTCCATGTGAGGATCAATTCCTTTCTTGCGCGTGTGATTCCCACATACAGCAAGCGTAAACGCTCGCGTGAATAATCGGCGCGGGCTTTTTCCGTTGCAACTCCCTCAGAGTACCAGTCATACTCCCCTGTGGAAAGTGCGGTATCGAGTTGAGCCAGTGCCTCCGCATCCAGGTTTAATCCATCTCGCACGAACCACTTTTCGGAGATGTAGTTGTCATAAGGTTGAAGGGAAGGGAAATCATAATTGTTCAGGCTTATCAGATAGACACGGTCCCATTCCAGGCCTTTGCACTTATGCATGGTTGTCACAACCACCTTGCCCCGATGGCGTTCTGGATCGAAACCTGTGTCATCCGACGAAAAGCCAAGGAACCGACGTTCGTTCTTCGCGATCACCATTAATTCAGAGGTAAGTTCCGGGAATCGCCAGTCAGGGTGGTCGTGCGCCGTCTGGCGGAGCAGGAGGGCGATTTTATATGCAAGAGCGAGATCGGCCGGATCGGCAAACAGATCCTGGGCAAGGGTTAGCACCAATTGATCGATCGGAAGGATTACTGAGCTAAGCCAACGGTTTATCACCATACGGAATTTTTCGATGGGTTGAACGATTTCCGGAGCCGGCAACCCGCCCAACATCGCAAGCCAATCCATGTGCGGGTGCGGAGCAATGAAATTTTCCACATTGGTCAGTTTGCGCAATAATGCAGACGTAGACCCTGCGGTATCCTGTAATACATTCTTTTGCGGGTCGCCAGAATGTTGATCTGCATGCTCCAGTTGCCGGGATTCAAGACATTGATGCCAAACTTCATAGGCGCGTGAAAGTTTGGCGGGAGAGGCGGGATCGGAGAGGTAGGCAAGGATACTCGCAATGACCCCCGCCGCCTCGCGGGTTTTGTCGGTGCTCGCAAGGATATCCACATAATCGATGTTGTTCTTCTTCAGGGCTTCGATCACTTCAAATCCTCGAAAATTGCGCGGGACCAGGACTGCAACAGTCCAGTCGCTGTGATCCGGCAGCCATTTTTTCAATGAGGCGACAACCGATTTGATTTCTTCTTCCGATGTGTATTTTCTATCTGCAAAACGAACTCCGCGCCGATCCATGGGAGGATTGGGTTGAGGGTCCTCCGGTTCAGCAGCCCGGATATAAGGAGGATTCAACGCGTCTCGACAGGCTGGAACGGGATGGGCGGAGTTTGTCCATTCGATCAGATGATTGGCCAGATCGATGATGTGCTGTCCGGAACGTCCGCTGACCGGCAGTTCCCTTCTATCTCCTGCTTCGCTGGTTATGAAATTTCGCAACAGTCTGGGATTGGCCGTGGTGAACGTCTCGAAGATCGCCTGGTTCGGATCGCCGACCCGCACCCAATTGCCATGTCCTGCGATCAATCTCAGAATGTTTTCCTGCATTTCGCTTGAATCCTGAGCCTCATCTTCAAGCACGAACGGAAATCGATATTGCAAACGGGCGAGGTAATCGGAATCGGAATTCAGGATCTTGAAGGCATGAACGATCAAATCGTCAAAATCCACTGCGCCGCGATAACGCAGGGCCTGTTGATATTTGTCATATACCCACCACCCCATTTCCGCGAGCGGGAGTTGTGCGGGGATTGAATCCAGGCGGCGGCGAAGGGCTTCCGGGGTGAGCGCCAGGTTCTTGCATGTACGTATGAATGCCAAGGCAAGATCATGAATGAGGGCTGGCAGTTGTTGCCGCCTCGCCCGATCCCGCCTGGACTCCTCGAGGTGAGGGTTTAAGTAATCCTCGATTTGCCCCGGATTACCGGCAAGCCAGGCGTTGGCCGATTCAGTACGAATGAATTCCGCTTCGCGTTCATCCACGATCTGAAACCGATCTTCCAGACCCGCAAGAGATGGTTTTTCCCGGACGATGTCGTGCGCCAGTCCATGTAGTGTGCGGACTCGATAGCCAAGGTTGGGGATCAATCCGCGGATTTGTACCATCTGGCTGATGCGCGCAATAAAGTTCTCCACTGCTGCATTGACCAGGGTGACGATCAGGACATCCTGATCCGGCTGCAAAACATTCCTGGTGATGATCTGTGCGGCAAGCGCGCTCAACGTGAATGTCTTGCCCGAGCCGGGCACTGCCGAAATGCCGAGCTTGCCGCCGTGGTACTTCAATATTTCGGCTTGAGTTGGACGGAGTGTGAAGGTCGGTGTCATTTCCGAACGTGGACGTTTCTCGAGGGAAAGGACTTCATTTTGGGTGGCTTTCGTAACGCATGATGCGTCCTCCCTTACGCCTGAAGAATTTGCTGGAACGCTCTTAACAACGAGCCGCGTTGCTCAAATCCGGTTTCACCCAGGTCGGTCAGCGCCAAAATCAATCTCTCACGACATCTGCTTAATAAGCCTCCTGCCAGTCTTGCCAGCGAATCCGTCTGCGTATGCATCTCGTCCGCGTCCAACCACAAACGATTACCCTCCCAGCGGCGTGAAAGTATATACGGGTGGGTCAGTGGTTGGGCAAGGCGCTCCGTCCAACCCTGCGAGCCCGGATCAAGCCAGATCTGGACTGTCGCAGGTTTATTCATCATCAAGTACGTATGCGCAGGAGCCACCAACACGGAATTTTCGTCGACGGCGCGCCAGCCCTCCAAATATTGAGCGGCGATCACTCCTTCGGAAAGCATGGATAGATACTCGCGTCCCAGATCGAAGGAGGGGCTGTCCATCTGAACCAGGGACGGATCCATCGCATAACGGAACTTCTTGATCGATTCGATCAGATTTCCGGCAACCTTGGCCGCATCGATCGACTTGTGAAAACCAAAACCGGGCTGCGAAAGCACCTCACCGAATAATTTTCGAAGAAAGAAGTCCAAAGGCAGGGGATTGGATTTTCTATACTCATCCAGCCAATCTCGGAATGTTGTATATTTTTCGCCAAGCCAATAGGTAATCCGCTCCTGCATTTGCGGTTGAATACTTGCAAAGGATGATAATCCGAGGGTTTTCGGGCGGTAGACGATTTCGGTAAGAAGCTGTGCTCGAACCAGGTCCGTGTCGAAGGCGAACATGAAAGCGTGGGCAACGTCGAATTTGGGTGGATGAATAGCCCAATGGGGGTGTGCCAGCGCCGATAGTCTCAATAGCGTCTGGCTGGCAGGTTCATCGCGAAGCGAACGCGAGGGTCTGTGAGTTCGCCATGGGATTCCCTCCGAAACGAGGCGATGCGTGATGGAGAACCGTAATGCGTCAGAAAGATAGGGTGCCAGGACCACGATCTCCGAAGGGTGCATGCCCTCCAGGAGGAGTTTTTTAATTGCTCCGACCACCTCGTCCAGCATTTGTGGATAGAAGTGGGAGGCCAGGATCTCGAATGGGCGGTCCTCGGGAATCGGCCTCGGCTCCGAATGCGTAATCGCACGTGTAAGATTTTCCGATAAGGAGCGGATCGACCGCGAAGTGACATAGCTCTCGGTAAGGGTCAAGTGCTCCCGGCAGGAAAGACCCAATGCGTGTCCGGAGTCGGCGTCCCCTCCAAGGAAATAGCGATACCCCGCCATTTCGTCGGAAATCAACAGGGCGGAATCGAATTCCGTCAACCAGTCCATCATGAGGTCGTGCGATCTGGGTGTATCCTCCTCGATGTTGTCGTACACAAGATGTCGATATGTTCGAATTAGATAATCCCGCACCTCGATGCGTTTCCAAAGGTGAAAA
>Ga0194127_10007141_pt1 | contig 12438 bp, 10 predicted proteins | sample TA2KigC100mmetaG_FD_148624 | JGI IMG/M metagenome (GOLD analysis project Ga0194127, IMG submission 148624) | Freshwater microbial communities from Lake Tanganyika, Tanzania - TA2015036 Kigoma Deep Cast 100m | ecosystem: Environmental > Aquatic > Freshwater > Lake | place: Tanzania: Lake...
CCCCGTCACCTGCCTCACCCGCATCGGCTACATGACCGGCGGTGTCGCCGCGCGCTGGGTCGACGAGGACATGGCCGACGTGTTCACGGCGCGCGCCGTGGAGTTCCTGCGCGCGAACCGGGACAAGCGCTTCTTCCTCTACTTCGCCACGCACGACGTCCATGCGCCGCGCGTGCCGCACGCACGCTTCCGCGGCAAGACGGCGATGGGCCCGCGCGGCGACGCGATCGTGCAGTTCGACGACTGCGTCGGCCGGCTGCTCTCGGCGCTCGACGAACTGGGCCTCGCCGCGAACACGCTGGTGATCCTGACCAGCGACAACGGCCCGGTCGTCAACGACGGGTACGTCGACGAGTCGGAGGAGAAGCTCGGCGACCACCGCCCCGCCGGCCCCTGGCGCGGCGGCAAGTACAGCAGCTTCGAGGGCGGCACGCGCGTGCCGTTCCTCGTGCGCTGGCCCGGCCGCGTGCGGGCCGGCGAGTCGAAGGCACTGGTGGGCCAGGTCGACCTGCTGCGTTCCCTCGCGGCGCTGACCAGCCAGCCGCTCGCGCCGGGCGATGCACCCGACAGCCAGGACCAGCTGCGCGCGCTGCTCGGCGAGGACGCGACGGGCCGCGACCACCTCGTCGCACAGGCGGGCTCGCTCGCGCTGCGTGAAGGGCACTGGAAGTTCGTGCTGGCGAGCAAGGGGGCCGCGTTCGACAAGGCGACGAAGACCGAACTCGGCAACGCGCCGGACGACCAGCTCTACGACCTCGGCGCGGACCCGGGCGAGACGGTGAACCTCGCCGCCAGACAACCGGAGCGCGCCAGGGCCATGCGCGAACGGCTGCTGGCCCTGCGCGAGGCCGGCCGACCGCGCTGACCCCCGCCTACCGCTTCGCCGCCAGCCGGTGCGCGCGCCGCGCCTTCGCCGCCTCGTAGCGCCGCCGTTCGTCGTCGGTCTCGGGCAGCACCGGCGGCACGGGCTGCGGCATCTTGGTCTCCGGGTCGAGCGACACGAACGTCAGGTACGCGGACACCACGTGCTGCCGCGCGCCGGTGGCGCGGTCCTCGCGCATCACCTTGACGCCGACCTCCATCGACGTGCGGCCCGCGTAGTTCACGGAGGCCACCAGCACCACGACCGACCCGACCGGCACCGGATTGTGGAAGTCGATCTGGTCCGCGCTCGCGGTGACGACCGGCGTGCGCGCGTGGCGGCCCGCGGCGACCGCGGCGCAGATGTCGATCCAGTGCATCACGCGGCCGCCCATCGCGTTGCCGAGCGGGTTCGCGTCGTTCGGGAACACGATCTCGGTCATCTCGACCTTGGACGCGGCGACGGGGCGGGCGGGCGGGGTCGGCGGCTCTGTGGTCATCGGGGCGGCGGACTGTAACGCGGCACCTGCGCCCGCTCAGCGCTTCTTCGCGTCGGCCTCGACCGGCACCGGCCGCAACTGCACCCTGGCCTTCGCGCCGACGAGCTGCGTCACGCCGTCGGCCAGCGCATAGACCCCGATCGGTTCCTCGTCGTCGCGGAACGGCACGCGGCGCGAGAAGCGCAGCTGCGCGTCGGCGCTGCCGAGCAGCCGGCCCTCGCGGTCCCGGACCTGGTAGAACGGGATCGGCCCGGACGGGTCGCGGATCTCGAGCCGCAACACGGCCCCGACCCGCTCGGCGCCGTCGAACACGTCCCAGCGCTGCAGCTCGACGACCTCGCGCGGCGCGAGCGGCGGAGGTGCCGGCGGCGGCCCGGCGCAGGCCGCGAGCAGCAGCAGGGCGGGAAGGGCCGGGAGTCTCATCTGTGGCGTGGCGAGGGTTCTACCAGCAGAATGCCGGCCCCACCATCGCGGAGCCAGGCCCCGCCGAGGTCGAGGTCCTTGAACACCGGCAACGACACCACGAATCGCACCTCCGGCATCGCGGCGCGCGTCGAAGCCCTCGGTTACCGGTCGCTGCGTCACGTGGACCAGGCGCTCGGCCCCTTCCACGTGCTGGTCGGCCCCAACGCGAGCGGGAAGTCCTCGTTCCTCGACGTGATCGCGTTCCTCGGCGACATCGTTCGCGTCGGCACGGAGACAGCCGTGGCCGGCGAGCCTCGCCTGGGCATCCCTCACCGCGCACCCGACGCCAGGCACCTGACCTGGATGCGCGGTGGGAACCGGATCGAACTCGCCGTCCCGTTCGGCGTGCCGGCCGAACGGGCCGCGCGCCTGAAGAACGGCGGCGGGAAGACGTGTCGCTACGAGCTCGCGCTCGACGTGCGCGAGCAGTTGCAGATCGCCGGGGAGAACCTCTGGCTCAAGCCCGCCGGCGTTGCGGCGGCCACGGCGCGGCAGCGGCTGCTGTTCCCCGAACGACCGAGCCCGCCAGAGTCGATCGTGCACGCCCCACGCAAGCACACGCCAGCAGGCTGGCGCAAGATCCTGTCGCGCGGCGAAGAGCCCGATCGCGTCACGTTCTCGTCGGAAACCTCCGGCTGGACCAACCCGTTCCGCATCGCCGCCGACAAAGCGGCCCTCGCCAGCCTGCCCGAGGACGAGGACAAGTTCCCCGTCGCGACGTGGTTCCGGCAACTGCTCGGCTCCGGCGTGCAACGCCTCGCGCTGTCGAGCGAGGACATGCGACGGCCGTGCCCACCGGGCCGCTCCCGCGGCTTCCTGCCGGATGGGTCGAACCTGCCGCTGGTCGTCCATCAGCTCGAGACGCAGCACGGGGACCGCTTCCGCGCGTGGATCCGCCACGTGCAGGAGGCGCTGCCGGAGCTCCGGGGGATCACGACGCGCGAACGCGACGAGGACCGCCACCGCTATCTCGTGCTCGCCCATGCGAACGGACTCGAAGCCCCGTCGTGGCTGGTCTCCGATGGCACTCTGCGGCTGCTGGCTCTCACCCTGCTCGCCTACGCGCCCGACGTCGCCGGCGTCTATCTCGTCGAGGAACCCGAGAACGGCATCCACCCGCGCGCCGTCGAGACCGCCTTCCAATCGCTGAGTTCGGTCTACGGCGCGCAGATCCTGCTCGCGACGCACTCCACCGTGGTGCTGAGCATGGCCGACCTCGATCAGGTGCTGTGCTTTGCGCGCACGGCGGAGGGCGAGACCGACGTGGTCCCCGGCCGCCAGCACCCACGCCTGCGCGACTGGCAGGGAGGCGTCGACCTCGGCTCGCTGCTGGCCAGCGGTGTGCTCGCATGATCGACCTCGTCTGCCTGGTCGCCGACAAGAGCATGGAGGCGGTGGTCGGTGCCGTGCTCGACCGTCCGGAGGCGCTCGGTATCCGTCCGGTCACCAGGACGCTGCTCGTCCACCCGCAGCGTGATTCGGCCTGCTTCCACGACCCGGTGCCCCAGTTGCGCGGCTACCGACGCGACGCCAGTCATGCGCTCGTGCTGCTCGACCGCCGTTCCCCGCGCCTCGACGCCGCCCTGGGCTGGCAGGGAAACGCGCCGCCACTGGAGGAACAACTGGCCGCGGTGGGCCTCTGGCAAACCGGCTCTGCCAAACCAGGGAACCCGAAGCGGGCCATCGAGTGGGCACTGCGGCAGGTGCGACGCCCCAGGTCTTCGTCGATCTACCGCGAGATCGCGGCGACGCTGGGCATCAGGGGCTGCACCGACCCTTCGTTCCGCAGATTCCAGACGACGCTGCAGGCCTGGTTCCCTCGCCCGTAGCATCCGCGCCCCCGCCCCGCCATGTTCGAACACGACCGCGCCCGCTTCCGCCAGGAACTCGACGAGATCCGCGACGCCGGCCTCTGGAAGGAGGAGCGCGTGCTGCAGGGCCCGCAGGGGGCGACGATCGCAACCAGCGGCCGGCAGGTGATCTGCCTGTGCGCCAACAACTACCTCGGCCTCGCCAACGACCCGGCCCTGCGCGCGGCGGCGAAGGCGGCGGTCGACTCGCACGGCCTCGGCCTCGCCAGCGTGCGCTTCATCTGCGGCACGCAGGACCTGCACAAGACCCTCGAGCACAAGCTCAGCGCCTTCCTCGGCACCGAGGACAGCATCCTCTACAGCTCGTGCTTCGACGCCAACGGCGGCGTGTTCGAGACGCTGACCGGCGAGCAGGACGCGATCATCAGCGACGCGCTGAACCACGCGTCGATCATCGACGGCATCCGGCTCGCCAGGGCGCAGCGCTACCGCTACGCGAACGGCGACATGCAGGAGCTCGAGCAGCACCTGATCGCCGCGCGGAGCGCGCGCAGCCGGCTGATCGTCACCGACGGCGTGTTCTCGATGGACGGCTACGTGGCGAAGCTGCCCGAGATCTGCGACCTGGCCGAGAAGCACCGGGCGATGGTGATGGTCGACGACAGCCACGCGACGGGCTTCTTCGGCCCGACCGGCCGCGGCACGCCCGAGCACCACGGCGTGCAGCACCGGATCGACCTGATCTCCAGCACGCTCGGCAAGGCGCTCGGCGGCGCCGCAGGCGGCTTCGTCGCAGGCAAGCGCGAGATCGTCGACCTGCTGCGCAACCGCAGCCGGCCCTACCTGTTCTCGAACACGCTGGCGCCCGCGATCGCCGGCGCCACGATCGCCTGCCTCGACCGGCTGGCGGCGACGACGGCGCTGCGCGACAAGCTGGCGGCCAACACGCGTTACTTCCGCGGCGCGATGACGGACGCCGGCTTCCAGATCGTGCCCGGCGAACACCCGATCTGCCCGATCATGCTCGGCGACGCGAAGCTCGCGGTCGAGATGGCGGCGCGGATGCTGCTGGAGGGCGTCTACGTGATCGGCTTCTGCTTCCCGGTCGTGCCCAAGGGCAAGGCGCGCATCCGCGTGCAGATCAGCGCCGCGCACGAACGGGCCCAGCTCGAGCACGCGGTCGCGGCGTTCGCCAAGGTGGGCCGCGAACTCGGCGTGATCGGCGCCGCGGCGGGTGCCCGATGAAGATCGACCTCGAGACCCTGCGGCGCTCGGGCCGCATCGCCGCGCGGGCGCTCGCGCACGGCCGCGGCCTGATCCGCGCCGGCGCCCGCCTCGAGGAGATCCAGTGCGCGGTCGAGGCGAAGATCCGCGAACTCGGCGGCGAGCCGGCGTTCCCGGCGCAGATGTCGCGCAACCACGTCGCCGCGCACTACTGCTCGCCGCCCGGCGACCCGACGGTGATCCAGCCTGGCGACATCGTCAAACTCGACTGCGGCGTGCACGTCGACGGCTACGTGACCGACAACGCGACCACGGTCGACCTGCGCGACGGCGAGGACTCGCTGCTCTGCGCGGCGAGCCGCATGGCGCTCGAGAACGCGATCGCCGTGATGGGCCCGGGCGCGTCGCTGACCGAGGTCGGCCGGCAGATCGAGACGACGATCGGCTCGCTGGGCTTCAAGCCGGTGCGCAACCTCTGCGGCCACGGCGTCGCGCGCTACAGCATCCACTGCGCGCCGTCGATCCCGAACTACGCCGACGGCAAGGCGGGCCGGCTGCGGCCGAACATGACGGTCGCGTGCGAGCCGTTCGCGAGCGACGGTGTGGGCATGATCGCGGTCGACGGCGTGCCCGAGGTGTTCATGCTGAAGCGCGACCTGCGGCCCAAGGACAACCTGCCGGCCGACGTGCTGCGCGCGATGGAACAGGCCCGCGGCCTGCCGTTCGCACGGCGCGATCTCGTGCGCTGGTTCGGCGCGCCCGGCAAGGCCGAGGACTGCCTGCGGCTGCTCGCGCGGAAGGGCCTCGTCGAGGAATACCCGCCGCTGTGCGAGCGGCCCGGCGTGCGCATCGCGCAGTTCGAGCACACGGTCTTCATCCACGAGGACCGCGCCGAGGTGATGACCTACCTGCCGCAGTGAGGCGCGGGCGGCGGGCTGGGGGATGGCTGCGCGGCTTGTCGTGCCATCAGGCTGATGCACGCCTGCGGCAACCGTGGTAAAACTTCGAGGCCATTCCTTTAATAGCGCTCCAGCTTGTTCAAGAACCCGAAATAGCGTGATCGCATGAAGCGTGGAGTCACAGGTCGCTTCGAAAAAACGACTTACGGCGACGAGACGGTCAGCGTCTTCGTCCCTCACGACCTTCCTCCGGAACCACCTGTCGACCTGGGGGGCGGGATCCAGGTCGATCTCGAGCGGGCCCACGTCGCCCTCGGCAGGCTCGACAGCATCTCCACCCTGCTGCCGGGGACCAACCACTTCCTCTACGCCTACGTGCGCAAGGAGGCGCTGCTCTCCTCGCAGATCGAGGGCACCCAGTCCTCCCTGTCGGACCTGCTGCTCTACGAGATCGAACAGGCTCCCGGTGTGCCGCTCGACGACGTCCTCGAGGTTTCCAACTACGTCGCGGCGATGCAGCACGGCCTCGCCCGCCTTCGCGGCGGGTTCCCGTTCTGCAACCGCCTGATCTGCGAGATCCACCAGCACCTGCTCGCCAAGGGGCGCGGCAACGAGAAGCAACCTGGCGAGTTCCGCCGCAGTCAGAACTGGATCGGTGGCACACGCCCGGGCAACGCGAGATTCGTGCCGCCCCCCGCGGACCTGCTGCCCGACTGTCTCGGTGCACTCGAGATCTTCCTGAACCGCACCGACGATGGGCTGCCCACGTTGGTCCGCGCCGCACTGGCGCACGTGCAGTTCGAGACCATCCACCCGTTCCTGGACGGCAACGGCCGCGTAGGCCGCCTGCTGATCACCTTCCTGCTCTGCCACGCCGGGATCCTGCGCGAGCCGCTGCTCTACCTGAGCCTCTACTTCAAGCAGCATCGCGACGACTACTACCGGCTGCTCGACCAGGTCCGCCGCGAAGGCGACTGGGAAGCGTGGCTCGCCTTCTTCCTCGATGGCGTCGCGCGAACCGCGAACGGTGCCGTCGACTCGGCGCGCAGACTCCACGCGCTGTTCGACGCGGACCACAAGAGGCTGCAGCAACAAGGGCGCCGGGCCGGATCGGCACTGCGCGTGCACGAGGCCCTGAAGCGCCGGCCGGTGATCACCCTGCACGAGGTCGCGAAGTCCACGCAGCTCACGTTCCCGACGGCGAGCCACGGCATGCAGGTACTGGCCGATCTCGGCATCGCGCGCGAGGTCACCGGCAAGCGCCGCAACCGCGTCTTCACCTACGGCGCGTACCTCGACGTGCTCGACGAGGGAACCGAGACGCCCTGAGTGCGGGCCGTGCAAGCTGATGGACCAGTGGGTCTACAGCGCGGCCGACGTCGTCGCGGGCTACCCGACGCTGCTGCTGCTCGACGCCGACGGCAACGAACTGCGCCGCGCGGTCGGCTGCCGCGGCGTCGCCGAACTCGTGCAGTTCCTCGGCGAGCAGCGCTGGCTGCTGCGGGCCCGCGGCACGCGCGGGCCGGACGGCTCAGCCTCAACCACCGCCGCCCTTGCCCTTCGGCGGCACGCTGCAGGACGCGGCCTTCTTGGCGCCGCGGGCGTCGGCGACGATGCGCTCGGCGAGCCGGTCGGCCGCGTCGCTCGGCGGGATGCGTTCCTGCTTGCTGATCGTCCAGAGCTCCTCGAGCGCCTGCGGAATGCGCTCGATCTTCGCGAGCGCGACCTTCTCGTCGTAGCCGCCGGGATGGAACTCGACGGAGACGTTGATGATGCCGCCCGCGTTGATGACGTAGTCGGGCGCGTAGAGGATGTCGCGGTCCGCGAGCAGCTTGCCGTGGCGCGGTTCGAGCAGCAGGTTGTTGGCGCCGCCGGCGACGATCTTCGCCTGCAGGTTCGGGATCGTCTGGTCGTCGAGCACGGCGCCGAGGGCGCACGGCGCGAACACGTCGCACGGCATCGTCAGGATCTCGTGCTCGGTGGCGGGCAGCACGCCGAGGCCCTGCAGCCAGGCCACGCGGTCCTGGTTCTTGTCGGCGGCGTGGACCCTGGCGCCCGCCTCGACGAGGCGCCTGGCCAGTGCGGAGCCGACCGCGCCGGCGCCCTGGATCGCGACCGTGCGGCCCTTGCAGCCGTCGCTGCCGAACCGCCACTTCAGCGCCGCGCGGAGGCCGAGGAACACGCCGTAGGCGGTGTAGGGCGACGGGTTGCCGCTGCCGCCGTCCTTGCGTTCGAGACCGACGACGTGCTTCGTCGCGCGGCGCACGATCTCGAGGTCGGCGACCGAGGTGTTGACGTCCTCGGCGGTGATGTACTTGCCGCCCAGCGCGTCGACGAACCGCCCCATCGCGAGGTAGAGCGCCTCGGACTTGTGCTGCTTCGGGTCGCCGAGGATCACCGCCTTGCCGCCGCCGAGGCCGGTGTGCGCGACCGCGGACTTGAAGGTCATGCCGCGGCTCAGGCGCTTCACGTCGAACAGCGCCTCGTCCTCGGTCGCGTAGGGCCACATGCGCAGGCCGCCGAGCGACGGGCCCAGCGTCGTGTCGTGCACGGCGACGATCGCGCGCAGGCCGGACTTCGGATCGACGCCGCGCACCACGCGTTCGTAGCCGGGAACGGGGATGTCGGAGATCTGGAGGGTGTCGGTCACGGGTTCCGGAGGGATTGCCGTCGGGAAGGGGCGAGCATGGTAGCGGGCACGGCCGGGCGTGCCATGGCGCAAGGTGCGGAGAGTGTGGAGAGGCGGGCGGAACGGACGCGAGCGTGGGTCGACGCGGAGCGGGGCCGAGGACTACGATGCGCGCCCGCGGCGAGCCGGCTCGCGCCCGCCGGAGCGAAGCCGCGCGAAGGAGGCCCCGTGCCGATGCGTCTGTGCGCGTTCGTCATCGTCGGGGTCGCGATCGTCGTGCTGCTCGCCGTGGCTCTGTTCGGCAGCGGCGTGAGCGCGCCGAAGGACGCGGCACCCGGCGCGGATCCGGGCCGGGCTGTGCCGGTGCCGGCGCCGGCAGATGTGCCCGCGAGCGCGGAGCCGGCCCCCGTTGTGCCGAGTGCACCATCCCCCGCCGAGCCATCACCAACGCGCACTGCGGTCGCGGCGCGCTGGAACCCCGACGACCCGGTCGGCGTGCTGCTGACGGGGTCGGTGCGGTGGAACGACGGCCGGGCAGCCGCCGAGGCCAGCGTCGGCCTGCGGCGCGGCAAGGACTTCCGCAGCGGCAGCAGCAGCAAGGACGGCAGCTACGCGGTCGTGGGACTGGCGCCGGGCGAGTGGAGTCTGACCGTGCGCGCCGACGGCGCGGTCGATCGCGAGGAAACGGTGACGTTCGACGACCTCGCCGAGCAGCGCCGCGACCTCGTGCTCGACCCGTCGTTCGCCGTGAAGGTCCGGATCGTCACCGCCGACGGCCAGGACGGTACGCGCGCGCTGCGCGTGGCGGCGCCGTTCCTCGGCGACCTCTACGTGGTGGGCCGGCGCGAACGCTTCCCCGAGCGCCTCGCCCCCACCGACTACGGAGCAGTGTTCCTCGGCGACGCGAAGTGGGACCGGGTGATGAACCCGGTCGACGGCGCGGCGGGCACCCTGTTCTTCGCCGAGCCGCCGCCCGCGCACGCGGCCCTGCTGCTGCGCCACGTCGTCGTCGACCAACAGCTCGTGCAACCGCGCCAGGCCGAGGTGGAGTTCGTGGTGGACCCCGAGGCGGTGAAGAAGCTGTGCGGCCGCGCGACCGTGCGCGTGCTCGACGAAGCGACCGGAGCTCCGCTCGCGGACGCAAGCGTGATGCTCGGCAAGGGGGGCGGGCTGGGCACGCCGGTCGGCGCCGACGGCCACGCCACCATCGAGGGGCTTTCGCCGGGTTACCTGCGCAGCAGCATCACCGCCAAGGACCACGAGAACTTCTACACGACGCTGTTCGTCGACGCGGGCCAGACGCTCGACCTCGGCGAGGTGCGGCTCGGTGCCTCGCTGCCGCTCCGAGGCGTGGTGCTCGACGCCGACGGCAAACCGGCCGCCGCGTCGCTGTCGTGGACCGAACTCAAGTGGCATCGCACGTCGCGTTCGTTCGCGTCGAACCGCAGCGCCCGCACGGAGGCCGACGGCACGTTCTCGCTGTGGGGCACCGGACGGGGACTGATCGCCGTGCGCGCGCGCGGCCAGGACGGCAAGATCGCGATGGGCGTGTTCGAGAACCCGCCGCCGCAACCGATCGAGCTGCGGCTCGTGCCTGGCGCGGAGTGCACGGTGAGCCGGCCGCCGGATCCGACCAAGGCCTACACGGTGACGTTCTACGACGCGCGGCGGCGCGGGCTCACCGCGGTGACGCTCGAGCCGCGCAGCCCGAAGACGACGGTGTCGCTGCCGCCCGGCGACTACACGTTCGAGGTGCACGACGAGCGGGAACGGCTCGTGCAGAGCGGCTCGCTGCAGTTCGGTCCTACGCCTTGCGCGCTGGAGATCCGATGACCGCGCCCTCGCCTGCGGTGCGCGCGCTGCAGATCCTCGCCGGCCTGCTCGCGGTTGCGATCGCCGTGCTGTTCGTGCTGTGGCTGCGGCAGGAGCCCTTGGCGCCAGCACCGCCGCCGGGTGCGGAGGCGCAGGCGAAGCCGGCCGGAACCGCGCCCGGCGCGGCCGCGGACTTGGGGCAGGCGCCACCCGGCGGCGCGGGGATCCAGGCGGCGGAACGGCTGCCTCCACCACCCACCGAAGCACAGACCTCGGCGCTGCTCTACGGCAGCGTGGCGAGTGCCGATGGCACGATGGTGAAGCAGGGGTTCCTGTGGCTCTACCGCGACGGCGCCCAAGTCGGCTCCGAGTCGCTGGCGCGCGGCACGTTCGCGTTCGCGGGACTGCCGCCCGGTGCCTACCGCATGCAAGGCCGCATCGCCGACGAACTGCCGCTGCTTCGCGATGTGCAGGTGCAAACGCCGAAGACGCGGCTCGACCTGCGGCTCGACGCACGCTGGCTGCTCGCCGTGAACGCGGTGACGCCCGATGGCGCGCCGTTCCTCGAGGCGGTAGGGAAGGTCGCCCCGCGCATGGACGTGTTCCGCGGGCTGCGCGCTGCAGCGTTCCGTGAGGCGCTGCCGGGCGACCTGCCGCCGTCGAACCTCGCCGAGCCCGAACAGGGCCTCGGCAGCTTCCGCGGCTCCGACCCGTTCCGCGATCGTGCCGCCCTGCCGAAGCAGACGGTCGGTGTGCTGACGCTGCCACCCGGCGAGCCCGTGCACGTGGCGCTGATGCTGCGCAACGTGATCGTCGCGCAGCAGGCGGTGCCCGCGGGCCAGCCCGAGGTCACGTTCACGCTCGCGACCGATGCGCTCGTGCAGAAGCTCGCGACCGCGCGCTTGCGGTGCGTGGATCCGAAGGGCGCTCCGGTCGCCGGCGCGAGAGTGGCAATGAACGACGCGCAGACCGGCGGTGGCGGCCGGCCGACCGGCGCCGACGGCCGCATCGTGCTGGATCAGTTGAAACCCGGCCGCCTCGACCTCGAGATCTTCCACAAGGACCTGCGCGGACCACCCGTGCAGATCGACGTCGCCGCCGGCGTGGACCTCGACCTCGGCGACGTGACCTTGATGCCCAGCGTGAAGCTGGAGCTGGCGCTCGACGAGTTCGGCGGCGCGGGCTCGGTGCGCGTGCGCTGGCTCGGCGTGCCGAACCGCGCGGGCTGGCGCGGCGACGAGCACTACTACAGCGCGGAGAACGGCACGCGGCAGACGCTGTCGTTGTTCCCGGGGCGCCACGCGCTGTTCGCACGCGGAAAGGCGGGCGTGGCCCTGCTCGAGGTCGACACCATGTCCCTGCCGCCGCAACCGCTGCGCCTGCAACTGCAACGCGGTGCGAAGCTGCGGGTCGACTGCCGCGCCGGGCCGGGCGTGGTCCAGCTCGAGCTGCGCACGCAGGCCAGCGTCGTCGTGCACGAGCGAGAACTGTCGGGCCAGAAGGACTACGAGCTCGAACTGCCGCCCGGCGACTACGTCGCGACGATCACCACCCCGGGCCACCCACCCACCCAGCGCACCGTGTCCCTCGGCCCCGCCGGCACCACGCTGACGGTGCCGTGACCGCGCCAACCCACCTCACGGTGATGCGGACCCCATCCGGAATCCGCCTGGTGAGGACGGTTTATCCGGACAAACTGCCCTCATCGTGAGGATCAACAAGCGCCTGCTCGAACTCGACCTGCCGGCGGGGCGCTCCGCGTTCCTGTGGGGACCGCGCAAGGTGGGCAAGACCCACTGGCTGCGCCACCAGTCGCGACGATCGTGACCCCGGGCCGCCCACGCAGCGCACCGCGACCCTCGGCCCAGACGGCGCGACGCCGACCGTGCCGTAGCCCCCCCAAGAGCCACTCGGCACGCGGTTCCTCTGCCCTCTTCGGCCCAGTGGGCGCGCTGGCACCCGCGTGGAGAATTCCGCGTATGCTCCCCGCCACCACGCGCTCCATCCTCGCCGCAGCACTGCCCGCCGCCGGCCTGCTCGCGCAGGCGACGCTGCAGGTGACCGCGCTGCAGCAAGTGACCTGCGAAGCGCACGACTACGCGAGCACCCTGCAGCGCGCCGTCACGCCCGCCGGCCCCGTGCCCGGGGGCATCCTGCAGTTGCAGACGCACAGCGGCAGCGCGATGGCGCACCTGAGTTCGCGGCCGATGACCGGCCTCGGCGCCGGCATGGCCGGC
>Ga0194127_10007145_pt1 | contig 12431 bp, 13 predicted proteins | sample TA2KigC100mmetaG_FD_148624 | JGI IMG/M metagenome (GOLD analysis project Ga0194127, IMG submission 148624) | Freshwater microbial communities from Lake Tanganyika, Tanzania - TA2015036 Kigoma Deep Cast 100m | ecosystem: Environmental > Aquatic > Freshwater > Lake | place: Tanzania: Lake...
TTGCTGCAATTAATATTACCCAACCAACAGGCCCAAGTGCAGCTGAAAATCCTGCCCAAGATAATCCGGCAAATCCCACAGTGGCTCCAGTAGTTGTGGTTGCTGTTACAGCGCTATAAACTGCAACTGCAGCAGTTCCTAATGCTGCTCCAACACCCATCATTGCTCCAACAAAACTTGTGGTTTCACCCGGAGTCATTCCTGAATTTCTTGCAATCATTACACCAATCCAATATCCTGCCATCATTCCAACTGCTGCTCCTGCTAATAGCGAGCCTGCTCCTGCACTTCCTCCTGCAGGAGTTCCTGGAGCGGGTGTAACAACGGCGACATCTCCGGGTGCAGCATAGGCTGTAACTGTTCCAAGCCCCTGTGCTTGAGTTGCAACAAGAGTCCCACCTTGTTGAGTGACAAAAACAGCACCATTAGCAGTATTAAAAACAGTTCCACCAACGCTAATTGTAGAAGCCGAACTCGCACCAAAAACCATTGGGGTAGAGGATACCATTCCTGCAGTAAGTGTTGTTGTTCCAGCTACTGCTCCTGTTGTAGCTCCTGCAGCGCCCGCTACCCCTGCTGTTCCGAAACTCATTTGCGATAATCCTAATGTCCCTATTGCTCCACCAACATTACTTATTATTTGTTGATTGCTTTGCGTATTCTCATTTGCTGCTGAAATAGCTGATTGCGATTGTTGAGCTATTCCAGTTCTTGTAGCTGTTTCTTCTGAAGTTAATTTTCCAGTTATTATTGCTCGAGCAAGAGCCATTGTTAAATCTTTTAAGCTTCCTGCTCTCACTAGTCCTGGTTTTCCAGACAAACCTGATAAATATCCTTCCCCAAGCTCATAACCTTGAACATTATAATTTATATGTGAATTTCCGTTTGCATCAAGATAGGTTCGAGAAATAGTTGAATTATCAAATTCATTATTTCCAATTTCTCCGGCTATGTTTACATATAAACCACAAGGTCCAAGACTTCTACATCTCTCATTTAAAGCTTCGAGCATTAGGGGAACAGTTTCTTGAGCTTCTGAATTTTCTGCTTGTAAGTTACATTGCCAGTTTCCTCTATCGGTTTTTTCTGTATCTCCGTTAGGATTATCAGTTACTTTATGACTTACGCAAGTAAAACTTCCGAGACTGCAGATTGCTTGGGTTTCTGCTAGTGTTCCGCCATATTGGTTTCCAGCTGAAGCTATTGGAGCATTTGAGCTACTAGAACCACTGGAACCAGACCCGCTTGAATTTCCTCCAGATAACATATTTTGTAGGGCTTGACTCGAATCTTGAGTTTCCCAGAAAACCATTCCTGGTGTATTTTTTGGAACACAATGAGGTAAAATTGTATTTGCATTTGCTCCAATTGTACCAACTCTTCCACGAGGATCAGTAAAATCACTAGTAATAGTGTTTGTTCTCATAAAACCTGGCAAACCAACATATTGTTCATTTCCAGGTATATCTAAAAACATTATACATTGTTCATAATCTTCGCATTCATCTTCCACTTGCTCATAAGTTTCTTCATCATTAGCAGAAATACAACTTCTCCAATCATTCATGATGCATTGTGCTTCTGTTCTGGAGTTTGAACTTGCTTGAATACAAATTTCATTGTTGAAGTCAGCACAAGGTTCAATAGTAATTTCTCCGTCCATACAAATTCCCTTAAACCATCTCGAGCCAATAGGGGCAACTCCTGTTTCAGTATTAGTATAATCACTTATACACCAAGTTTCTCCATGTTTTTTTCCATTAGCGCAATTTAAATCTCTGCAAACATTATCGCCATAAGTGGGCTTTGCATCTTTTCCATCGCGATATTTTTCACAAACACTTCCAGAAATATAATCGCAGTTTCCACAATCTTTTCCAGGACTAGAACAAGAACTTGCAGGGTCAATTTTAACTGTCCAATAAGCTTCGTCTTCTAACTTAGTTGAATCATAAACATTTGCTAAATTATTACAAGTGTCTAAATAATAGACCTGGTCTTTGCTATCAATACAAGTTGTTTTTTTAGAAGGTTTACAGATAGTATTTAATTCAGGAGCAGTGCATAAAAATCTAGGTCTAAAATCTCCTGATTTGCAAGTTGCCTTAGTTGTGAACTTGCAATTAAATTCGCCTGAATAATCATTTGTCGAGGTTAAACAAGCGCCTTTTGTACTTCCACCAGTATAAGCCTGGCAGGCCCCGCTCGCATCCATGGGTTGAAAATTAGTTTCAAAATTAAGTTGTCTAGATAATTTTGTGCATTCTCTAGGCGTTGTAACCGAAGCTTCTTCGCCAAGCACGCAACAACCAAGTGTACATTGAGGTATCTCACAATTCGGGCTCTTTGTCCAATTTCCACCATTAAGAAGACATTGCTCCTTAGGCGAGTTTAAAGAACATATTCCCTCGGAAGCACTATAACAACATCCTTTTTGACAATTTTCAACACTTGCACAATTAGTAGATAGTAAATTTGTTTTGCACATGTCTTGTTCGAGAAAACTAAAATCTTGACAAATAGCTCCATCATTTCCTTCAATGCAACACCCAGTAGGAGTATAAGTAACAGCTGAAGCCAATGGAACTGAAATTAAAAAAGCAAAACTAATAAAATACATAAATGCAAACATAGAAAACATAAGGGTTGTTATTTCAAATAAGCTTATTAATTTCTTTTTCATTTTATTTTTTTGTTTTTCTTTATTCATAATCCTTTAATTCGATTATATTCCTGCAGGTAGTAAGCAACTACGCACTGCAAAATTTATTTTTTTATCGCTAGCTTTATCCCTAACTTCATAAACTTTTGTTCCATCACTAGTAACAAATCTTTTTATTCCAACTTCTTTAAAATATAACATCCAATTAATATTATTAAATTCGCAGAGTGCAGACTCATAATCTACTATTCTTTGACTTGTAGTTATTAAAAGATAGAGCGGACTTTGGATTATAGTACCAAAATTTTGATAAGACTTTATTTCCTTCTCTTTTTTTATTACCAATGGTTTATTTATATCTGCAATAAGATTATTTCCTTCAAATCTTATTTCTACTTCTGTTTTATTCGATACAATAGAATATCCTTTTCTTTTTACTTCTTTTATAAGACTATCAAAACATTTTTCACTTTCTGCAGTTATTTTAGTATCTATCTCTTTTCTTATTTTTTCAATAAGCATGGGTTCTTGATTCATACAAGGAGTATAAAATTCTGAAGACCTGCATAAGTAAGGCACCCTATTACCATAGTAAAGCATATAATTTTTAGTTACACCCAAATAGCCATTATTCTCGAGAATTTGTTTTTCAATATCTATAACTTGTTTCTCTACACAAGATCTTATAAACGCTTGAGGATCTTCCGTAGCACTAACCTTTGCCCCGGGTCTATTCTGAAATAAAAAGAAAGCAAGAATTATCACAACAATCATAAGTGCTATAACCACAAATATCATCACCTGCGCTTTTTTACTCATCATTTTTTATGTTCTTGTTCCTTTAATAATTTAATTGCATCTTCAATAACATGAGACTTATTTCTGAACTTACCTGTTTTCATTAAGAATTCTATTATATCTTCTGTTTCCTTATCTATTGTAGCTGAGACTCGAACCTTCATAGTATTACTTTATATTACCAAATATATTTAATCTTATCAAGTAATACTTGCTATTTAAACCTTTTTAAGTTTAAAGAATTGTTTTCTAGAATAAGTATTAATTATCAAGTAGTAACAAACACAACATTTATAAACCTAGAAACCTCGAGTTTTATATGGAAAACACAGAAATTAAACGCTTTAATTCTTTCAATAGATTTAATTTAGGCTTAGCCTTGTTAACCTTGCTTATTTTAGTTCTAGGCGGAATAGTTGGGCAATTAATATTTCAATTCGATAGCTATAACCTTTTACTTTTAATCACCTTGCTTTTAGTAGCTTATTGTGTTATTTTGCTTGGTTTAGCTTTAACAAGAACTTTTAGAGTAATCAGCTCTGTAAGAACTCAAGTACAAACTCGAGTAATTGATAGACCTGTTGATAGAATAGTAGAAAAAATAGTAGAAAAGCCAGTTATAAAAGTCGTTGAAAAGCCAGTTATAAGAGTAGTAGAAAAACAAATCGAGCCTAAAATAATTAGGCAAGTAAAAGTAGTTAAGCAAAAATCCAAGAAACTAAAGATACCTCATTTTAATTATGTAGGTTCAAGTGTTTCTAAGAGATATCACACCCGATTTTGTAGACTTGGTAAGTTAGTTAAAAAGAAATTCAAGGTTCATAGTAACAGCCAATCTTTCTTCATAAAGAGACACTACAAACCTTGCAAGGCTTGTATTCTAAAGACAAAGAAGATTTAATCCTCGGATTCAACTCTTGGAGCTAGAATAAATGATAATTCCATTAGAGGTGCTCTGAACTCTAGTTTTAAAGGATAATCTTGCCCGAAATTAATAATAGTTTTCTCAGCAATCTTTGCTCCGCGTATCATCTTTTGTAAATATTCTATAGAGTATTTGGCTTTATTCGGTGTAGGAGATTCAAGTCTAACTTCATCGCTCGAGTAGGTTAAATTGGCAGCATTCAAGGGACCTCGAGCACTTATCATGAATTTTTCAGGAGCAGTCTCAAGTGTGCAAGAATCAGCTACAATTGCACAATCTTCAATAGCCTCACTCAAGTCAATTGAATTAATTTCAACTTTACTTGTGAACTCAAGTGTTGGAACAGGCTTGTCTTTCTTTTCTAAATCTATGAGTGTTAGAGTAAACTCGCGCTTGATTTTATCAATTATCTCAAGTTTAATTAAATTATCCTCTGTGCTCATTACAAGGGAGCTTCCAACAGAACATCGCCTAAGAACAGCTTTCAAATTATCTAGATTAACTCCAAGATTTTCTTCTTCTACTTCAAGTTGTGAAAAAGCAGGAGCAGGAAGAATAAAAACAGTCATCGCAACATTTGCAGGATCAATTGCTACAATAGACATTCCATCTCGAGTTACTTTTATCTTAACCTCTGTAACTAACTCAGATATAATAGAGATTACATCTGAAAACAGTTTTGGGTTATCTAATCGAACTTTCATTTTCTTTTTTCACCTTTTGTATAATTAATTCATACGCCCAGGGCTTTTAAAGATTTTTGTTCTGTGTTGGTATGTTTGAGGGTAGGTTTATAGTTTATCAAGCGGACTTTCTAAAACCTTAATCTTTCTTCTTTTAAGAGCTTAATTAGAAATTTCATAAAAGGAAGAAGATTATTTTTATATTGTGCTTCTTTAAGAACTTTATAATACCTAAATTTTTTCTTTTTTGGAATATTTATCATAGGAAGTCTATTTTTGTATAGAATAAAATTCATTAATAATCTTCCAGTTCTCCCATTTCCATCAACAAAGGGGTGTATTTTTTCAAATTCTGCATGAAAATAAGAAGCAAGAACAAGAGGGTTTAATCTATTTTTATTATTAGAATACCATTTTAAAAGAGAAGTCATTCTTTCAGGAACCACAGAGGGATTTGGTGGAAGAGAAGACCCAACATATACCTGAACGGTTCTGTACTTACCAATTTGGGAAATTAATTCCTGCTTAAGGGTATTTTCTGTAACCATTTTATGTAATTCTAGAATGAACTCTTTGGTTATGTCTCCTTTATAATTTAATATAAAATCAAAAGCTTTTTTATGATTTAAAACTTCATTTATTTCTCTTAATGATTTCTGTTTTGGAACAATACCCTGAAATAGTAAAAATGAAGTTTCATCAAGTGTTAAAGTATTGCCTTCTATTCCCGTAGAATCATAGGTGAATAAAGAACAAAATACCTCATAACGATTTTCATAATTTTCAGGAGGTTCTTTTAAAAAATCTTTTTTTATTTCTTCTATAGTTTTTAAGTCTTCTTTATTAAGGATAACCGATAACAATCCAAGTTCGTTATCTGCATTTTTCTCTTTTTTATTAATCTCTTCAAAAGGTAAATTAACACCCATATAAACTCTTTTTTTTATTACTTTTTTATTTAGCTTTATGGATTTAACTCTATAATAATATTTTTTTCCGTTTTTTTCTTGAATTTCAGTATATGTCATTTTAATTCACTTTATAGTTTTTTCTTTGTTTATTTTACATTATTCTTATGTCCACCTTATATATAAATCTTTGGTTATGGTGGACATAAGTAATATTGGTCTTTCTATTGAAGCCGGTCAAGCGGACTTTTTATACCAATTAATTTTCCAGAAGCATGAGAATAAACCATCGTAGTCTCAGGGGATTTATGCCCAAGTGAGGCTTGAACATCAGTAATGGAATAATTTTCTTGAATTAGATGAGTTGCAAAACTATGTCTTAAGGTATGCGGATGTACTTCTTTCCAATTAGCAATTCCTGCTTTACAAGAGGCTTTTTTTACAATAGCTTGAATTGTTCTTACAGAATATTTCTTCTTTCGATTAGTTAAAAAAACAAACCCCCCAATATCCTGACCCCTGCATCTAAATTCAAGTTCTTGCTTGATCTTATCGGCAATAACAAAAACTCTATCTTTCCCACCTTTACCATTTCTAACAAAACCATAGCCTTCATTAAAATGCAAATCCCCTATTTTAAGATTAATTAATTCAGAAACCCTAAGTCCAGCAGAATAAAGAAGAGAAATCATAAGCCTATGCTTTGGATTTCTAATAGCGCCAAGTAATTTAATAATATCTTCTTTTGTTAGATATCGTTGTATTTGTTTTGGAACTTTGGAATATTTAATATCAATCCAAATTTTTTTATCCAAAACTTCTTCAAAAAGAAAACGAATGGCCATGTGAGCAACATTAAGGGTATTTCCAGCAAGTTTTTTATTTTCATCAAGATAGTAAAGAAACTCACGAACTTCTTTTTTACTAATCTTATCAATTGTTTTTCCCGAAAATTCAAGAAATCTATGAATCCAATAAAGATATGATTTAGTAGTCCTATCACTTGAACGCCTTCTTTTAAGTTCCCTAGAAACTGCATAATCCAAATCCCTCGGAACATAGCCCATAATTATATGCTTCATTATACTATGTTTAAATATATATGTTACACTTCAAAAATGCTAAAAATACCTCCTAATTTATTAAAATTTCCAGACACGCCAACCCAAAACCCCCAAATCTGCCCTCTTTAAGCCCCCAAATATGAAAGTGCGCTTAAAGACTGTTATACGCAATCGAATTTCACTTAAAGAACGAGCCGAGAACCCTCTTTCTAACTTGAGGAATTAACTCTACGAATATATTCTATATTTGTTAAAACAATGCGCTCTTCACAAGCGTCTATTCTTACTTGCCCGCCTGGAATATAGCCTAAACCTGAAGGAACTTTTTTCAGAAGACCTTTCGCTTCAACATCCGCATATACCTCGCTTCTTAGTTCATCAAAACGTGGTTGTGTATATTCAGAATCTTCTAATTTTAGAGGACCTATATAAAGACCATCCTTACTTTGAGATAACTTTCCTTGGACTATGGTTATTTTACCTATTTCATCAATGTACTCTATCCCACATATGTTTGTTTTAGAAGAATTACCAATAAATATTATAGATACTATTCCTAAGAGAATAACAACTATTCCAACAAATCCAAATATCAACCACTTTTTCATTCTAATTTAACCTTAAACAACCAACTATAAAAACTTATCGACATAGTAGGGGGTTCTCGGCTCTAACTAAATATACTCTGCTTCGCAGAAATCAATAATATTAAGTGAAATTCGACTTCTCCTTTCAGGAGACCACGCTGCGCTCTCAAGTCTGCGGACTTTCGGGGCGTATAACAGCGATTATACGACATATTACTCGGACACCCCCTTTACTTCCACAAATAGAAAGCTTTATAATATTAAATAATTAATCATTAATACCATGGAACAAAATTTTAATTTCAAAAAAACTTTCTTAATTACGATGATTGTTTCTCTCAGCATCAGTGCGCTGATTGGAATTTTTGTTTTTTTATTCGGAGACTTTGGAGAAACAGAATTCAAATTGCTCATGACCACCCTAACAATAGGAGGATATAGCTTAACTGGACTATGTTGTTCTGTTTTGTATGAAAAAAGAAAATTCACCTCCCTAGCATTATCTGGAATGGTGATTTCTATTATTGGCTTTCTTTATACAGTGTTAGTAATTTGGGAAGCAATTGATTTAGATGATTCTTGGAAAGCATTAATAATTTTCATTGTGCTTGCTGCAAGTACTGCACACGCTTGTTTGCTTTTACTCATCAAAACTGAAAAATCATTAGTTAATGGTGCATTGTCAGCCACAATAATATTCATTTCAATTGTTGCATTAATGCTTATTATACTTGTTCTCAATGAGTTCGATGATGTGGGTGAATTTTACTTCAGATTACTAGGAGTATTCGCAATCTTGGATGTTTTAGGAACGATTGTTACTCCAATCCTAAACAAAGTTTATTCAATACAGCATTAAAATTTTGTTCTTTATTATTTAAACGGGGGTGTCCTGCGTCATACGCAAGGGGACGCTGCGCTTTCGCTTCACTGCGTTACGCTCACCCTCGTATAACAAAGGTTAAGTGAAATTCAAAAATCGTGCTCCCAAGATATGTTCGGGGCAAAAATTCGAAAGGTATTTAAATCATAAACAACATTTTTATAAATAATGGCAGAAGAAAAAATATTTGAAAAAAGAATTGGGGCGTATTTCCAATCCTCTGTAGTTCGCACAATTCCAAATGTTAAAGGAGATATATGGGCTTCATGGCCAATGTCAAAATTAGTCATGCATAAGGATAAAATGGTGATTAAGGTTTCATTGCAAGGGGAGTTCACAATTGAATACAAGGAGATTACTTCTTTAGAGAAATGTTTTATGGGTATTCAAGTCCATCATAATAATAAATCCATAAAACCTGTAGTTTATTTGACTGGAATGGGAAATGGTAAAATTCTCTTCAAAAAAATTAAAGAGATAATTCAGGAAAATAAATTGAAGATCAAGATAAAAGAATAATTTCTGCCCCTCACTAATTCAAATTTCCCACCCGCCCACGCACGATTTTTAAACTCAAAATTTCTTAGAAATTTTGGGGACGTTGCACTTTCGCTTCGCTCACCCTCACTTAACAGCGGTTATGTCTAATTGTTCGAAGGCACTAAACTTTGAGAATTAAAAGATAGTAAAAGATGGCACTTCAATACCCCCAACCACCCGCCCCCTAATTTACGGGAAGGTTTTTATTAGTATGCTCCTTTTGTTTCTTCTGCTATCTCTTTGTAAATTTCTTTTGCACCAAAAGGATTCGAATTTAGTGTTTCATAAACAAAACTCCACCCAAAAATTTTTGGTTTTATAGCAGACATTAAATCAGACGACATAAATCTGGCAACCTTCGTTAAGAATGTAATTTGCCCACCACCTTCTTTTTTCCTTAATTCTTGTTTTTCTTTTTTCCATTCTTTAGTTATTAATGTTCTAAACTGATCCCAAAAAGGGGGGCAAATTCCATAAGTTGTTGCCGATAAAATGGAAAAGCGATTATTAGAAAGATATTTTTTGAAATTTCTAAATTTAAAAAGGCAAGGATATAGAAGTTTATGCCCCGTTCTAGGATTTGGAATAGAACAAACGAACCTTCCATTTTGTTTTAGAACTCTTTGTATTTCTTCTATTGCATACTGTGGTGCTTTTAAGTGTTCTAAAACTTCTAATGCGATTACAATATCAAATGTAGAATCTTTAAATGGAAGGTTTTCTTTACTAACATCTGCTAAAAATGCTTTTACTCCTTTTTGTTTTAAAAATTTCATCGCATTTTTAGATATATCTACGGCATAAACTTCATTTTCTCCTTTTAGAAATTGAACCACCCCCCCGTCACCACAACCAATTTCTAAAATCTTCTTGCCTTTCACATTATTAAAATATCTTTCTTTATACCATTTATATTTTAATGTATTAGAATTGTCTGATTTAATGTAGTATTCTTCGTGTAATTTTTTTTCTTCGGAGTTTTGCATAGTTGAATTATTTGAAGCAGATATAAAAACCTTCCCATTATAAAATTGGACAGCATCCCGCCGTCCTGAAGTGCCATCTTTAAAATTAATACAAGTGCCTTCAAACAACTCTGCGAAATTCTTTCAGAATTTCTTGTCACGCCTTGCAGGCTCTCGCTAACGCTCGGAAGACCTAACCGGGCTTATACGCAATGCTCACTACGGGGCACCTTTAGAAAATTATTTAAACTAATACAATTAAAGTAAATATATTATGGATACTAATACTTATTTCAATAAAATTTATTCAAAGTTCAAACAAGAGGGTTTTGAATTACAGAAAGATAAAATCAATTCATTTGATGTTACAGTTGCTACCAAAAAACAATTCAAATTATCATGGTTTGCTACCCAAATGAACTTTTTTGCAATAATGGGTGTATCAAATAAAATTACAAAAGAAACAATTGAAGAATTCTCAAAGAGTTGTATGGATTATGCAATAAAAGACAATAAGGGATTACCAAGAGGAATTCAGGCAGGAGTTGTTTCTTTTGCACTACTTGTTTCATCAAATGTTGATGAAGATGCAAAAAAATTCGCCCAAGAAAGACCAAAAAAGCATTTTGCAGCATTTGAAATGCCCATTATATTTGATTTAAAAGACAACACAGTTTACTATTATGATAAGAATCCAATTTGGGGATTTATCTACTACAAAACCTTCAGAAATTTTATTGAAACATACTTTAAGTAACGGTGCCCCTTCGTTCGCACTTCTTCAAATTTTTCTTTGAAAAATTCTCGACCACGCTACGCTCTCCTCCTTTCAGTCGTCGGGGCGTATAACAGGAATTAGGCTCAATAGAATTTTTGCTCTAATAACGTCGGGAACCCCCACCTCGCCCTTCGGGCGAAAGACTTAAAAACTAGCTCATATTTATTTCATAAAGATGGCAAAGACAACCACTAAAATTATAATCTCCGTCATAATTGTCGTTGTGTTAATTTTTGGAGCATACTTATTTCTTAAACCAACTCCATCTAAAAACTTTGTAGATACTTCCTATGGATTTGAGGTTTCTTATCCACAAGATTTAGTATTAAACTCAAATATAGAGTCAAAATCCAACTTGGGAGACATTGATCCGAATTTAAAGGATATGAGATGGATTGGTTTGACTTTTTCAAAAAATTCTCTGGAAGAATATGAATTTTCTATTGATCTAGTTTTTTATGATGAATATACCTTTAATAAAAGCATCTCAGAAACTTTTCCAGGAAAATATATTTTAGATACTCCTTTTAAGTCTCTTCTAGCAAGTCAAAAAGGAGTATTGTTGGAGCAGTCAAAGGATAATAAATTAGGTCTCGAAGAGGAAAAAACTTTTGGTGAACTTAGGGGGATTTTAGTTTCTAATACAATTTTAAATGATGGTTCCGCGTATTATTGTTTTATCTTCTCTGACCAAAATAAAAAATTGTTAGGTGAAGCAACTTTGCAAATTATGACTAAAGATAAATCCTTAATAGACAAAGCAAATAGAGACTTTAATTATATTCTAAATAATTTCAAGTGGCGATAATTCCCACCCGCCCTAAACGCCCACATAGTAGGGGGTTCCCGACTTAAATAACAACTATCGCAAAAATTCTACTCTTCGAAACTCTAAGTTTCTCGTCCCCTCAGCTCTGAACTTCACAGCTCTCAATTCCTCCAGAATTGGAGGCTCAGTTCGAGGAGTGAAGAGCCTAATATAATTATACACAATTAATGCTCGGAAAATTTGGGCTACTTAGCTACTGCCTTACATTCCTTATTCTCACATACCGCCTTCATCAAATTCGGCGAAAGGCACGGCTGACACAAAGGCGCTGGATTAGGACATCCAGTATTCTCTAAAGAATTCCAGTAATCAACAAACTTTTTATTTATGGCATCAGGACACGCACAACATCCCTTCTCCTGAACTACAATACAATCAGCACTACTCACACAAGAATGTAATCCTTTTGGAAATTCTGTCTGATTATATACTATCTGGATGTCCTCTCTTTTTGAACACCCTATAATAAATAAGGCAGTAGCTAAAATCAGAAGAATCAATCCGACTACTATTCTCTTTTGCATGATTCTTATTGAGAATAACTAATATTTATATTTATCTACGCCCAAATTTTCCTCCGCCTTAACTTCTCCGCTCCTCGACTGCGGTCTGCGGTGCTCGACCTCTCCAGCCCTGCTCGCTCCAGCCTCAAAACACTTTCGTGTTTTGGGGTCGCTCGCGGGGGAGAGGGTGCATAATATGATTAGTTTCAATTGCAAATTCTCTCAAGGTTAAAGTAAAAACCAAAAGTTAGGAGAGGGCACTTCAATTCCCCCGACCACCCGCCCCTAAAATGAAGAGGGCACTTT
>Ga0194127_10007146_pt1 | contig 12430 bp, 7 predicted proteins | sample TA2KigC100mmetaG_FD_148624 | JGI IMG/M metagenome (GOLD analysis project Ga0194127, IMG submission 148624) | Freshwater microbial communities from Lake Tanganyika, Tanzania - TA2015036 Kigoma Deep Cast 100m | ecosystem: Environmental > Aquatic > Freshwater > Lake | place: Tanzania: Lake...
AGGCGATCCGCATCAAGGAGGCGCAGGGCGGCACGGTGACCGTGGCCACCATCGGCGACGCCGACAGCGAGGACGTGCTCCGTCGCTGCCTCGCGATGGGCGCCGACAGTGCCCTGCGCATCGACGACGCGCCCTTCGCCGGCAGCGACCCCTTCGCCGTCGCGCGCGGGCTGGCCGCACTGGTCGGCAAGGGCCGCTACGATCTCGTCCTCACCGGCGCACTGGCCGGCGACCAGGGCTTCGGCATGACCGGGCCGCTGCTCGCGGGCCTGCTCGACTGGCCGCATGCGACGCTCGTCACCGCGCTCGCCCTCGAGGGCGACCGCGTTCGCGTGACGCGCGAGCTGGAGGGCGGCCTCGAGGAGTCGCTGCGCCTGGCCCTGCCCGCGCTGCTCACGATCCAGACCGGCATCAACGAGCCGCGCTACGTCTCGATCATGGGCATCCGCAAGGTGCGCGCGAAGGAGATCCCCGTCCTCGACCTCGCCGCGCTGGGCCTGACGGCGGACGCGGTGAGCGCGGGCGCCAATCGCCTGCGGCGCAGGAGCCTCGCCGTGCCGCCGGCCGGCAAGCAAGCGGAGATGATCGCGGGCCGGCCCGTCGACATCGCGCGGCGCATTCTCGAGCTCGTCAAGGAGAGGGCGTGATGGCCAAGCTGCTGCTCATCGTCGAACAGCGCCGCGGCGCGATCCGCGAGGCGAGCTTCGAGCTGATCACGCTCGCCCGCGAGCTGGAGGCCGCGGCCGGGCTCGCGCCGGTCGGTGTCGTCGTCGGCAGCGGCGTGGCGCCGCTCGCCGAGACGATGGCCCGCTACCTGCCGCGTGTGATCTGCGTCGACGAGCCCGCGCTGGGCGAGTTCCGCTACGAGACGCACGCCGCGGCGCTGAAGGCCGTCATCGCCAGCGAGGCGCCGCTGCTCACGCTCGCGCCGCAGTCGGCCTTCGGCGCCGAGCTGATCCCGCGCCTGGCGCTCGAGCTGGACCTGCCCTGCGCGACGGACTGCCTGCAGCTCGAGCTGGCGGACGGCGCCCCCAGCGTGCTGCGCAGCATCTATGGCGGCAAGATCCTCTCGCGCTCGGACTTCGCGCCGGCGGCGGGTTACTTGGTTACTCTGCGCGGCGGCAGCTACTCGGCGGCGCCTGAGGCGGCAGCGCCTGGCACCGTGGAGGCGCTGCCCTGCCCGCCGCTGCCGGCGACCGTCCTCACCGAGCACCTCGGCTACCGGGAGGCGGCGGGCGAGGCCGTCGACATCGGGCAGGCACCCTTCCTGCTTGCGATCGGGCGGGGTATCAAGGACGAGGAGGGCGTCGCCAAGGCGCAGGCCCTCGCCGCGCGCCTCGGCGCCGTGCTGGCCTGTTCGCGACCGGTCGTCGACAAGAAGTGGCTCGGCAAGGAGCGCCAGGTGGGAACCTCGGGACGCAACGTGAAGCCGAAGGTCTACCTCGCGCTCGGCATCAGCGGCGCCTTCCAGCACGTGGCGGGCCTGAAGGGCGCGGGCACGGTCATCGCCGTGAACCGCGACGCCAAGGCGCCCATCTTCCGCGCCGCCGACTACGGCGCCGCGGAGGACCTCTTCAAGATTCTCGATGCCCTTGCCGAGCAGAGCGGCGCCTAGCAGTCCGGAGGCAGCATGGACTTCGATCTCAGCAAAGAGCAGCGGGACATCCAGCAGGCGGCGCGCGAGTTCGCCGCCGGCGAGTTCGACAAGGAGCTCGCGATCAAGCACGAGAAGGAACACTCCTTCCCGCGCGCCATCTGGAAGAAGGCCTGCGAGCTGGGCTTCATCGGCATCCACTTTCCCGAAGAGTACGGCGGTCAGGGGCTCGGCGTGCTCGAGAACGCGCTCGTCGTCGAGGAGTTCTGCCGCCGCGACTCCGGCTTCGGCACGGCGCTGGCACTCAGCGACTTTGCGGCCGAGATCCTCATGCGCCACGGCTCGCCCGCCCAGAAAGCGGCCTATTTGCCGGCGATCGCCGCGGGCGAGATGCTCTCCGCCGGCTGCTTCACCGAGCCGAACCACGGCAGCGACATTACGGCGATGGACACCACGGCCGTGCGCGAGGGCGACGGCTGGCTCGTCAACGGCACGAAAACCTTCATCACGAACGGTTCGATCGCCGACGTCTACCTGGTGCTCTGCCAGACCGATCCGGCCGCGCAGCCCAGCCACCGCGGGCAGTCGCTCTTGATCGTGCCGAAGGGCGCGCCGGGGCTCGAGGCGGCCGAGGTCGGCGAGAAGATGGGCATCCGCATGACCTCGACGGCCGAGGTCTCCTTCAGCAACGTGCGCGTGCCGGCAGCGAACCTGATCGGCGAGGCGGGCCGCGGCTTCTACCAGGTGCTCGAGTTCTTCGACGAGAGCCGGGCCGAGATCGCCGCCACCGCGGTCGGCATCGCGCAGGGCGCCTTCGATCGCGCGCTCGACTACGCGAAGCAGCGCCAGCAGTTCGGCCAGCGCCTGGCCGATTTCCAGGCCACGCAGCACAAGCTCGCCGACATGGCGACGGCCATCGAGGCCGCGCGCCTGCTCACGCTGAAGGCGGCCTGGAACTTCGACCAGGGCCGCAACGATCCCAAGCTCACCTCGATGGCCAAGCTGCTCGCCGGGCAAACGGCCGTGCGCGTGACCGACGAAGCGGTCCAGATTCTTGGCGGCTACGGCTACATCCTCGAGTACGAGGTGGAGCGCTTCTACCGCGACGCGAAGATCGCCGAGATCTACGAAGGCACGAAGGAGATCCAGAAGAACACGATCGCCGCCGCCTTCGTGCGCAAGCGCTAGGACAGCACCAGATCAGGCACTCTCGTCCGCGGACTCCTCGGCGAGGCCCCAGAGCCTCAGCTTGTTCTGCAAGGTGCGTCGACCGATGCCAAGCAGTTCTGCCGCGCGCGTGCGGTTGCCGCCGCAGCGCTCGAGGGCGGCGAGGATCGCCTGCTGCTCGAGATCCTTGAGCGGCGCCGGAGCAACCGCAACCGGCGTTGCCTCGCGCCGCTGCAGCAGCGGCAGCAGGTCCTCCGCGGCGATGCGCGGCCCGGCGGTCATCAGGGCGAGATACTCCATGACGTTGCGCAATTCGCGCAGGTTTCCCGGCCAGGGGTGCGCCTTCAGCGCGTCGAGGGCGCCCGCCGTCAGCGCGAGCGCGCCTCCCGGACGGCTCGTGCAGGCTCGCGTGAGGAAGTAGTGGCTGAGGGCCGGGATGTCGGCCACGCGGCTGCGCAAGGGCGGCAGCTCAATGGCCACCACGTTGAGCCGATAGAAGAGGTCCTCGCGGAAGCGCGCTTCAGCCATCAACCGCTCGAGCGGCTGGTGCGTGGAGCCGATGATCCGCGCCCGATTCTGCTGCACGGTCGCTGCGCCGACCTTGCGGTAGGAGCCGTCCTCGAGCACTCGCAGGATCTTCGCCTGCAGGTTGAGATCGAGGTCTCCGATTTCGTCGAGGAGGAGCGTGCCCGCGCCGGCTGTTTCGAAGTAGCCGGCATGGTCGGCGACGGCCCCCGTGAAGGCGCCGCGCCGGTGGCCGAACATTTCGCTCTCCATGAGCTCACGCGGGATCGCCGCGCAGTTGGCGACGACGAAGGGACGCCCGCTCCGCGGCGAGAGGCGGTGGATCGCCCGCGCGATGACCTCCTTGCCGGTGCCCGTCTCGCCGCGCAGGAGCACGGTGGCGTCGGCCGCCGCGACCTGGCGGACCATCGCCATGACCTGGCGGAGCCCCGTGTCTTTGCCGATGATCTCGCTGAAAGGCGCATCGGCGGCGCGGCGGAGGTAGCTGACTTCCGTGCGCAACTGGCTGCTCTCGAGAGCGCGCGCGATGACAACCGCGAGGCGCTTGAAGTCGATCGGCTTTCTGACAAAGTCGTGGGCGCCCTGCTTCATGGCTTCCACGGCCAGATCGATGCTGCCGTGGGCCGTCATGATGACGATAGGCAGCTCCGCCCATTGGGTGTGGATCACGCGCAGCCCCTCGAGATTGGTCTGGTCGGGCAGGAAGACATCGAGCATGACGAGTTGGAAGCTCTCGCGCTCCAGGCGCGCCAGAGCCTCGGCCAGGCTTCCGGCCTGATCGACGGCATAGCCGAAGTTCCGGAGTCGGTCGCCGAGGATGAGGCGCAAGCCTTCGTCGTCGTCGACGACGAGGATCCGCGACACGCTGTCTTCCCGCTGGGCTCGGCTCATCCTGACTCCTCTCTTCAGAAGCTACCCCGTGTCACGCTCCGCAAACTCGGGACCAAGCCAGGTGACTGGGCTGCCGCCCTCAATCGCCTGTTCCTGCGTCGCTTGGCCTATCGCCGACGCCATGAGCAGACTCCGTCTGCGCAGGCGCTGCGCAGGTGCTGTGCAAGTCCTGCGCGGGCAACCGCGGTAGCGTGAAACTGAGACTGGCGCCCGGTGCCGGGCGATCATCGACGCGAATGCTACCCCCATGCAGTTCGACCAGTTGACGCACGATCGCCAGCCCGAGCCCGGCGCCTGCCTTGTCCCGCGCGCCGAGAGATCGACTGTAGAAGGGCTCGAAGATGCGTTCGCGCTCCTCGGGCGCGATGCCCGGCCCCTCGTCGGCAATCGTTGTGCGCAGGAGCGCCGCCCCGTCGGGGCCGATCTCGGCACTTACACCGATGCGGATCTGCCCGTTGACCGGCGAGTAGCGCACGGCGTTGGCGAGCAGATTGCCGAGTACCTGCCAAAGGCGCGTGCGGTCGGCCCGCACCCGCGCCACCCCGGTGTCGACCGCAACTTGCGCACTGAGGCCGCGCGCCTCGAGCAGGGCGTGCAGGGAGCGAAGCAGGTTGTCGATCTCGCGCCCCAGGTCGAGGTCCTCGCGCTCCAATTGAAGATGGCCGCTCTCGATTCGCGAGAGATCGAGCAGATTGGTCACCATCTGCTGGAGGTTGTCGCTGCTGGCGAGGATCATCGCCAAGTAGGTGCGTTGGCGCTCGGTGACGGGACCGGCGATCTCGGCGAGCAGGTTCTCTGCTGCTCCCTTTATCGAGGCCAGCGGTGTCCTGAGATCGTGGCTGACCATGGAAATGAAGTGACTCTTGAGCGCGCTGATCTCCTCGAGCTTCTGCTTCTCCGCCATCGCCTGCACGGTGTCGCGCAGGCCGGCCGCCATCTGGTCGAAGGCACGGGCCGCCTCGGCGACTTCCGAGGCGCCGGACTCGCCGAGACGAACATCGAGATCGCCTCCCTGGACGCGGCGGATGCCGGTCAGCAGGCGGTTCAACGGCTGGACCGTGCGCCGCAGCGTCGCCACCGCACCCCAGATGGACATCGCGAGCGGCAACAGCATGAGGAGCGCTACGGTCGTCAGCACGCGCCAGCGGTCTCGCCCAGCCGGCAGGTAGGCTCGCGCGCGGTAGGCCAGCCAGCGCGGCTCGCCTGTACGCCAGTCGCGGGCTGGGTGGACGAGGCGCGTGGCAAAGGGTAGCGCCCAGCCGGCTGGGGCAGACGCCGCCGGCTCGGCGCTCAACCAGAGCGGTTCCAGATGCACGCTTGGCAGAAAGGGCAGCATGCGCAGGCGCTCCTCGATCCGCGTCAACGCAGCGTCGTCGATCGGTAGATTGGCGAGGAGCCGCGCCTCGAGATCAGGGGTCCGCAGGGTGCGCATTACGCGCACGAGCGGCCGGCCCTGATCGAAGAAGAGACCGCGCGGATCGCCGCCACCTGCCCAGACCGGTCGGGCAGCGTAGAACTTCTCCGTGTTGGGAACGCGCCACGAGAAGCCCGTGACATGCGCCGCGGGAGCGGCACGGTCCTCTACGCTGAGTGTGAGATAGGCGGCGGGAAGGTCATAGGTGAACAGCGCCTGCTGCTCGCCGACGAAATTGATCCAGGTCGTTTCTGGCGGCAGATCGAGCGCGCCTCGCACGCGATCCGAGAGTGAGTGCTGAAAACTGGTCATGCCCATGTACGCCAGTACCAGGTGCTCCGCGCGATCTTCCAGTCGTTCGAGCTCGCTGCGCATCGCCGCCCGCTGGGTCTGCTGGAGAAGGCTCGTCACGATGGCCAGGCCCAGCAGCAAGGGCAACAAGGATGCAAGAAGATAGGAGCCCAGCAGCGCGACACCGAGACGTCGACTGCGTTGCTCGCCCAGGAGACGCCGCAGCGCGAGCAGCAGCGCCGTCGCGCCCAGCAGATGCAGGAGCACTTCGAGACCATGACCGGCCAGGGACACCGGTCGCTGGTCGAAACGGCCGTTCGCGAGCGCGAGCCAGCCCAGCAGGTAGACCGCGGCGACGCCGGGCAAGATGAGACCGCCCCGGCGCAGTGCCGGCCGCGGTGCGCCGCGAAGAAGGACGCCGGTGAGACCCAGCACCAGCGCCGCGAGCAGCAGGAGATCCAGCCAGCCGCTGGCGCCACGCGCGAAGGACTCGTCGGCGAGGCGCAGGCTGAGGCGCGCGCCGCCCGCATTGGCGGGCAGCGGGATCTCGTGGGTTGCTTCGATGACGCCGAGCCAAGGCCAGAACTCCGCGCCCAGGGCGGCCGGGCCGCCGGCCCAGGCGAGTGTGCGGCCATCGAGCTGCAGCTGCGCGGAAGCCCCCGCCGCGGCGGCGAAGCGAGACGGCAGGTCTTCGAGCGCGCTGGTGACGACGAGCAGGTGCCCGGGGGCCAGGGCGCCGCCGAGCGCCGCGGCCCCGACCTGCACGGGGAGATCGTCCAGCAGGGTCAACGCCTGCGCCGCCCTGGGCTCCAGGTCCTCGCGGTGGGACCAGCCTCTGGCCAGGCCAATGGCGCGGATCGCCTCGCCCCCGCCGTCCACCACCATGAGGCCTGCGCGATCCTGGTTCAGGCGCGCGCGATCGGCCAGGCGTTCGAGCTGATAGAGGAGCTGCGTGCTGCTGGCTGCGCCTGCCGCCAGGCTCGAGTCGAGCGCCGCGGCGAGGTTCTCGGTGAGCCGCTGCGTCTCGGCCTGGGCGTCGGCAAGGAGTCGCTCGATCGCCGGCGCCGCCGCACGCAGGCGCTGCTCGGCCTGTCGATAGCGCAGGACTTCGCCAACGAGCAAGCCCGCGCGCAGCAGGACCAGCACGGCGAGTATCCAGAGCAAAACTCCCGCCCGGCCGCCGCGCGCGGCGGCCGCCGTTTCGCTCGGGGGCTTCCGGCTGAGCCAGCGCGCGGCCAGCCCGAGGACCAGGAGGGCGGCGGCGAGGAGACCCGCGCGCGGCCAGCGCCCGCGCCCCGTCTGCGGAGCGGTGGCTGCCGGCCCGGCAACGCGCCCGCTTCCCGTCTCGGGAAGGGCAAAGGCGAAGACGGTCTCGCCCCCCTGGCCGGCAACCAGTTCCTCCCCGCCCTGCCCGTCGAGTTGGGCCAGCGTGGGACGAGCCCACAGCGCATCGCCGAAGGTGAGCGGCCATCCCGGCACCGGGGTGCCGTCCAGCTCGAAGCAGTAGAGATGCTGGTCGTAGCAGGCGACCAGGATCTCCGGTTGCGCGTCGCAGTCGACATCGACGGCGCTGGGTGGACTGAGGATGCCGAACTTCTCAGCCTCGCCGGCGAGCCCATAGATGAAGCCGCCGACGGCAAGCGGCCAGCCGGCCACGGGCTCGCCGTCGTTGCGCAGAAGATGGATGCTGCCGAGCCGCGTGGCGGCCGTGATCAGCGACCGGCCATTCCCGCCGGACAGGAAAGCCGGCGCGCAGTTGAAGCTGTCCGTGTCGCTCGTCAGCGCGCGCCGCCACCGCGGCTTGCCGTCTGCGCCCAGGAGCCAGAGCGCGCGCTCCGTGGTGCATGCGATCGCGCCGTCGCCGCCGCCCTCGACGGCCAGCCCAAGGCCCTTGTCCCCGAGGGCGCAGGGGAATCCCGGCAGGGCGCGCCCGGTGAGGGTCCAGGCATTGAGGACGGCTGGCGCGCCGGAGAGATAGAGGATCTCGGGCTGCGCATCGCCGTCGAGGTCGGCCACCGCAAGCGGCTGGAAGTCCTGGCGCTCGGGCGACCGCGAGCCGCCGCGCTGCGGCCAACCGGTGCAGGACCGGCCCCTCGCATCGAGCAGATACACCGCGCCGTCCGCGGTGGCGATGGCGAGCCGTGGCCCCCCCTGCGGCCCTGGCGGCAGTAGCAGCGGACGCGAGACGGGCTCCGCGCGCAGATCCACGGGCCAGCCCGCGAGCGCGCGTCCGCTGGCGCGCCAGACGTAGAGGAATCCGGCGTGACTGGCGGCAAGCACCTCGGGATGGCCATCGCCATCGATGTCGCCGATCGCGGTCGCCATGAAGACGCCGCCGCAGGTCGACTGCGGCCAGCCGCCTACGGCCCGACCGGCGCCGTCGAGAAGATGCACATGCCCATCGCGGAGGCCGACGGCCAGCTCGGCGCGGCCGTCGCCGTCGAGATCCCCGGCCGCGATTTCCCCGAAGACGGCATTGCCCACCACGACCGGCCAGCCCGAGAGCGGTCGCGGGCCGAGGGGCGGCGCGGCCCGCAGGGGCAGCGCCGGCGCCAGCAGTCCGGCGGCGAGCGCGAGGGTCGCGAGGGCAATCCCCCGCGCCGGCAGGAAGGCTCCGACTGCCGCCCGCAGCGCCATCGCGCAGCCACCCCTCGCCGCCTGCGGACACCAGAAGGCGTGCCGCAGCGCCAGCCACCTGCCCTCGATTCTAGGCGATCGCAGCGGGCTCGTGCAACGGCCCGAGCGCGCGGGAGCTGCGCGGCACTGCGCGGGCTCTGCGCGGCACTTGCGGCGCCGCGCCGCCGGGGCCTCGGCCTAGTCGCCTGTGCCTGCGTCCGTTGCGCCGATCGCCGCGCCCGCGCAGCAACCGGCCTGCCCCTTGCCGTAGCCGCGGCGAGACCAATCTGCACCGCCACCGAGCAAGGAGATGAAACCATGTGGACGAGAACCTCGAACCGAGCAGCGACTCCGGCCCGCCGCGGGGCGGCCCTCGCGATCACCCTGTTCGCCCTCTGCGCGGCACTGCCCGCGCCGCCCGCCGGGGCATTGCCCTGCGCCACGCCCGGCAACAACCAGAACTACACGCTTGAGACGCTCGCGGCCTACTTCGCGACCCCCGGGGCCTGCATGGGCGCCCTCACCGGTGCCGGGCTGACCTGGACCGTCAACCAGGACAAAAAGATCAGTGCCAGCGACGTCTTGAGCATTGCCTGTGACACCCTGTCGCTGCCGAACCAGGGAATCACCGTGCACTTCGCGTCCGGCCGGAACCTGACGATCAAGGGAACGCTCGAGGTCCAGGGGGGCAGCGAGAACCATGAGGAGGTCGTCTTCTGCGGCCTGAGCGGCGGCTGGGGTGGCCTGCGCTTCGTCGGCGAGAACGCAGAAGCCGACATGGACCAGTTCGAGATCAGAGATGCTTCCGGAACAGGACTCGCCTTCAGTGGCGGCGCCGACGGCAGCGCTTCCAGCGGGCCCCTCGCTGCGGGAGACTTCGGCATCAATCCGGCCCTTGGCATCAGTGTGGGAGGGGCGAGCACGCTCACCATCGCAGGCTCCGGGATTGCCTTCCCGACGCAGAACGGCATCCGCGTCGCCGGCAGCGGCACCGTGCTGACGCTGATTGCGAACTTCGTCTACGACAGTGGCGAGGCCGGGCTCTACCTGTCCGGCCCCTCCACGTGCACGGTCTTCGGACCGCTCGCTCTCCTGCGCTGTGGGCGGACGGATGAAGGCGCCAGTACGGAGAGCCGCTGCGGCACCTATCTCGCCGCCGGGGCCAGCCTGCATCTGGACGAACCGAGCCTGACCATCGATTGGAGCGATGCAGGGCAGGACGCACGCCTTGCGCCCATCATCATGCAGCCGAACTGTAGCCTGACTGCCGATGATCCGACGTACTTCGAGCACAGCAATTCGATCTACCCTGGCGTCCTCATCTACTCGCCGAGCGGCGGCCAGGGCGCGCGGGGCACTTGGGGCAACCTCGGCGTGCCCTACTACTGCGTCTCCGACTACTACGCCTCGCCCAATGTCGCCGCGGGGCAGACCCTCACCGTCAAAGCCGATGTTCCCCTCCGCCTGTCCAATGTGAACTGGACGATCAACGGCACCTTTCATCTCGCAGGAACGGCGGACGATGACAGCGTCCATGTCGCGACGAGCGATGTCGCTGGCGATCCCACTTGGTCTTTCGTGGCGGGGGCGGGCAGTACCTTCGATGCCGACTATGCCGTCTTCGTCGCCAGCGCTGCCGACACCATGCTCACCGTGGAGGGCGGGAACTTCAGCCTGGACCACTGCGAGATCGGCGCCTGCGCGGGGCAGGCCCTCCAGGTGAGCAGCGACGCCACGCTGCAGGAAGTGGTCTTCTTCGGGATCCAGTTCGCCGCCATCCGGGTGACCGATGCCACGCTCACGGCTGAGGATTGCTGGGTCATTGCCGCCGGGCTGAACGCGGTCGCAACCGGCGGTGTGATCCTGGAGGGCGACAACAACTCGACATTCACAGGCTGCATCTTCGGCCTGAGCAGCGGGCAGCCGCCTGCGTGGCCCGCCATCATCACGCAGGGCAGCGCCGAGCCCAAGTTCCGCGGCTGCCTCTTCCTCCACAACGACCCCAGCCTGCTGATCCGGGAGCAGAGCCGACCGGATCTCGGCACGCCGGACGACGCGGGCAACAACGGCTTCGCGCCCAACGGCAGCGACCTGGCGATCCGTTGCGAGAGCCTGTTCGCCGAGGTGCCGCGCATCCTGGCATTTGGGAACAGCTGGGCCGACGACGACCCGGAGAGCCAGATCTACCACTACGTCGATGACAGCTCCCTCTCCGAAGTCTGCTACGACGGCTGCACGACGACGGCGGCAGGCGACACGCCGCTCGCCGCTACGGCGCCGCAGCTGCTCCAGAACTACCCCAATCCCTTCAACCCGAGCACGGAGATCCACTTCGACTTGCCGGGTGCGGAAGCGGTCAGCCTGAGCATCCACGATCTGGCCGGCCGGCGGGTGCTGACACTGCTCGATCGTGTGCTCTGCCCGGCCGGGCGAAACGCCGTGAAGTGGAACGGGCGCGACTCCGCGGGCAGGCGCCTGTCTTCGGGCGTGTACTTCTGCCGACTCGAGGTCGGCGATGCGGCGCTGGTGAACCGAATGACCATGCTGAAGTGATATGGAACGGCCGGTGTCAAGCCGGCTCATGATCTCCGGCCCGGGCCGCCGAGGCGACCCGGGCTTCTCAATGGGGCGAGGCCAGCTTCGGGCGTCCAGGCGGTCGGTCTTGCGCCGGTCGCCGGGCTTCTTGGGCACCAGGCTGGGGGCGATGATCTCGCAGTGGAAACCGTCGTGGTCCAGGGCGCGCTTGAGGACATAGCCGGCGCCAGAGGCCTCGTAGCAGGCCCGGGGCACACCCTGCTGGCTCAAGCGACGGAAGAGCTTGCGGGCGGCATTCAAGTCGCCCGGCAGGTGCTGGATCGTGGGCTCCGGCTCGTTGTCCCGGAAGATGGCTGCCGTGATCGAATTCCGGTGGACATCCACTCCCACCCAGAGGGTTTTGGTGCTAGACTGCTCCATGGCCGACCTCCTACCCGAAGGGTTTCTCGTGAACCAATGGGTCGTAGAGCCGACGCTCTACTGCGGCTCTGAGCCTAGCTCAACCCGCGATCAAAACGGAGGTCGGCCGTTCCATAGTATCTAGTAGTCGACGCTGAGCGTGTCGGCGCCCGACATCGCGCTCCAGGCGCCGAGAATCGCCAGCGCCGCCGCGAAGAGAAGCCGCTCGCCGCTTCGGCGCAGGCGCCGACACCGGCATTCTGCGGTCTTCCTCGGCATCGCTTGCCTCCTGAGCTGTGACTTTCGACGACCTGTTTTGGATCGTCATCCCACGGATCCGGGGCTGTCCTCCGGAACCAGCCGGGATCCGGACGCGCCTGCCTTCGTGAAAAACGCGATGGGGCCGGAGATCACAGGCGGGCACCCCTACCCGCAGGCTGAGGTTCTCGCTGCCCGCGGAGAAGAAGGGCCGCCGTGAGAGCCAAGAGTCGGCGGCAGTGCCGAGGGGGTAGACGGCTGGCGTCCCCGTCAGGACGGCAGCGTTGCGGCTAGGCCTCGCTCCCCGCCGGCGGCCAGAGCTCGGCCCCGTCCTCGACAGCGGCGCCGGGATCTGCCGAGGGGAGGTCCACCAAGTTGAGCTCCTTCAGCAGCGCCAGATCCGCCGCCGGGTAGCACCACATGTGCATCGGGTAGGTGTTGCGCAGCGCCCGGATGCTCGGGCTCGCGTCGTCGATCTCGACGATGCCGCCGTCGCGGCTGCGAATGAGGATGCCGCTCGAGCCCAGCCGGCTCGGGTCGTAGCGCTGGTAGAAGATGTCCGTGGCATCCTCGAAGAGGAAGCGATAGCCCACGGCCTCGCCGTACTTGGCCGCCATCAGCGCCTGCGCGCCGTCGCGCAGGGCGCGCAGCGCCGGCGTCTCGGCTGGCTCGTAGAAGATGCGCACCTTGTAGAGATCGCGCAGCATCAAGCGCCGGCACAGATCCGAGAGCAGCGGGTC
>Ga0194127_10007152_pt1 | contig 12419 bp, 14 predicted proteins | sample TA2KigC100mmetaG_FD_148624 | JGI IMG/M metagenome (GOLD analysis project Ga0194127, IMG submission 148624) | Freshwater microbial communities from Lake Tanganyika, Tanzania - TA2015036 Kigoma Deep Cast 100m | ecosystem: Environmental > Aquatic > Freshwater > Lake | place: Tanzania: Lake...
CCCATCATTGGAACATCATCACCACCTGTTACAGGAGCTGCAGCAGCGGGTGCTGGTGCAGCACTAGTCTTTTTTCCTCTATAAGTCTCCGCCCATTCCACATTATCCTCAAGATATTGTGCGGGGAGATTATCTTCTAACCACTGAACTGCTTTGACATGATTAGGATTCTTCTCATCATAGAATTGGAAGAAGTTGTGTAAATCTACTTTTGCCATTTTTTATCTCCCTCCTCTAGGCATAGGAATTGCATTTTCTAACATCTGCAACGTTGCAAAAGGTGATTCGTTACCACCAATAAAACCACCAACACCAGGGATTAGACCTGGATCTGGAGCATCAGCAACTGGTGGAAGAACAAAATCGTCAGGTAATAGTGGCATAACATCAATTGGAGTTGGATCAATACTTATATCTCCAGGATCTCCTGAAGGCGGATCAAGTTCAACAATTGTAACTCCATCGGTCTCAGATGTTAGTTTGGCACCATATGGCACTGTTCGTGAACCGTTAGTTGTCACACCAAAGATTGCTGGCATAGCAAACGCTGGTGATGAAATTGAAGCTAGAAAAATAAGTGCAAATAATTTTTTCATTGTAGTTCTCCTATTAGTCGAAAATTCTTCCCCAACCGTCTTTGCCACCTGGGCACCAACGGTGTTTTAACATTGCCTTAGTATAAATGGTTTTCTTGCCATTTGTGACAGGACCAGTGTAATTGTCATTACAAGATCCATATGGGTCATTCACATAATATCCTTTACCATCAGGAGTCTTACCAATTACAACACACATGTGCCCACCAGTAGGTGCAGAAAGAGAACCGCGATGCAGGATACCAATAACGACAGGCTTCCCAGCATCGAGACTTTTATCAACATCAGTAAAAGAAAGATTGTAACTAAAGTGTGACTTAACTCCATAGCCTTCCAGAACTTTTGTCTGGACCGTATGATCCGTAGTGTCACCAATCGCAAATACCTTTTTAACGTATTCATCGTCGCCTTTAATACTTCCTGGTTTGAGGAAAGCAAGGCACATAGCACACGATGAACTGTTACAAGTTCTTTGTGCATCTCTGTAATTATCTACTTGATTAAAATATGGAACTGCGAGAACTTCTGGTGTTGGTGGTTTTGTTCTGAAAATACCAACCCAATCACTTTCCGCATCATCAAGAAATTCTGATGGTAAATTGTCCTCTAACCATTGAACTGCTGCCACATGATTTGAATTTTTTTCGTCATAAAATTTAAAAAAGTTATGAAGATCTAGAGTCATTTTTCTTCTCCGAATAAACTAATAAAATACTCTGCGTCCACTACCGCAAGTGGTTTTTTTCCATTCTTTTTAATAACAACAAGAGGTTCATAGTCACCAGAGTTGGCACATGCCTGCTCATAAGCATCCCATATATTTAGCTTCTCAACATTTTTACATTCTATACTATGAGGGAACTTTTGTCTAGCAGCACGAGCCATGATCAAATCTTCTCCACCCGCGCCCATACTACGAGATTCTATATCCTCAGGATGAATATTTAAACATTCAGTTAATTTATCTCTAACCCACTGTTGCAAACGGCGACCCTTCGCTTTTGCTGAACTTGGATTCATAATAAAAAACCTCCATGATGGAGGTATTTATCTATTCAGTTGAACCAGAGATCTGGTATTTTACAACTTAAAACCACTAAATGTGTCTTTTTGAAGGTCTTGTTTGATTCCTCCGACCACATAAGATTCAACTTCTGTTTCCTGAGGAGCAACTTGCAATCCCTTTGATGAGATCCAATGTTGTGTCCAAGGCAATGGATTGTTGTTTGCAGAAATATCATAGACTGGTCTCAGACCAATTGCTTTCAATCTGCGATTAGCAATCCATTCAACATATTGTTGCAGCAATTTATCATTGAGACCAATCATTGAACCATCTCTAAAAAGATAGTCTGCCCAACGTTTTTCCTCATTAACTGCACGATCAAACATTGCGTAGGTCCATTCCTCTTCCTCCTCAGAAATCTTTTTCATTTCTGAATCATCACCTTGTTTCCACTTGTTCAAAATATTTTGAGTGATTGCAAGATGTTGATTTTCATCTCTCGCAATAAGAGAAATAATCTTAGCAGATCCCTCCATAAGTTTGAGTTCACCAAAGGCAAAACTACAAGCAAAGCTAACATAGAATCGAATACCCTCGAGGATGTTAACGTTTGCAACTGCTCGATACAACTTTCGTTTCAATTCATATCTTTGTTCTTTAAATCTACCTGCACCCTCCTGAGCGTGAATCCATTCATTGCTGTTTCCATACTGTTGAGCAGATATGATGAAGTCATCGTATGATTCAGTAACACTAGAAGCACGTTCTAAAATTCTTTCATCTGTGATAATTTTATCTAGAACTTCACTTGGATCTGGATAAACATTTTTAATGATATAAGTGTATGAACGACTATGAATCATCTCCATAAATCCCCATACCTCCATACATGCTTCAAGTTCTGGCAGAGAACAATATGGCATGAAAGCCATACCAGGACCCCTACCTTGAACAGAGTCAAGCATGATTTGATATTTTAAATTAGAAGTATAAATGTGTTTTTGTTCTGGACGAAGTGTGTGATAGTCTCCTCTATCTTTTTGAAGTGAAACTTCCTCTGGTCGCCAAAAGTAACCTAATTGTTGTGTTGTAAGTTTTTCAAAAATTGGATATTTAAAAGAGTCATATCTTTGAATACCCAACGGTTGTCCAAAAAACATTGGTTGTTTTTTGTAATCATGCTTCTCGGTATTGAATACCGTCATTCCTTTTATTTTCTTTTCCACGTAAGAATCATTAAGAGATACTTTAAACAGCACAGGATTCACACTCTCCCTCCTCTACTTGTGATAGTTCTTTAATAAGTGCATCAAGTTTTGATTTTGTTTCTGGTGCATCAACCTCATCGGTTTTAGCATCATAGGTATTTTGATAATAGGATGTTTTCCACCCGTATTTGTATGTAGTTAAGAAGTCATTTGCCATCACCGACACAGGAACTTCATTATCTTGATAATTTTGTGGATTATAAGACCAATTCCCAGAGATGGCTTGATCAAAGAATTTTTGCATCACAGCAACAACATTAACATAACCACGATTAGACTCCATGTCCCAAAGAAGAGTATAATCATTTTTAAGAGACGAATATTGAGGGACAATCTGTTTAAGAGGTCCTTTCTTTGATTTTTTAATGGACAAGTAGTCTCGAGGTGGTTCGATACCATTAGTTGCATTTGACACAACGGAACTGCTCTCCGATGGCATTTGTGCGGACAACGTGCTATGTCGTAGACCATGTGTTTGAATTTCGGCACGTAAACTTTCCCAATCATGATTCAACTCCTGACTACTGATTTCATCTACATCTTTTTTATATGTGTCAATTGGAAGAATTCCGTCAGCATACTTGGTGCGTCCAAAGTATTCACAATAACCTTTTTCTTTTGCTAATTGATTAGAGGATTTTAAAAGATAAAACTGAAAGGATTCAGAAAGTCCATGAACAGCGTCCCATGCCTCCTGAGAGTCGTATTTGAACCCAAGTCGAGCAAGATAGTGGGCAAGACCAATGAAACCGATTCCAAGCGATCTCCGTGCCTTTGTGCAGATCTCTGCTGCTTTAACAGGATACTCTTGATAGTCAATCAGTTCATCAAGTCCACGAACAGAAAGATCACAAAGACTTTCTAATTCATCATCAGATTTAATCTTACCAACATTCACTGCTGATAAAATACATAAAGCAATTTCTCCATGCTCATCATCAATGTGTTGTAATGGATAAGTTGGAAGAGTGATTTCTTGACACAGATTGCTCATCTCAACTTTATCTTTAAATGAAGAATGAGAATTGCAATGATCGATATTCATAATGTAAACTCTACCTGTTTCAGCACGTTCTTTGAGAAGGTTAAGAATGAGTTCTTGCGCTTTAAGAGTTTTTTTCGGAATGGTCGAATCCTTTTCATATGAAATGTAGAGGTCATCAAAACTAGGGAGTCCGAAAGAATCATAAAGTCCAGGTACATCATGTGGGGAGAAAAGCGTGATTTCACCGTCTTGAATAAATCTTTCATAGAACAACTTGCTGATTTGAATTGAGTAATCTAGTTTACGAACACGATTATCTTCGGTTCCTTTATTATTTTTGAGAACAATAATGTCCTCTATCTCTTGGTGCCAGATTGGGAAGTGGACTGTTGCGCTTCCGCCTCGTATGCCATTTTGCGTACAGCAACGGACAGTTGCTTCAAACTTTTTGAGAAACGGTATAATGCCAGTGTGCTGGACTTCACCACCTCGTATTTTAGAGTTGATGCCCCTGATGCGACCTGCGTTGATGCCGATTCCCGCACGTTGTGCAACATACTTGCCAATAGCCATATCGCTACTAAAGATACTATCGAGGGTGTCATCAACATCAACAAGAACACAGCTAGCGAATTGTCTAAGTGGCGTTCGCACTCCTGCCATGATAGGCGTGGGAATGTTGAGTTTATGTTTTGAGATCGCGTTGTAGTATCGTTTAACATAATCGAGCCTTGTTTCTTTTGGATAATTTCTAAAAATAGTCAAAGCGATCATGATATACATGAACTGTGGAGTTTCATACAATTTACCTGTGCTTCTATCTTGCACAAGATACTTATCAACAACCTGACGTAAACCAGCATAAGTGAATAAAAAATCACGATCATGATCAACATAGGTATTGACTTTCTCAATCTCCTCTAATGAATACTTATTAAAAATTTCAGAGTCATAAACTTTCTGATGGACACAATTAATAACATGAGATTTTAAATCAGGGACCTCCCACATCTTTCCATAAAGACCTTTTCTTAAAGAGAAGAGAAGAAGTCTTGCTGCTACAAATTGATAGTTAGGATGATCTAAATCAATCAAATCAGAAGCAGAGCGAATCAAAATTTCTTGAATCTGCTCAGTTGTAATACCGTCATAAAATTGAATGCCAGAGTTGATCTCTACCTGGGAAGCAGAGACCCCTGAGAGACCCTTACATGCCTCCTCAACCATCTTGTGCATCTTTTCAAGGTTGAGAGGTTCAATGCGACTATCTCGCTTTTTAACTTTGATTCCATTGCTCATATTTTCTTCCAGATTGTAAACTTTACTTTTGCTTCTAAACCAGAGTAGATATTTGATTCTACTATGTTTTGAACATCATGTCCAGACAAAACCATGTCGTTGATGTCTTTTTCTTTTATACCAGTTGGCCAGATAACAACTTTTTCTCCTCGATCAATGGTGCGGGAGATTCTTGATACAATTTCTGTATTTCGTGGTTCGTTATCATAGATCCACACAGGATTGCCAATCCCCCACTTACTAACATCAGCGTCAGCTCCACACATAGCAATCGAATTCGAAATGAATGTTGAGTCAAATGGTCCCTCTGTAATGAAAACTGGGAGTGTTTTATCGATGCTATCGAGTCCATAAATTTTTGGTTCATCCTCACTCAACATTATGGTGATATATTTATTGATCGAATAATTAATTGATCTTCCTTGCAGACCAATTAATTGATTGTTTCGATACAGAGGAATGATAATACGATCATCATCCCAGTTTGTATCAGAAAACGTTGGTTTAATTTGATTTACAAATTCCTTAAATCTTTTTGCATAGAAGAAGTTGGAAGGATCAATCTCTCTTTTAACCAAATAATCTCTTGCTCTTGATACGTCAGATGCTTTTTGTAAGAGTTTTTTGATTGGATCTGTATTAAATTTTGGTGTGGACGTTTTAGCAACTTTTTCCACAACCTCTGGAGTGCTTGTCGTAAAAGTCTTACCAGTGAATCCATCTTTGAATTTCTCTAATGTGAATTGTTTATGCAACTCAACATCAATTTGTTTGAGAAAATTATTAAAAGATAAAGAAATGCCACAATTGTGACATTTATAATTTGTATTATTTTTTACTACGTAGAGATAACCTCTTGCTTTATTTTTATTTCTCTGAGAATCTCCACAAATGGGACAGCGAAAGTTATATAGATTTGATTTTACTCTTTTAAACTTTTGAAGGCGTGAGGATAAAAGTCCAATATATTTACTATCAATTTGATCCATTCACAACAGTCGCTACTGGTCTTAGTATAGCACCAGAATCGCTTGTTAACAATGGTTTAATTGTATCGATAGTTTTGGGATTTGTAGACACTAGAAGTATTCCGATTGTTGCGATGGCTGTCCACAACTTTCTTTCGAGTAATTGAATTCTTGAAGTAACCAGGTTGTGGTCGAGGTCCATTTTATCACGGAGTTTGTCAATTTTATCAAATAATATTGAGTCAACTTCCTCTTGTTTTGATATTCTTTCTTCATGGACGGCAAGCATCCTTGACACATTACTATTTACCTCACTTAATTTTTCAATGGCAGCATCTAACTTTGCAACCACCGCTGAAAAATCATCGACTCTTTGTTCTAGCACGGCTACTTTAATTTCGTTGTTAGTTCTTTCCATTTCCGAAGTAAGGGTTAAAGTCCATCACTTTACGCATGGCTTTCTTTTCCTCCCTCTTTTTTCTTTTTTTCATTAATTGATCAAGGTATTTTTTAACATACTTTTTTCTTCCATCTAATTTTACAGGAGGTTCATCTGGAGGGAGACCAGAAATGTTTCCACCTGATACTGAATTAACAGGAACTTCCTCAGAAACGGAAAATTCTTGATACAATGCACTTCTGAATGCATTAATAACTCTATCAATTTTATCTTTTTCCATGGTAGATCATTTGAAGTTCCGAGAGGCACTGAATGTCAACTTGTATATCATGCAGACCTGTTCTCTTTGGATATTCAGGTATTCTATTTAAAAATAGAATAAAAGTTTTAACAGTATCCCAAAGATCTGGTTCTATTTTATAGAACAGCATTGGTGTTGCTGCTTCACCAAAAATATTATAAATGATGATAAAATGATTTAGTAAAAGATGTGTTTTTAATTCCCCAGTTTTTTTATACTTTTTGATCAATCTTTTAATATATTTGAAATGATTCATGTCTTTATCAAAGTCATCCTTTGATATAGCCTGAGGATTATTATAATTTTGAATTGCAAAAATTAAAAAATTTTTTTCAGTCAACTCATCAAAATTCATCACGTCTTTTACTAATTAATTATTATTCTTGTGTTGGATAATGAATGCTATCGCCAGTGGTGATACCAGACAATGCAACAAGAATTTCTTTCTTGACACGAAGTGATCCGCTACTATCGACATAGGTGGTAACACCAACCCAACCCTCACCATCTAAACGATAACTTGTCGCAGAACCTGCATTAGTGTCATATGCAGTTTTACCAATACCATAGACAAGAGGATCATAACTGGTGTTTGTTTGAGAATAATGAGAGTCCACAATCATATATTTTGGAAGTTGACTTACCTGGAATGAGGTTCCTGCAATGGACGCACCACTTAGTCCCGCAGTTGATGCAATAGAGAGTGAAGTGTCACTCGCAATACTAATAATCACAGCATCTCCAAAATATGTTCCACCGCTACCTTTAATTCCAAAACGAATTACATCACCTGTCGCAGCAGCTCCAACTTGACCGAAAGTCGTTGCTGTTCCAGTTACAGTTAAAGTCGAGTAATTCAAAGATACGGTTCCGCCTGAACCAACGTTATCATTATTTCCCCAGAGTGCCATGTCTGTCTTCCGATAAAATTTATTTGCTATAAGATATTTATAAAAAAAGGAGACCTTTACTTTCTGTCTCCTTTGCGTAAAATTAATCTCAAAAAGTTACTTGTGAAATCCAATAATCCGTTCTCTTTAAATCTTTTTGTTTTTGCTAACCACTCCGATGCAGTCAATAATAAACCAAGGACAATGGTTATTCCCCAGTTAGATGCAAAACAAGTAATCATTTTTGTGGAGTGAGAAGTTTATCCTTTACCATTTCATACATGAGATTATCCATGCTGTTATCTGTGCTATCAACATACTTTTTAAGTAGATCAAGAACAAGATTTTTAACTGCTGAATGTGATGCAAGTGAAAGAAGAAGTGGTTTTACCACTGCTACTGCTAAGTCCATAATAACCCCCCAGGTAAAAGTATTCTGGCTTATTTAGTATCAGTCGTATCTAGAATGCATCATGTCCTGTGCTCTTTGAGCATCAGCACGACGCTTTGCTACCTTCTGTGCAGGAGTCATACTTGGTTCAGATGTGGGAGCACCCTTATCCTTTTTAACACCTCTTGGTTGCACTCCTAATCTACCAGAACCCATCATTTTAGAAACTGCTTTATATGCTGCACTTGGTTCAGGTCCTCTTGGAGTTCCTTTATCCTCTCTTCTTCTTTCGTCAATTACTTCACCTTCTGGTTGATATGATGCGGTTTCAAGAGGAAGTTTACCTGCTTTCTGCATCTGCATTCTTTGACGCTCCAGTTGCTGCCTCTTCTGTTGAATCATATTAAGATTAGCGAGTTTTTGATTATCCATCATCTCCTTCTTTTTTGCCATCGCTGGATTTGGAGATGCGGGAGTTGTCTGAGGAGTCTGAGTCTGAGGAGCACCAGACATTTGCTCTCCAAGCTTACGACCACCGCGTTCAGCAGTCAATTTTGCTGCAACTGCCATCTCACGACGCTTTTCTTTTGAAAATCCTTTAAATTGTGGTGCTTTGGATTTATAAAAATCTTTAATTACTTCACCCATCTCTGCTTTTTTGAGATTGAGTTTTTCATCAACTTGCTCTACTTCTTCAGTTCTGTTACCGATAGGAAGTTTTCCTTGCTGCTGTGCTTGAAGTCTTTGGCGATCAATCGTTTGTTGCTTCATCATCATTTGCTTTTTTCTTGCAAGCATTTGCTTTCTTAAAGCATCATCTTTTTGCTTTATTTGAATATCATCTTGTTGTGCAGTTGTCCCTGCTGGTGGAGTTGTCTCTCTACCTGGCATTTGAGTTATTGCCTCACCAACATTCATTAATCTCTGCATTCCTCGATCTGCGACATTAGAAATTCTCTTCGCCACTCTATAAAGACCCTTTTTAATTTTCTTTCTAACTCTCTTTCCCTCTTTACTGTCATAAGCAGTTTTACCTTTTGTATAAGCTTTCTTCACTGCACTCTTCATTTTCTCCATTTTAGTTTGTTTTAAATTAGTAGTGTCAGTGTCATGACCATATGTAACACTTGCCTCATTCAAAATTGCAATTTCAATATTAATTTCTTCGATAATTGCTTTACGAACTTCAAGAAGATCATACTCTTCTTTAATTTCCTCATAAAATTCTACAAGAGTTTGTTCAATTAATTTATCATCAATATGATAATAATCAACATCTACAACATCAGAAAAAATTCCAATAAACTCCTCTGTTTCTAATAATTCTCCACCAAGTTTTTGAACGGACTCACCCATCATTGGATTTATATTAATTTTATTTTGAACGTTCTTTTCTTTAATTTTCTTTTTCTTATCATCTAATTCATCGGCAATCTCAGTTAAAGAATCTCTCCAAGAATGAAACTCCTCTTTTCTGGTTGCAATTGCTTTACCAATTGCTTTACGACGTTTTAAAAGATACTTATCAGTCTTATCATGATCACCATCGTTATCAATATCTTTATCTTCACGTCCAACTGGATCGAGACCTTTTCCTGCCTTTACCTTTGAAGTATATTCTCCTCTTTCTCTTTCTCCCTCATATGGTTTACCATATTTTGTCATTTCAACAGAAGAAATATTTGGATTTGAACGAAGTTGAGAGATTTTTTCTCTGGTGGCATAACGAACATATGTCTTACCAGATTCCTTATCTCTTACACGAACCTGAAATTTTTGATTCTCTACTTCTTGAATTTCTTCTACTTCCTCAGCAAGACCGAGTTTTTCTTTGACTGCTGATTTTTCTTGACCAGTCATTGAACTCTTTCCAGTATATTGATTAAAAGCCTGTGCTAGTTCAATATCCTCTCTCTTGGCACGATAACGAATATCGTAGACTGCTTGACGAATTCTTTTTGCAGATGCCTCTTCTGAGGTTCCACCCTTTTCTACTTTTTTACTGCTGCCATCGCCACCTGCTTTAATTTTTGGTTCCAAAACTTCCGCGATGTAAACAGCAGAAATATCATTAAGGATGTTATTTGACATTGTTCAACTACGTAGTCTTTTTCTTATACTTATTTATGAATTCTCGAACATTAGTCTGTTTATAACCACTATAAGGTTTTGCACCATATTGAAGATTTGTTTTATCTCCCTCTCCGAATCCAGGAGTCATATCTACCACATTTTTGAAATATCCACCAGTGCCTATGAGTGTATTTGGTTTTCCAGGAACTCTCATTTTTCTTTCCATTCTTTTTTCAGTATATTCCATAACATCTCTAATCCAAGATTTGAACATAACATTACTTTCAGTTACGCAGATTAAGTAATTTGCCCCACGACGAATAATTCTACCAACTAAACCAGTGTTGAGATTTTCAACTAGTTCACCAACTTTATAAATTTTTTCTTGAATATAATTTTCTCGTAAACCATCCCAATCAAACTTTGGAGCAATCTCCCAAAGATTCCATCCTTCATCAACTTTCATTGATTTACGAATAGTCATGTATAATTTTCTAGCAGACTTATCATCAAGTGCCTTTGAGATACCAGATCTAAACGCAGCAAAGTCTCCCTCAGCTGCTGCCTTACGAAGTTTTGATGCAGACATTCCCTCCACACCCTCTGAATCAGGATCTCTCTCACCAGCAGACACTACATTAATATCAGCAAAATCATAAAGATCTCCATTATATTTTGTTGCAAGTTTTTCAAACTCTGCTTGACGATCTGATCCAACAACAATATTAACTGAGGAGTATCCATCAGCATGTGCTTGTTTTAAAACATCAAAAATAGTTTTTGATGCAGCATCATTTACAATTCTCTCACCATGTTTTGGATACATTTGTCTCATATATGAGATTTTTGTATCTGGATCAAGAGGATTCTTTTTGGGATCCTCGGATCTTGATGGATATATTTTATACTCTCCTTTGCCAGCAACATTAGCAACTCTATCTAAAAGTTTCTCATGACCAACAGTTGGTGGATTAAACCGACCAAAGGCAATCGTAAGTGTTTTCTTACTCTCTTCCTCTGCCTCTGGTTCTTGCTGTTGTGATTGTTGAGTTTGTGCAGCAACAGGTTGTTGATTTGCAGTGGTTCTTTCTTGTGGTGGATCTTGTTGACCAATTCTTTGTTTTTGATTAAAGAATTTTAATTTACCAGCCTCAGTTTTTGCAACGAATTCACCATTTTTATCATACCATCCTCCATGCCCATCTCCAATCAAACCAAGACGAGTCGCTTGCATAACAGCAAGAGACTTTGATGCCTCAGATAAAAATTGGAAAAAACTCTTCATATTGTTTGTTTCTATACCTTTATTTATTATTCGTAATCATTTATGACAGTTTACCATGAGGGGCAAATCTCTTTCCAACCTTTAATGAAAGATATAATAAGTCAGTCCATAATTCTTCTGGTTTACCTTTAGTCTTAGTCATCGCATCAGAAAAAAAGTGTAGTTGCATTAATTTAGATTGAGCAACATACATGGACTTTGATTTATTAGATTCATACATTTTAAGTATTCTATCTTCAAATTCTTTGTAATTATTAGTTCCAACTATTTGTGAACTCAGGGATTTGTACATCGCTTCGTAGTTTCTTTTATCGTTTTTGAATTCATCTGCAGTTTTAGGATACTCTTGATGCTTATTTACAAAAGTGCCTCTGGGAACTCTTTTATTCAATAACGATTCTACAAGACCCACCGGAGCAGCACCACCTCTTGCACCACTACCGATTATACTACTTTCAAACTTCAAATTTGAAAACCCTTCTGTTGGTGTTCTTATTATATTAATCGTATATTGTCCGAATTTAACATAACCACCTTGATTCATTCCATCTTTATTTTCTTCGGTTTTAATTTCAATTTTCACATCACTTGATTTTACTTGCTCAACCTCTGCAAATTCTATACTTTTTGGATCTTTATTAACATACATAAATTTTGCTTTTTCCTTGTCATCTATTTTTTTAAGAGATAAACCAATTAACATATTATCTTTCATCAAATTTAATAATACATTGTTTAATTCTGTTAAAGTTTGTTGCCCGTCTTTTTGAATTGCATCATTTATTTTTTTTGTTACCATAGATTTATTATTTACTGCCCAAATGTCCGTTGGATTCCAGGTTGTATATTTTCCAACGTCTTTAAGTTTTCCAGAGGGTGTTACTTCCTTTACAAGATCACATTGTTTTTTTATAAATGTCATAAGATCTTGACCGCCATGTTCAAAAATTGTCCATT
>Ga0194127_10007153_pt1 | contig 12419 bp, 10 predicted proteins | sample TA2KigC100mmetaG_FD_148624 | JGI IMG/M metagenome (GOLD analysis project Ga0194127, IMG submission 148624) | Freshwater microbial communities from Lake Tanganyika, Tanzania - TA2015036 Kigoma Deep Cast 100m | ecosystem: Environmental > Aquatic > Freshwater > Lake | place: Tanzania: Lake...
CAGGATATGGGTGTTCCAATCGCGGCTGGCGTTTCCCTGCTGGACCACGCGCAGGGCGGTGGTGTACGTCTTGCGGGCCATGTCGAGATCGGCGAGGCGATAATAAATGGAGGCCAGCTCCAGGTGTTCGTGAATGGCATCGTCGACTTGCCCGCGCGCGATCAGCTGATCGATCAGGCGCGTGCGGGCTGCCATGTCCATCGGAGCAAGTTGAATCACGCGGCGCAGCAGTTTGGTGGCCTGAGCCACCTCTCCCCGAACTCCATAGGCATGTGCGGTCACGGAAAATTTCGTGATTGCGTCCACGGTACGCTCCTCCTGCACCAGCATTTCACCGATGAGGGTGTGCAGCGGGAGATAGGTGGGAGCATGCTGGATGGCATCGAAAGCCTCTTCCATGGCGGAACGCAATCTGCCGTTGCGCGCCAGTTGATTGATCTTGTTCATCGATTCAAGCACCGAACTGGACTGGACCTGGAGAATCACCTCCGAGAGCGGGGAGAGCATGCCGCCCTCCTGCCTGGGCATCTGATCGCGGATTCGATGCAGCTGCTCCCGCCAGTCGGGACGCATGAGCAGTCCCTGGATGTTGTCGCAGATCTTGCGCAGAACCTCCGGTTCCTTTTCGCCCTGGTGAGCCTCGATCAATGGTTCATAGCTCTGGCGAATCTCATCCGCCTTGTCCGCGGGAAGGGTGGCGGCATCGGCCAGTTTCAACGCCTCCAAATATTCCAGGGTGGCTTCCCCTTCCAACGTTGTTTCTTCCAGAGCATTTGTCCGAGCAGCAGCCTGGTGGCCAGGGCGTAGTCGTTGTGTTTGATGGAATTTTGCAGGAATCTTTGCGAGCTCTCCAGGCGGTCCCCCTTGAGTCGCAGCAAACCGAGGTTGAAGAACAGGGAGGGATGTTTGAAGCCGGCCTCAAGCGCCCGCTCCAACTCCTCCGCCGCCTGTGATTCGTTGCCCTTGGTTTGGGCGTCGATCGCCTGACTGAGGTACATGACAACTTTTGTCTGGTCGGACTGTTGGAAGGACAGGCTGGCGGTGCCCTTCATGATGGCAGCCAGTCCGCGTCGTTCCTGCGCCGATGGGCTTTCGTCCGAGTCATCGAAGAGTAGTTCTGCCAGCTGGGTCAATGCCTTTTGACGCGCTTCCGCAACCGGGTCCAGGCCGGAAGCGGCCTTCTGCGGTTCCTGCAACTGCCGCACCTGGGACATGCGAATCGGACCGGTCCCCCCCTTGCCGCGAATGGGTTTCGGAAGCAGTTGTCCGGTTCGCAATAACGATTGCGCCTGTTTGACCTCGGGGCTGTTGGGCAGGAGCGACCGCGCCTTCTCCACGATCTCCTGAGTCTTATCCGCATTCCCGGCCCGTTGCAGGATGGAGGCAAGCGCCAGGTATTCGGTGACCGCCTGTTGTGTGTGCCCAAGTTTTTCGTGGACCTGAGCCAGACGTGAATGGGCGATGGGATGTTCCGGATTCAGATTCGTCACCCGCACCCAGTTCTCGATGGCCTTGTCTGTGTCCCGTTGCTGCAGGAACAGGTCGCTGCTGCGCATGGCGGCATCCACTGCGGACTTCAGATCGCCCAGCCTTTCGGATAGCTGCGCGACCTTTTCCATGGGAACCGGGTCATCCGGGGAGAGCCGGGCCACGGATTGATAGATTTGCAGGGCTTCTTCGATGTTGTTGAGCTGATACAGCGCCAGGCCCAGGCTGTTGAGGGCTTTCGGATTATCGGGGACCTCCTGCAGCGCCCTGCGGTAGGCGGCCGCGGCCTTTTCCCAGTCCTGATCCCAGGCTGCGGAATGACCGTCGTTCAGCGCTTTTTGGAAATTTTCTTCTCGTCCAGGCATGAGGTGTATTGGTCCCCGCCGTTCACAGCAGGTTATGTGCGGTCAATTATAATCCCCCACCATTTGGCTGAGGGATAGTCTTCCTGAATCTGCAAGGCAGGGTCTCTATATCAACAGTAGGCGGTAATTTCAGGTGAGGACGGTCAAAACCCCCCAATTCAATCCCCAGCGCGCTTCGGTTTCAAGGGGAACATTCAAAGGGTGGGCTTGTGCCATGGTCTCCTGGACGATGCGGGCGGTGGATTCCAATTCCTCCTTAGGGCACTCGAGCACCAACTCATCGTGCACCTGCAACAGCAGTTGGGACTTCAGTCCGGAGGTCTTCAAGGCTTGCGGGATTCGGATCATGGCGAGCTTGATCAAATCCGCCGCGGTCCCCTGGATCGGTGCGTTGATCGCCTCCCGCTCCTCACGGTTCTTGATCTGCACGTTGATCCTTCCCTGCTGCAGTGCGGGAAAATATCGCTTGCGTCCGAGCAGGGTTTCCACGTAACCGGCTTCCGCGGCCTGCCGCCGTATGCCATCCAGATATTTCTTAACTCCGGGGAATTGCGTGAAATAGGCTTTGACGAATTCCTCGGCTTCGGACAGGGTCAGTTCCGTGGAGCGCGTGAGGCCAAACGCGGACATCCCATAGATCAGGCCGAAGTTGATGCCCTTGGCATGGCGGCGCATTTCCTTGGTGACCGCCCCGGTTTCGACCCCGTACACCGCTGCGGCGGTGATCGCATGGATATCCTGCCCGGCACGAAACGCCTGGATCATGGCTTCATCCCCCGCCATGTGTGCGACGATCCGCAGCTCGATCTGGGAATAATCCACGGAGAGCAGGACATTCCCTTTCTCGGCAATGAACCCCTTGCGCACACGGCGGCCGGTCTCGGTGCGGATCGGGATGTTCTGCAGATTCGGGTTGTTGGAGGACAGCCTACCGGTCACCGCGCCCACCTGACTGAAGGAGGTGTGCACGCGTCCGCTGGAATGATCCACCGCGGCCGGCAGGGCCTCGAGGTAGGTCGAGCGCAGCTTGGCCAGCTCACGATGTTCCAGGACCCAATCCACCACCGGGTGTTTTCCGCTCAGGGATTCAAGGATATCCGCCGAAGTGGAGTAATGACCGCTGGCCGTCTTCCTTCCCTTGTCCGGCGGCTCCAGGCGCAGCCGTTCGAAGAGCACATCCGATAATTGCTGTGTGGAGTTGAGGTTGAAGGTTTTCCCGACCGATTCGAAGACCTGTTTCTCGATCTCATTCATGCGCGTTTGCAACTCACCGGACATTTTCGCGAAGAACGGCAGATCGAGCAGCACGCCGGTCATTTCCATGCCAGCCAGGATGGGGACGAGCGGCATTTCCACTTGCATCATCAGGGCAGTGCCCTTCACGCGTTCCAATTCCCTTTGCATGAGCGGCATCAGGCGCAGCGTGATTTCAGCATCCGCCGCCGCATAGGGGGCAACCGACTCGATGGCCACCTCCCCCATGCTGATCTGTTTCTTCCCGCGCCCGATCAGTTCCTCGATATGGGTCATCTCCTCGCCGAGGCGGCTGAAAGCCAGGTTTTTCAACCCCAGGTTGCGGGAGGATGGGTCCACGATGAATTCCGCCAGCATGGTATCGAAGGAAACCGGGGAAATTACGATCCCATGCCGCGCGAGCATGATGTAATCGTATTTGGCGTTGTGGGCCACCTTGGGAATGCGGTCATTCGTCAGAGCTGGCCGCAGGGTGGAGATCACCTGATCCAGCGGAAGGTTTCGTCCGGAAGCATGTCCGATGGGGATGTAATATCCCTGGCCTTCCTTCACGGCCAGCGAAATACCGACCAGGTCCGCCTTGACCTCCTCGGTTGAGGTGGTCTCGGTATCAAAGGAGATGACCTCGGCTTCCGCCAATCCTTTGGAAAGCTGCTCCAGCGTTTCAGCGGTATCGACCACAACCACATCCAGCCTGCCAGCCTGAGGGGCGATCACGATCTGCGGCTGGTTGGTGAACATCGAGATCTGCCTGCCGGCTCCATCCCCTTTGGCTTTGGGCTGGCTTTCGATCGGGGAAGGGCTTCCACTGATCGCGGGTATCTTGGTTAACAGGGATTTAAATTCAAGTTCTTTGAACAATCCTTCCAGTCGGGCGGGGTCGAATGCTTTCACCTGCGCGTGTTCAAGATCGAGCGCGATCTTCAAGTCGGTAGTTATGCGCGCAAGGTCGCGGCTCATGAAGGCGTTTTTCCGTTCCTTTTCCAGCTTTCCCCTCCAGCGTGTCTCCACCTGATCCAGGTTTTTGTAGATGGCATCCAGGGTGCCGAACTTCTCCAGCAATCCGATGGCAGTCTTTTCCCCCACGCCCTTCACGCCGGGGATGTTATCGGAAGTGTCTCCCACGATGGCTTTGTAATCCACGACCTGGTCCGGCCGCACACCCAATTTCCTGACCACGTCCTGGTCTGTGATGTACGTCTGGTCGTCCCCGGCGAGATATACGGCGGTCCGCGCGTTGACCAGTTGCAGCAGATCCCGGTCGCCGGTGATGATCTTTACTCCCAGGCCCTGATCCGCTGCGGCTTTGGCCACGCTTCCCAAAACGTCATCTGCTTCGTAGCCTTCCCTCTCCAGTCGTGGAATATTGAAGGCATCCACCAACTGGCGGATGCGCTCGATCTGCGGACGCAGGTCATCGGGCATTTTGGCGCGCGTAGCCTTGTATTCCGGGTAGATCTCGTCGCGAAAGGTCTTGCCGGTATCGAAAGCCACTGCAAGGTATTCCGGCCGCTCCTGTTCGAGGATTTTCACGAGTTCCCGTGCGAAACCGTATGTTCCGGCAGTCGGCTCGCCCCTGGAGGTCTGCCAACGCTGGCTGCCTCCTCCCGCCGTCAATGCAAAATACATGCGGTAAGCGAGGGCATGTCCGTCGATTAAATACAATGTGGGGGGCATGGACCGATTCGAAGTTGAAGGAGGAGAAATCAAAACGCAGAGCCGATTATACTCTGCGTTCAGGGTTTCTTTAGCGGCGTTTTGCCGGCCGGCGGCGGTTCATGCCCCTGCCGCTGGCGGATTCTTTGAATATAATCCCGTACCAATTGTTGGGGATGGGGTTGCGACCCGTTCATGATTAAATATCCCGGCGCCCAGAAGTCTCCGGAGGGATTTTCCTTTTTGTATTGCGGATATTCCTGGTAGATCTTTTCGGAGGTTTGCTGACGCATGATGCGCATCAGGTAACCGGGCGAGGTGTTGGGAGGAACGTTTACCACCCATTGCAGGTATTCCGGGCGGATGGCCAGGAATTCCAGGCGCCAGCCGAAGGCGATGCAAATGTTGGGGAGCCATTCATTGATGGTGTCCGAGAGGTCGCCGGTCAGGAAGTGGGAGGAAAAGCGCGGCACCAGCATACAGGCATACGTCAGATGATAAAGTCCGGCGGAGGTCGGTTCAAGCACCAGTTTGCGTGCCGCCTCGGTGGTCGGGCTTTCGCGCGTGGCGTCGGTTTCGCCGGCCGGCCGGGCAACCGGCGTCTCAGGCCTTTGCTTCTTCTGACGCGCAGGCGCTGTCAATTCCATTCCATCGATCTTGAACTCAGGGTTGGCGATGCCGCTGGTCTCCGAGGGTGCGGGCTCGTTCGCGACATAGAAAGGGGATGGATTGCGTTTGAACACCGTTGCATCCGACAGAGACTTGGCAACGCGCGTTTCGTTCGGGTTGAATTTTTCCTGCTTGCGCGGCCATTTCAATCCGCTCTTCGCCGCCGGTTCCGGATTGGGGGAGGGGACGTTATTCAGAATATCTGAGATTTGAATCCCCTCCGGCAAATCACCGGTCTCGAGATCATCGAGTTCCGGCTCCCCCGGCATGGGTGCAGGAGCGCCCGCTTGTGGATCGCCCGGTCGTTCGTCTCCCAAGTCTGTTACCAGCTTTCCAGCCTGGCTGCGAATGGTGCTGAAAGGTGTCTCCGCATCGAAGATCAGCGCAAGCAGGGCGTCCGAGGCGAGGCGGGTGGCATATAACATGTGCTCCGCCTTGGTGGATTCCAAGCGGATGAAGCGAAGCAGGTCCGATCCCTGCTGCCCGTCCGAGTTGCGTGAGGCGATATTCGCCACTTCCTTGGCGGCATCCTGGGGCAATTCCCCGGCATAAGCCCATAGCTGCTTGTCCCGGGTGATCAAAGCCGCCTGGGCGGAGGATTCCAACGTCAGCCGGGTAAGATGCTGTGCCGCCTTGCTGACATCGTTCAACCAGGGGAAGGAGGAAGTTTCTACCGCCTGACTTCCCTGAGGGCGGTTGATGGCTGCCATGAAATCCGAGGATTCAAACGGCTTGCGCACCAGGATCCACGGTTGGAGTGAATCGAACGCCGGCGGGTGGAGGTTTCCCTCGCACAGGATCACCAAATTGATGCCGGGGCGGAGGGTGCGCAGGGATTTCCCGATATCCTCCACGAAGTCCTCGCCCAGCGCGAGGTCGATCATGGCCATCGGAAATCCCTCTTCTTCGGCCCGGATCAAGGCAGCCGCCTTGTTGTTCACAACTTGAACGCGATACAGCCCGGTTTCCTCCAGGGAGCGGCGAATTGAGTCTCCCACCGGGTTCGAAGAAGTGACAACCAGCAGATCAGCAGGCATCGAACACAGTGTATCATGCCTAAAGGTGATAATCAAGCCAGCCCCGGGGCAGGCACATTACAATCTTGAAATTGTCTATTCGACTTGAAAAAAGGACGGGAATGTGCTATTAACAAACGACGATTCTTCTAAATATTACAGGGTCAGGTATGCATCGGGAACGAGTATCAGAAAATGTGTTCTGGTTTCAGAGCGAAGTCTATGCGGCGGTGACGGCGGGGGTGATCGTCGGACCTCAGTGGGCGGTGGTGATCGACACTCTGGCCCTGCCCGAGGAAACGCTGAGCATGCGGGAGTTCATCGAACATGAACTGGGCGTGCAGGTCCGCTATGTGATCAATACGCACTACCATGCCGACCACAGCTGGGGGAACTGCTTCTTCCCCGGGGCGACGGTGGTGGCGCACGCTCGCTGCAGGGATTTGCTGGTCGAACGCGGGCTGCCTTCGTTGGAGGCGGCTCAGCGCCAGAATCAAAACCTGCGCCAGGTGAGGATCATCCTGCCGCAACTAACCTTCGACTCCGGCGAATTAAGCCTGCGCGTAGGCAAGAAGAATTTGATCCTCTCCCAGGCAATCGGGCACAGTAACGATGGCATCTCCGTGCTGGTGGAGGAGGACCGGGTCCTGTTCGCAGGGGATGCCTTCATGCCCATCCCCTATGCGGTGGACGGGAACGTGGACGAATTGGTCGCCTCGATCAAGCGCACCGGCCGGCTCGGCCTGGAAAACATCATCCAGGGACATGGGGATATCATCCTGCGCGGCGAAATCGACGCCGCCATTCGGGAGAACCTGAATTATCTCGCGGCGCTAAAGAAGGCGGTCAAATCCGCCGGCAAGCGCAAGAATCCCGAGGAGTACCTGAGCACCATCAGCATCGAGAACTGCGGGAAGAGCCGCGTCCACCTCGGCGGCCTGGCGGAGACGCTGCACGAACGTAATTTGCGTGCTTTGTACCAGCAGATGCACGGCGGGTGAAATCCTCTGGTACCCGACCCATCTGGAATGTTGCAGTGCGGAGAACCAGCCTGCAACATTTTCGTTGATTGGAGGAAGGAGCCGAATGTGAAATCCATTTTGGAAGGTTCGCGATATCTGGCGCTGGCCGGGGTGATCTCGCTATTGATCGCCGCGATCGCCGCTTTTATCTGGGGTTCCATGAAGACCGCGGATGCCGTTCTTTTGGTGTTTCGATCGCTCGGACAGGATCCTTCCATCACCATCAAGCTCATCGAGATCGTGGACAGTTTTCTGATCGCGACCGCCAAAATGATCTTCGCGGTCAGCCTGTATGAATTGTTCATCGGCGCATTGAATCTGCCGAAGTGGATGCTGGCGCACAACCTGTACGAGCTGAAGGGCAAATTGAGCAGCATGGTGGTTCTGGTTATGGGTGTGAAATTCCTTGAGAAGGTTCTGGATGTGAAAGATCCAACTGTACTGTTGTCGACCGGCATCTCCATCGCCCTGGTGTCCGCTGTCCTGATCGCCTTTGGTTATTTCGGAAAGAAGAATTAAATCCTCATCGTGGGAGGGAAATGAAAAGGATGGGATCTCATGGATAAGCAAAGGAAGACCGGCAGGCTTCACCCGAACATCTGGGTGGTCACAGCCACCTCATTCCTGATGGACATCTCCTCGGAGATGATCGTCTATCTCATCCCGCTCTTCCTTTCCAATGTGCTGGGGGTCAGGACAGCGATCATCGGCCTGATCGACGGAGTGGCTGAGACCACCGCCAGCCTGCTGAAAGCCTACTCGGGAGCGCTCTCGGATAGACTTGGGAACCGCAAGTGGCTGGCGGTGATCGGATACGGCGTCTCGACCATCGCCAAGCCCTTCCTGTATTTCGCGAACACCTGGGGTTGGGTTATGGGTGTTCGTTTCGCGGATCGCGTGGGCAAGGGCATCCGTACCGCGCCGCGCGATGCGCTGGTGGCCGGGAGCACGGATGAATCCAACCGCGGCTTTGCCTTCGGTCTTCACCGCGCCGGGGATACGGCCGGGGCGTTCACCGGGATCGCCATCGCCGCCCTGATCGTGTGGCTGACCCAGGCCGGTTCGCTGCAGATCACGCGGCTGACCTTCCAAACCGCGGTGCTTGTCAGCGTGATTCCCGCGGTGCTGGCGGTGATCGTTCTGGCGATCGGCGCACGCGAGGTCGGCGTGCGAGGCCAGGGAGCCGCGAAGATGCGATTGTCGCTCAAAGGGGTCGACGGACGCTTCAGGACCTTTTTGTTCGTCACGGTCCTGTTCACGCTCGGAAATTCCTCCGACTCTTTCATCATCCTGCGTGCACAGGAACGCGGGCTTAATGTGCTGCAAACCCTTTTCATGCTGATGACCTTCACCGCTGTTTACACCGCTTTATCCAGTCCCCTGGGAGCGCTCTCCGACCGGATCGGCCGGCGCAGATTGATGATCGGCGGATGGCTTGCGTACGCAGTCGTCTACCTGGGATTCGCCTTGGCTAAAAGCGGCTGGCAGGTGTGGACCCTCTTCGGATTGTACGGGATCTATTATGCCGCCACGGAGGGCGTCGCCAAGGCCTTCGTGGCGGACCTGATACCCGACGCGCAGCGCGGGACAGCTTATGGATTGTTCAACGCCGCGATCGGGATTACCGCGCTGCCGGCGTCACTGATCGCGGGACTGCTTTGGCAGGGCGCGTGGACCTGGGCCGGGTTCGGCCCATCGGCTCCCTTCCTCTTCGGCGCGGCGCTCTCGCTGCTCGCAAGCCTGTTATTATGGTGGCGGATCAGGTAACGGCTATACTATGCCTTCCGCGAGGTGATCTTCAGGTGCCAGGGTACAAGCGTTCCGGATTGGGATTTCCGCCTTTCCAGCAGGGAGGTCTGGATTCGCTTTGCGGCCTGTACAGCATCATCAACGCCGAACGCTTCATCAACCGCTCCACCGATGAAGAAGCGCAGCAGCTGTTCAACGACCTGATCCACTATCTGTCGCGGCGCGGCCTGCTGACCAAGTTCCTGATCAACGGGATCATTCACACGCAGATGCTGATCATCCTGGACAAGGTGGTGGGCAAACAGCGCATCTTGAACGTGAGCATCCCCTTTCGCGGTGTCCACAACCCGGACCTGACCACATTTTGGAAATCCATGCAACGCTTCCTGGATGGCACGCCCGGACGTTCGATCATCCTCGGCCTGCAGGGATATCACGATCACTGGACGGTGATCGAGAGCATCACCAGCCGTTCCATCATGCTGTACGACTCGTCCCTGATCAAGCGCCTGCCGCGCTCCTCCTGTACCACGGTGTACGCCACCTGGAAGCGCAAGCACCTGCTGCTCCCCGCCCAGACGTACTTCCTCTCGAACGAGGTGCTGGACGTCCGCCAGTACGATTATTGAGCATGAAAGAAGAATCATCCATACTCCCATCCCATCTTGCGAATGAAGATTTCTGTTACCTGACCACTACGGGCAGACGGACAGGAAAACCGCACAAGATCGAAATCTGGTTTGGGATGGATGGATCAACGTTGTATCTGCTCTCGGGCGGGATGGATAAATCGGATTGGGTCAAGAACCTGATCAGAAAATCCGAAGTTCTTGTACGTTTGGGTAGGCATACCTTTCCCGGCAAAGCGCGAATTATCAGGGGCGGACCGGAAGAAGAAAAGGCGCGCACGTTGCTCGCGGGTAAATATCAGGAACGTGAGGCAGATGGCTCGCTCAGCGAGTGGGCTCGGACGGCGCTGGTGGTGGGGATCGATTTCGATCATCGACATGAGGAGAATTGAATCATGGGCGTAATGATGCAAACGTTTTACTGGGATTGCCCGCGCGAGGACAAAAGGGAATTCCAGTGGTGGAAATATATCAATGAGCAGGTCCCTGCCCTGGCGAAGGCGGGCTTCACTTCGTTGTGGCTTCCGCCGGCACACAAGGCCGGCAACATCAGCGGACCTTCGATGGGCTACGATCCATACGATTTCTACGACCTCGGAGAATTTGACCAGAAGGGAGGCATCCCCACCTGGTTCGGCACGCGGAAGGAGTTGGAGTCCCTGATTGCGAATGCGCATACCCACAAGATGAGCGTAATCGCCGACATCGTCATCAACCACAACAACGGCGCGGACGAACAGCAGGTCAACCCGATCACCGGGCAGTCGCGCTGGACCCTGTTCCACCCCAAAAGCGGGAAGTTCCCGCGTGATTGGGAGAGTTTTCATCCCAACCTGTACGAATCCTGGGATGAGATGACCTTCGGCGACATGCCGGATCTTTCCCACCGCAATCCCTATGTATATTCTGAACTGCTCAAGCTCGCCCGCTGGCTGATCGAGGAGATCGGTTTCGACGGCTTCCGCTACGATTTCGTCAAGGGTTATGGGGCTTATACCATTCAGGCTTTTCAAGAGTACCGCTACATGCGGGACGGTCAACCCCTCAAACCCTACGGTGTCGCCGAATTCTGGGATTCTGCGAGCAATACCCTGAATTGGGTCAACCTGGCGAACTTCTCCAATTCCAACCCTGTGGATGCCTTCGATTTTCCACTGCGTGAGATGCTCAAGTCATTGTGCGATCAGTACGGCTTCAGCCTTAGGAATTTCACATCCTGGGATACCGTGCTCAAGCATCAGCCTCAGACGACGGTCACTTTCGTCGAGAATCATGACCTGCGTGACGAGGGCAGGCCAATCGCCAACGACAAACTGCTGGCCTATTCCTATATCCTCACGCACGAGGGTTACCCGTGCATTTTCTGGAAGGATTATTTCAACTACGGTCTCGCGCTGGATGGATCCCCGAACGGTATTGCAGCTCTCGTAGCAGCTCACGAACGATACGCGGCGGGCGGGACCTCGGTCCTGTACCTGTCCGACGACCTGTACATCATGCAGCGCGGCGGGTATGGTGACCAGCCGGGTTTGATCTATGTGCTCAACAATCGCGGAGATGCCTGGCAGGGGGAATGGGTGACCACTCAATGGAGGAACACCTCCTTCCAGCCTGTTGCGTGGTGGGGCTCACACGATCGCAGCCGTCCTGAGGATCAGCATATCGGTTCCGACGGCCGCGGCCGCTTCTTCGCCGCCCCGCGCGGGTATGCAATCTATACTCCGCGCTGACTTGTGCCCGCAGGGTAGCGAAGCCGAAGCGCGGATAGGTGGAAAGCGCCCTTCGACTGCACCGCTGCGCGGTTTGAGGTAACCAGTGGAATACACCCCCACCCACTTTTATGATGAACCGATCGAGGTCCTTTTCGATTCCCCACCGGCCAGGGAAAAATCCCCCGGCTGCCCGAATGGATTTGTATGGCGGGAAAAGTCATTCCGTATTCTCGAGTTGTTATCCGAATGGACGGATTTCACGCGCCGCGGACGGATGGCGCGCAACATGCGCCCCGCGCATGCGGCGGTGGCCTCCACCCGCGGATCCTTGAACGTCGGACGTTTCTACTTCCGTGTTCGCGTCGAGGACGGCCGTGTCTTCGACCTCTACTACGATCGTGCGATGAAGAATGTGAATGAACGCAAGGGGCAATGGTTCATCTATCGTGAACTCGAATAGGATTCCCGAAGTTTGTATATGAGGTCATGCCCCGTATCCATTTGGATGTGCGCAGTGCCATTCCCAGGCGCTGGAGATGATGTCGTGCAGATTGGGGTGAGACGGTTTCCATCCCAGCTCGCTCATGATCCTTCTTGGCGAGGCAACCAGGCGCGGTGAATCCCCCGGCCGGCGCGGAGTCTCCACTGATGGAATCGGATGACCGGTCACCCGGCGCGCCGTCTCGATGACTTCCCTCACGGAATATCCGTTCCCGCTTCCAACGTTGTAGATCAGCCGATCGCGCTGATCTAGTGCATCCAATGCAAGCAGGTGGGCAGAGACCAGATCCGCGATGTGGATGTAATCGCGGATGCAGGTCCCATCCGGAGTGGGGTAGTCTGTTCCGTAGATCGTTTT
>Ga0194127_10007155_pt1 | contig 12417 bp, 15 predicted proteins | sample TA2KigC100mmetaG_FD_148624 | JGI IMG/M metagenome (GOLD analysis project Ga0194127, IMG submission 148624) | Freshwater microbial communities from Lake Tanganyika, Tanzania - TA2015036 Kigoma Deep Cast 100m | ecosystem: Environmental > Aquatic > Freshwater > Lake | place: Tanzania: Lake...
CTGTGTCACCCGCGTCGACCAGCGAGAACCCGGACACCCCCGTGCCCCCTCAATCGCCATGCCTATCTACGCATAGCGATCGTGCAATTTCAAGCCCTTATTTTCGCTGGCGTTGTCAAAGAGGTCCTCGACGCGGAGGTCATCGCCGAAGTCGAGGCGCTCGTAGGCCCCGGGAGCGTCGACCGGCTGGACTTCGAGGCAATCGAGACGGCGACACGCAGGCGTGCGCTGCATGTCGCGGCGCGTGCCATCGAACGCCGGCTGAATGACGATGAGTCGGACCACGCCGGACCGACACTGCCCTGCCGGCGATATGGTGGTCCTGCTCGCTACGCGGGGCGCCACGGCAAGACCTTCACGACCGTCCTTCCCGCCCGAGCACGTCCCGGAGGCACAGTCGCCGTTCCCGGTGCAGGTCGCGAGGGGCCTGCACGTCGCCCCGCACGGACCGCCGCAGTCCACGTCGGTCTCGCCCGCGTCGGGCTTGCCGTTGTCGCACGGCCCGGCCGCGCAGGTCTTGGACGCGCTGCACACGCCCGATAGGCAGTCCGCGTTGACGTTGCACTTCCTGCCCTTCGCGCACTTTGCGCACCCGCCACCGCAGTCCACGTCCGTCTCGGTGCCGAGCTGAAGACCGTCGTCGCACGTGGTGAACGCGCACTTCCCGGACAGGCAGAATCCGGTCTTGCCTACGGCGTCAATCTTGACGCCCCTGCAAGAACCCCCAAACGGGCCGGAAACGGTGCGCGGGGGGTAAATTGGCCCGTATGACTTCGCGGGGTTGCGTGCGCGTACCCCCCGCGAAATGGACTTCTGGAGGCTTTTTTCGAGGGCGTCATGTTTCACTTCCACCGGGGGGCGTGTCAGGAGTTCTGGATTCAGCATCGGGCTCGGCACGTTTCGCGGTTCCTCGTTCTGGCGGACATCGGTGCAGTCCTTGTTCTCGTCGCAGCGCTGCTTGGGGCTTGGCCACCGCTCGCTCGCGCACAGACCATCCTTGCCAAGACACCCGGCGCGACCTTCCTTGCCGCCGCTCTCATTTCGTGGCTGCGGCACCGCCATCCGAAAGAGGAGCACCGTCAGCCGCGCTGGTTGATACGTGCTCTGTTCATGGGCGCAGGCTTGTTCGTCGGCATGCTCTTGGCCGCCACCGTTCCTGCCTGAAAGGACTGCCGTTCCGGCCGTGTCCCAAGTTGTCGTCGACAAGCGGGCCGACGAGTGATTACGATCTTGCTTGGCGTCGGTCATGGCCGGCCCTATCCCGATCAGCCACGCATGTCAACCCATCTGTTCCAACAGCGAAATCTGCGCTGAAGGCGCAGGCGCCATCGAGCAAGTCCCTACCGTCCATGTCCGAGCGAACCGGCCTCGCCGGCGAGGCGGAGCAGCTCGCCCCGAAGCTCACCGGAAAGGCGGAAACCCGAGGGCAGCATGGCTTCCATGACTTCCGCCACGGATGGAAGGAGCCCGGCCGACTTGGCCTTGAGGAGGACGCCGGCCGTGCCCGTGAACCGCACGCCGAGGTCCCTGGCGACCCTGCGGGCACGCAGGTCGTCGAGGATTGCTACAGAGTCGTCACGTTCGAGCGCCAGGGCGATCACCTCGGACTCGCCCAGTCCGAGAGACGAACGCAGCGCGTGGACCTGTCCCGCGTTGCCGACGAGCGAGACCGAGACCCAGTTCGGCAGCGCCTCGCCGAACTCGTCGACAACCCCGCGGGGCACCGTAACCTCGGCGTACAGGACGCGCAGCAGTTCGAGGATTCGACCGCCCGAGAGCCCGATCAGGCAACTCGTGTCCGGGATCGCGACGCTAGGCATTCCCCAGGTCCTCCGAGACTTCGGAGGCCGGATAGTTCACGACCGGCACGCCCTTCCTGGCCAGGACCTCCATGAAGGCGCGGGTGGAGAAGCCTGCGACCCTCGCCGCCATGCCTAGCGAGGCACGTCCCTCCTCGAACAGGCGGACGGCCAGCAGCATCTGCGCGTCCTCGTCGGTTACGTCGGGTGGCAGTCTGACAACCGCGGAGCGCATTGGCACCTCCGGCTCAAGTATAGGGCGGCCGGACAGCGCCGTCCAACTCGGTCAGGGAGACTCGCCCCACGGTCGCACGAACTCATCGACGAGGCGGTCCCAGTCGTCCGGGCGCGACAAATCGTAGGACCGCAACTGCAAGACCGCCTCGCAGCCCTCGACCGGCGCGGCAGGAGCCGACTCCGGCAGCCCCCGCAGACTGCCGCCGCTCCCTTCATGCGCTTCGAGAAGACCCTCGAGGACGGTTCGAGTGAACTTCCGCTTGGTCCCGCGGTCCAGCCGTTCGAACCCGCGAACGCACCGGAGGAAGCGATGCCAGGCGTCCACCGCGCCGACCCGATCCCCTCCGTCCATCAGGAGGCGACCCAGGGAGAAGAGGGATGGCGCGAACGAAGGGTCGAGTTCGAGGGCGCGTCTCCACGCGCAGATGGCCTCGGAGGGGTGCTCCGCGGAATCGTACTGGTTGCCAAGCCGATCCCACAGGAAGGCGCTGCCAGGATCCCTCAGGATGCGGTCCTGGAGGTGGCGAACGCCATCCGCACCGTTGCGGACCAGAGTGCCGTCGAACATGCGCAGGCGCGCCAACACGAAGCGGTTCCCTTTCCCGCCCGACATGTGGTTTCTGGCAAGGGCCACCACCGTCTTCACCGAGGCGTCCGAGAGACCCCAGGGGCCAGTGGCGTCGCATCCTGCGCATCGAGCGATCCCGGTGAAGCCCAGGCGCGACTCCAGGTCCTGCCGGGACGGCGTGTCCGAGGAGGTCGGCGGGACCATGAGGATGGTCCCCACCTCGTGAGTCGCAGCGAGCCCGCAGCGCTTGCACCGGAGGTCCAGAGAGACCGGCGGATCGCGACCTTCCGGGATCTCGCGGACCCCGAGAGGGCGAGGCGTCGCATCTTCCGGCCGTGCGTCCGCTCGTCCTGGCTTCGCCCCGTTCCGCAGCCACTTCGGCCGGCGATTCTTCATCCGCGCCTCCAATCAAGCGTTCACAGTCCGGGCAACCTCGCGTCGCCGTGCTTCGGCTCGGCCGAGTAGCCCATTCGGCGGTACCCACGGAGCCTCTTCTCGAACATCCGGGCAAGAATCGGGACGTCGCGGTCGACGAAGAGCGCGACTCGTTCCCGTCGAGACAGCGTCGGCGACGCCGCCGCAGGAACCGGCGCCGGTTCCCGGCAGCCGCCCCCTGCCCGGAGGTCTTCGATCCGGCTGCGGAGGTCCGCCTCCTCCGCCGCGAGGGCGTGGAGACGCGCCTCCAGCCGCGCGATCTCGTCCGTCAGCGCTTTGCCGTCCTGCATCCGCCACGCGCCGCGCAATGGGCGGAACGAGCGTGGCGTTTCGGGCCGTCGTCGTCAAGCGCGACGCGAGCGTCTGGGCCCGGCGACCTTCGGGTTTTCATACCCCCCACGAGCGCCGCAGCAGCCGATCCACCCGAGAATCGCGTAACGTCAACGACTTCCGCCTTCAGCGCCTTCCAATTGTCGGCGGCTGGCGACCCCAAGAAGGGGCTGGATCGAGATCCTGGGCAGGCACCTGAAGCGGAGGTAACGCATCGACATTGCACCAGAAGTAGCGGGGGAACGCTCCGCGCGGCTGCAACACGGTTGCGCCCGCGGCATCTGAGGCTGGTCATCCCGAAGAAACCCTGTCGTCTCGCTGCCTAACACGCCAGCGGCCTCGGCGCCGGTTCCATGTCCGGGTGCGCACGAAACTAAACCCACGGTTTAGGAAACCCGCATTTCCGGACGCACGAACCTAAACCCAGGCTTGCACGAACTTATACCCACGGTTTAGAATCGTGCACGTCGGGGCCTGGAGTCGAGACATGGCGGGACCGGACTGGGACAAACTGTACGTGCTCGCCGAGGTGCAGCAGGGGTACTTCACGGCCAGGCAGGCCCAGGACGCGAGCTACTCGCCGCAGCTCCTGCAGAAGTACCTCCGGTCGAAGCGGATCGCCCGCGTGCGACGCGGCATCTACCGCCTCATCCACCACCCGGCGGGCGACCAGGAGGAACTGATCGTCCTGTGGCTGTGGAGCGAGCAGGTCGGCGTGTTCTCGCACGAGACCGCCCTGTCGCTGCACCGGATCTCGGACGTCCTGCCGTCCCGGTTCCACCTGACCCTGCCCCTCGCGTGGAAGAAGCGCCGCCTGCGGGTTCCCGACCGGGTGACTCCCTACTACGAGAACCTCCTGAAGCCGGAGCGCACCTGGGTCGGCGCGGTCCCGGTGACCACGGTCGCGCGCACCCTGTCCGACTGCCTGGACGCAAACGTCACCACCGACACGATCCGGGCGGCGGTGCGGGACGTGTCGCGCCGGGGTCTCCTGGGACCCACCGAGGTCCAGGTATTCCTGGACGAGCTCGACCGCATGGAGGGCAAGCCGTGAGCCAGCGCTACGAGTCGCCCGGGGCGTTCAAGCACGCGCTGGAGCACCGGCTTCGCGCCGCCTCGCCGAACGGGGACGTCTTCGCCCGCCGCCGGCAACTGCTGGTGTTCGACCGGTTCCTGGCCCGGGTCGTCCACCTGCTCGGCAACTCGGTCCTGCTGAAGGGCGGGCTGGTCCTGGAACTGCGGCTCGAACGAGCCCGGACCACGAAGGACGTGGACCTTCGCATGACGGGTCCGTCCGACCGGGTTCTCGAGGATCTCCAACTGGCAGCCCGCCTCGACCTGGGCGACTTCCTCAGCTACGAGATCGCGCCCGACCCGACGCATCCGGACATCGACAACGACGGCATGCGATACGACGGGATGCGGTTCCGGGCGGAGTGCCTCCTGGCGGGGCGGCCGTTCGGGGACCCCTTCGGGGTCGACGTCGCGTTCGGCGACCCGATCCTCGGGGAACCGGACTTGGTCGTCGGGGAGGACGTGCTGGCGTTCGCCGGGATCGCGCCGCCCCGGCTGCGCCTCTACCCGATCGAGACCCACATCGCCGAGAAGCTCCATGCGTACACAATGCCTCGGGACCGCGAGAACTCGCGCGTGAAGGATCTGCCCGACCTCGCGCTGCTGGCGCGGGTCCGGCCTATCGAGGCCGTGCGGCTGCGCCGCGCGCTGGAGCAGACGTTCGAGTTCCGGAGGACCCACCTCCTGCCGACCGCGGTCCCGGGGCCGCCGGCGTCCTGGGAGGCGCGGTACGCCCGCATTGCGGAACAGGACGGGCTCCCGTGGGCGACCGTGGCCGTGCTCCTCGAGGCGGTCAGGGCGTTCCTGGACCCGGTGCTCGGCGCGGAGCCCGCCGGCACGTGGTCCCCGGAGACCGGGTCCTGGGGCTGAGTCGTTGCATCGTGCAAATCACGGTTATCAATTTTTCGGCGGGGAGCCCGCTCGCTAGCATCGGAAGCAACAAAACGTGATGTGTACGGTGCAACGCGAGGCGGGGTGCGGGGAGGGCCACATGGCGAGGGAACGCTCCGCGCGGATGCGACGGCGGGGCGGATCAGGCACTTGGAGGTGTTCATTAGGCCGAGGCGCGGACGGATGGCCGCGTAGTCGTTGGCGAAACCGGTCAAGCGAGCCGAAACCTGGTACGGATCGCCTCGATCAGGTCGCCCGGCGACGGGGGAGTTCGGACCGTCCCTTGCAACGCATTCACGATGCCCGGCCACTCGGGCGAGGTGTCCGGGAACGCAGTCACGAACGCCTCCAGGTCAGCGCGGATCCCGCCGGCCACCTCGGGGCCGGGCTCGGCAGCCAAGGTCAACGCGAGGCGGAACACGTCGTTCCGGTGCTTCCGGACGTCGTTCTCATCAACGGCTTCGCCCGCCGCCTTGCGACGGCTACATCGGGCCATCCCTTTCTGCAAGGTCGGCAAGCGGTTGCGGTTCCCCACCCGGATGGTGGAATCATGGCTGCGAAACCCCGTGGGAACCCTCGCTGCCTGGTGGGGCAAGGAGGGTCCCGATGACAATCCAGAAGCACGGATCAGGGTGGCTCCTCGACATCCGCGTCCGGACCCCGGACGGCCGAACCTCCCGCCTCCGCCGCGTGGTCCACGGCTCGCGTCGCAAGGCCGAGCAGTGGGCGACCGAGATCGCGAACGCGGCGAAGCTCGGCAGGCTCGTCCGTCCGCCGTCCGAGGATGAGGAGGGCCCGCGGCCCCTGCCGTTCACGACCTTCGCGTGGGAGTGGTTCGACGCCTACGTGGTCGCGAACAACAAGCCGTCGGAGCAGGTCGGCAAGCGGATCGACCTCACCCGCCACCTGGTCCCGTTCTTTGGCAATCAGGAGATGCGCGAGATCACGGCCCAGGATGTGGAGCGGCTCAAGGCCGAAAAGCTGAAGACGCTCTCGCCGAAGACCGTCAACAACATCCTGGCCTGCCTCAAGAAGCTGTTCAACTCCGCCGTGGAGTGGGGGCGGCTTGAGTTCAACCCCATCGCCCGCGTGAAGAAGCTCCACGAGCCCGAGTACGAGTGGGACTTCCTGACGCGCGACGAGTCCGAGGCGTTCCTGGCCGAGCTCGATTCCCGGTGGTTCCCGCTCTTCGCGACCCTGCTCTGGACCGGGATGCGGATCGGCGAGGCGCTGGCGCTCCGGTGGGACGACATCGAGTGGAGGAGCGGCAAGGTCCTGGTCCGCCGCTCGCTCTTCCACAAGGAGTTCGTCACCCCGAAGTCGGGCAAGCCCCGGGAGATCCCGATGAACTCGCGGCTGGTCGAGGTCCTCAAGGCCGCCAGGCACGAGCGGGGCGAGTTGGTCTTCTGCACGCTCGACGGCAAGGTCCTCGACCAGGCCAACGTGAAGCGGCCCTTCTTCGCGGCCCTGCGCAAGGCCGGCCTCCGGATCATCCGGGTCCACGACCTCAGGCACTCCTTCGCCTCGCAGCTCGCGATCGAGGGCCTGCCCCTGAAGGTGATCCAGGAACTCCTCGGCCACCAGTCCATGGCCATGACGCTCCGGTACGCTCACCTGGTGCCGGAATCATGAGGGACGCGGTCGAAGTCCTGGTCAGGAAGGCTCAGCCCCCCCCGGAAGTTCGGGGAGGAGATCCGCCGGATCCGTGGGGGGAGATGGGCAGAAAGCGGACGGTCCAGGGTTTACAGGGGCAGATCGAGGCCACCAACTCGACCTCGAACCCCAATGAATTCAATTAGTAGCGGGGGACCGATACGCGTGCTGGAAACAGGAGAGGTCACGGTGCCGCTGGAGGTGAGGATTGCGCGATGAGCCAGGCCGCCCCGGCCCTTCACGCCGGAGACGCCGGAGCCTCGCCGGCCATGCGCAGCAGTTCGCTCCGCAGCTCGTCGGAAAGCCGAAAGCCCGACGACTGCATGGCCTCCAGGGCTTCCGCCACGGATGGAAGGAACCCGGCCGACCTGGCCTTGAGGAGGACGCCGGCCGTGCCGGTGAACCGAACGCCGAGATCCCGGGCGAGCCTGCGGGCGCGCAGGTCGTCGAGGACCGCGACGGAGTCGGTGCGTTCGAGCGCGAGGGCGATCACCTCGGACTCGCCCTGGCCGAGGGAGGAGCGCAGGGCCTGCACCTGCCCGACGTTGCCGACGAGCGCGACCGACACCCAGTTCGGCAGCGCCTCGCCGAACTCATCCGCGACGCCCCGGGGGACCGTCACCTCGGGGTAGAGATCCCGCAGGAGTTCGAGCAGCCGTCCGCCGGAGAGCCCGATCAGGCAGCTCGTGTCCGGGATCGCGACGCTAGGCATTCCCCAGGTCCTCCGACATTTCGGAGGCCGGGTAGTTCACCACCGGCACGCCCTTCCGGGCGAGGAGTTCCATGAACGCGCGGGTGGAGAACCCTGCGACCTTCGCGGCCATGCCCAGGGAGGCGCGTCCCTCCTCGAACAGGCGGACGGCGAGCAGAAGCTGGGCGTCGTCGTCGGTCACGTCGGCCGGCAGTCTGACGACGGCGGATCGCATGGGCACCTCCGACCGAAGTATATGGCGGGCGCAGTGTTGCGTCCAACGAGGAGCCTCGGTGCCGGTGACCTGCCTCGAGAGTGGTAGGACCGACCGCCTCCTCCTGTCGATGCCGCGCCGACGCTCGGAATGTCAGAACGCCAAGTCGGGGCGCGCATTTGCGACGATCTGGGTGACGTTCTCCAGGTCGCAGCCGATCCCCGACCCGTTCACGCGGAAGCCGTGGTGGGTCGCACCGACCGAGCAGAACACCCGCCCGTTCTCGCGCATGATCTGGGCGAAGCAGTGCCTGCCGAAGTTCACCGTCACCACGTCGGGGCGACCGTCAGGCCCCTTCTCCACGGTCACTTCGATCCGATCGCTTGGCTCGTGTCCGTCCATCGTTCGTCTTCTTCGAGTTCCAGTGCATCCACGCTGTCGAATCCCGCAGACTGCGTGCCTCGAACGGTTCAGTCCGCCCCCACGGACAAGTCGCCAGCTTCGGATCGCAGGTCCGCGAGAAGGCGCTCGTAGCTGCGGCCGGTCGCGTTCTGCAACTGCTCGACCCGCTGGATCGCCCTGGCCCAGAGCTCACGGACTTCGGCCTTCGACCCGCCGAGGGCGTGACTCTGCTGCGCCAGCAACTGCCAGGAAAGCGTCTCCTGGAAGAGGTCCTCCGGTCGGCCGCTGTTGCGCACTTCGTCGGCCCAGAGTCCGGCGGACCGGGCGAGAAGGCCAAGCCCATCGATGTCGTGCCTGCGGCACAGGACGGCCCCGCGTCGAGCTAGGGCGTCGGCCAGGCTGCGACGCGTTTCTCCCGGTCCGACCTCCTGACTTCCAGCAATCCGCAGTGCCTCGCATGAGTACCGCTCGGCTGCCTCGATGTCATCGAGGGCCAGACAGGCATCTGTCAGGCGCGCGCACGAACCGATTACCCCCCGGGCACGCAATCCTTGGTCGTTGATGCGGACAGCATGGTCGAGGTACTTCAGGTACCAGTCTCTCGCTTCCGAGTACTCCTTCCGCAGGAACGCATGGTCGCCGAGGCGTTCCAGGACGCCGAGCACCCCGGCTCGGGTATGATCGTCAAGATCATCGCCGGAGACGCCAACGAGACGGAACGATTCCTTGAGCAGGGAAATCGCTTGCCGCTGGTCACCGGCATGCGCCCGAACGTCCGAGAGCCAGGCAAGGACGCTCGCGAGACGGCGCGCGGCATCGGGTCGTGCGCAAACCGTCAGATCGGCTCTCGCCGTCTCGATGGCCTGAACCAGAAAAGCCTCAGCTGCCGGGCCATCCCGGGTCGCAAGCACTTGTCCGAGGGAAGCAAGGGCCTCCACGACCAGGGGACCGGCCATTGCCGCTTCTGCGTCCGCCCCCCATCTCGCGGCTTCGAGAGCATCACGGAACTCGCGAATGGCCACACTCCAGTCCCGTGCCTTCCAAGCCAGCCTCCCTCTCAGAAGGCGGCAGGACGCGAGCGGGAGCAGAGCCCGTCCCTCGCCAGCGAGCGCCTCGAGGGCTTCGGCCAACTCGGCCAGCTTCTCGAATGCCCGGTCGAACTCGCCGGCATCGATCCACTGCTCCACTTCACCGAGGCAGGCTGCCAGCCTGGCCGCTTCCCAGTCCATGGCGTCGGACGCGCCGGGGAAGTTGTGACGTGCCCAGCGTGCGCGCGCCTCCGCTGTCGAGAACCCGAGGCCCTGGAACTCGGCCGAGCCTTCCAGTCCCCCGGCGTCGAAGATCGCGAGACATGGCTGGCCTGACCTTTGGTACAGGACGAGGGTGCGATCCTTCAAGCGAAGGACCCGCCGAGGCTCCATGACCTCCCCGACTCGACTCGACGTCTCGGTGTCCGTCGGCTCGAACGAGCCTCCGCGCGAATCGCCGGGGATGAACCGATACCGCCTGCCCCGGTTGCCGACCTTGGTCTCCGCACAGAGTTCGTGCAGTTGCTTCCACGGATCGGGCCCGCCCCGTTGGACGAGGACGCGATGGACCTCGTTCCAGATCATCTTGCGCTGGTTCGCGTGGAGCGTCTGGGCGTCCGGCAGGAACTCGAAGACGACCAGGCGTTCGCCCCCCGACTGGATCCGAGCCACGGGTTGCCCGTACCAGACATGCCATTCCACGACGAAGTGGTCGCGTGCTCGATCCACGAAGCCTTCCACCAGAACGAGATCGGATGGCGAGAGAGGAACGAACGGAGCCTTGGGCTCTCCAGTGCGCCGGGTCCGCTTTCGTTCACCGGCCATTCGGCATCCCTCCGCGAGCAGATTCCCGCCCCCCCGGAGCTTCGCGATCCCTCGCCTACACCGGGAAGGGCACCTTCTTCGCAGCGTCCGGGTCGGTCCCGTCCGCGAGGCGGAACAGAGCGACCACGCCGTCACCGAGGTCGCACGGCTCTCGACAGGCTTCCCTCAACGTCGGCCATGGGTCCTGCAACCCCACAAGGATCAAACGACGGCGAACGGCGTGCTCGACCAGGAATTCGAGCACCCAGCGATCAAGCCGGTTCCGGTCATACGTCCACTCGATGAGCCCGGGCTCGGTGACGACCCAGGCGACTCGGGCAACAGGCTCTCCGAGATCCGAGCCGTCCGCTGGCTTCCAGTGGATCTCGAAGTGGTCGAGGGACAGGGGCACCGGGTGGGGCATCAACTCAATCGGGTGCGGCTCGTTCGGGAACAGCATCCTTCCTCCCCCGATTGGGGCCTTGCGTCGCAATCCTACCACGTAGGGCGGCACGGCCCGTGCCGAGCAATGCATGCAAGAACACCCTGCACCCGGTTTCCTTGGACACGATCTCCGAATCCACCCCAACGGCACGCCGGCATGGCTGCGCTCAAGCGATCTTGCTTACTCGCGAGTCGTGTCGACGGTGGACGCTCTACCGTTGCGTCGCACCCAGCGCGCCCTCAAGCCTCTCCGGGGCGGCGGCCCGCGCAGATCGGGATCGCGATCGCAAGGACCTAGCAGAAGCGCACAACGTCCAGCGCCGATCGGAGCGAGTAGCACGGGTCCGCGAAGCTGCCGGACCCTTCGCACAGCTCCAGCCAGGGCGAGACCACGAGGTGGCCGGCCCCACTCGACATGATCCGGAACGCCACGGTGTTCCACCGATCGGTCGCGACCTCGAACCCCCCGGCATCGTGCCGGATCTCGAGGCCGAGTTCGTCGGCCACGTCCTCGATGACCTCGATCCACGCGTCCTGTTTCACGCCCCTGCCGCCCGCGCCGCCCGCGGGTCTCCGCCGACCGCATCCAGCATGCCGACGCCGGCGAGCCACGCCACCGCCTTGTCCGCGATCATGTGCCACGCGTCCGCCCGATCCGCGAAGCGGTGCGCCAGCACCCGGATCGCCATCCCGGTCGCGAGCACCCGGTCCGCCACGTCCGGCCGAAGCGGGGGGTCCGCGCGAAGCACCTGGAAGTCCGCCTCTTCGCCCGCGACGAGTTCCGTGACCTCAGGGGTGAGGTCCCAGCTCCCGTCGGCGCGCCGAAGCGAGCAGAGGCGGACGAGCGGGTCTTCCCGGGCGGGGCCGCCGCTCTCGCGGACCGGAGCGGCGTCCGGTGCGTCAGGCGCCGTGCAGCAGTACGAAAGGGACGAGGCCAGCGGCACGCTCGCGAGCCGCAGCGAGGCCGTACGCCGCCGCAGCGAGAACCCGCGGCTCGCCGTGTCCACCCACGCCGTGTCCACCCACGCCGTGTCCCACCCGTGCCAGCCGTGAGCGAGGGCGATCGGGATCCGCCTCCGCGCCGGACGTCCGCGCGTGGCCGGCCCCGCCTCCGCCGTCTCTTCGACCGCCAGGTACGTCGTCGCCGAGCATAGGACCGAGTGCCGGCGGGACAGCTCGATCAGGCGATCGCGGCCCGTACGCGTCCCCGACCGGCGCGCCCCTCCCGCTGCCTCCTCGATGTCGCGGATGCCCGTCAGGCCCGCGCCCCGGGGCAGGGACGCGCGGTCGGGCGCGGCGTCGCCGGCGAGGTCGAGCAGTTCCCGGGAGAGCGGCCAACTCCCGTCGGCCCGCTGGAGCGAGCACAGGCGCACGAGCGGGTCGTCGGGGAGAGCTTCGGGGACCTCCTCGGCCGGAGCGTCCAGGGATGCCGGAAGTGCCACGGACGCCAGGCGCAGTGCGGCCCTCGTGGAGCGGTGGACCCGCGCGGACGGCGGCGGCGCGGACGTGCTCGCGTAGGCGAGCTGTCCGCCGGCGTCCCACCCGTGCCACCCGTGCGCCAGCGCGATCGGGATGCGCCGCCGCGCGGGCCGCCCCCGGCTTCGCGCCGCCGCATCGCTTGAGGCCGGCTCGGCGTCCTCGATCGCCAGCAGGGTCGCGACCGAGCACAGGACGGAGTACCGGCGCGACAGGTCCACCAGCCGGGTCCGTGCCCCGCGACCGCCCAAGCGACTCCGCCCGTCTGCGCGTTCCTCGATGTCGCGGATGGCCATCCGGCCCGACCGGGCGGATCCCGGGAAGTCGGTCAGACCGTAAGAGCGACCGGGGTTCCGAAACCCGGCGAACCG
>Ga0194127_10007164_pt1 | contig 12404 bp, 8 predicted proteins | sample TA2KigC100mmetaG_FD_148624 | JGI IMG/M metagenome (GOLD analysis project Ga0194127, IMG submission 148624) | Freshwater microbial communities from Lake Tanganyika, Tanzania - TA2015036 Kigoma Deep Cast 100m | ecosystem: Environmental > Aquatic > Freshwater > Lake | place: Tanzania: Lake...
CTACGGCGGGGACGAATTCGTCGTGCTCCTGCCGGAAACTGCCATCGGGACCGCCAAAAAAACCGCCCACCGGTTGCTCAAAGAAATCAATAATACCCGGTTTCAGACCAAGGATGGGGACCTCTCCGTATCCGCCAGCATCGGGGTGACAAACCTGACTGACGAAATCCCGGACATTGCCACCCTGGTGGACCGCGCTAATCTCGCCGAGCATCGCGCCAAGGAGCAGGGTAGGAATTGTGTGTTCAGCATAGCCGGCCCCCGGGTCAAGGGTTAATCGCCTGCCTCGTTCTCCATCTCCTCTTCATCGACCAGTATGGATGCCGCGAGCTTCTGGAGTGACTCGATTTCATCCGCGTCTGTCTTGGTTGCCAGCCAGTACTGTTCCAGGAGAACCAACGGGCTGAGGCTGCTGGCTGTCTGGTCGGCTGACAGGCGGATACGGCTTTCCAGTTGGGGGCGTTTGACTAGATGAAATTCGAAGGCCGCACGCGCATAATCACGCAAAGCGCCTTCATCCAGGAGCGGCTCCCATTCTCGCGGATAATCAATCGTCAGGCGCACGATTGCTCCTTCGATATCCTTTTGTTCTGGCAGGGAGGCTTTCAGGGTCTCGGTGATATTCTCGGATGATTCCAGCCTTACGGCGTAGTCCAGGAAAGGACGGATCCCGGATAGTTCCCGCCATTGCACCGCGGCGTTCCCTTTTTCCACATCTGCCACGATGAAATACTTATCGTCGGAGGCCTCCCCAAAGTCCACCCGCTCGATCGAGCCGGGATAGATGACCGGTGGATGGGCATTCCGGTTGAGGTCTTGCGGTTTATGGATATGGCCGAGCGCGACATAGTCCAGGCGCGGGTCCCGCACCAGGGAAGCCGGGAGGATGAGGTCGGAACCGAGCATCACAGTTCTTTCACTTCCATACAGAGCGCCTTCGATCGAGGCATGGGCTGCCAGGATGACTGGCAGGGATGGATCGACTTTTGCCAGCCAGCCTTGCACCAGGTCCGTCAGGCGGTTCTCTATGCTGGCTAATAATTGCTCGGGTTCAGCGGCGCTGATCCCGAGCGCCGCCATCAAGCCAGAGCGCGACACCCAGGGCAACGCCAGCACCTGTGCCGGCAGACCGAGTTCGTCCGCCAGGATACAGGCCGGTTTGGCTAAGACAGTTACATACGGGATCTCGAGCGTCTCGAATTCCTGGATGGCGTGGGCGCGGCCCAACGCCGGGGACAGGTCATGGTTGCCAACCAGCAACAGGGTCCGGATGCCCGCTTTCGAGAGCCGCATGATCCGCCGTCCCCATTCACGCTGGAAGGTTGGGCCCGGGGAACGGTCCTTGTAGGCGTCTCCGGCGAAAATAACCAGGTCCACTTTTTCATCGACAGCCGCATCCACGATGGCATCTAGTGATTTGAGGAAATCCAGAACGCGCAACGGCATGCCGCTTAGCGGGTCGTGGCGGCCATAGTTGGCCATATCGATATGGGCATCAGCAAAATGGAGCAGTTTCATCGCACGCCTACGGGCTGACGCCCCATTCGGCCAGTTTATCCAGGCCGGCCTGGAAATTCGGGTTAAGGCGGACCGCCTCGCGCAGGTCAGCGATGGCTGAAGTTGCGTCGCCGAGGGCAAAGTTGGCAATGCCCCGCCAGTAGAGACTCTCCTCCAGCGTATCCTCGTCGATCGTATCGAAAGTCGCATTCGCCAGGGAGATGACATCCGGGTATCGCCCGGTGTAGAAGTAAGCCCAGTAAGGACCGGTCTGATACCACATCAAACGGTAGGGGCGCTGGGAATCGTCACTGCCCAGGGTGGCGTAAGTAATAAAAGCATTATCAAATGAGACGGCAGCCTCGCCGTACTGCAACAATGCCACGTGGCTGCTTCCCTGGTTGAACCAGGAAAAATACAGATCGTTCCCTGTCAGGGTCTGCACTTCCTGGTTCGCCACATCCAGGGCGTGTTGTTTTGCCCAGGCGGGATCGCCCCACAGGCCAAGCAGTTCGTAGGCATCCTGTTCGCGTTCGGGGGGGTAAACAACCATGAACAAATAATTGAAGGATCGCCAGCCTTCGATGAATTCCGGGTATGGACTGAGCAGGTTTTCGCCGGGCTCGAGATAGGCATCCTGCACGATGAAACCCTGACGCGCCTCGTCGTACCCCGTTACGAACAGGTAATGACCCAGCCAGGCCACCTTCCCAGTATAGTCACGCTCATAATAGCCCTTCTCGATCATTACCGGGAAACCGCCCGCGATCAGGCGCTTGAGCAGGTCTACATCCCCGCCGATACGCACCACAGCCCTGAACTCTGTATGCTCGTTGACAAAGGCTTCCATCTCATACGGCATGACATTCTTATCCCAGAAACCCTGCTGGACAAAATCGAGTTCCGGGTCCTGGATGCCTGGTTTGACAACTTTTGCGACATCGTCCCGCGTCCCTTCCCAGCCCCAGAACTTGAGCGCCATGGTCAGGTTGGCCGGACCACAGTAATTCCACCGGTTATGCTGGTCGACATAAACGACCCCAGCCAGTGAGATGGATAATGGCAGCGGAGTCGGTGTGATGGTCGGGGTTGGGGTTGGCCCGGATGGAGGGATGGGAGTAGCGGTGGGCGTCTGCATGGCGGCCAACGTTTGGGTCACCATCAGGTCCACCTGCGATTGTTGGGTGGGTAGGAAGATCACCTCGTCAGGTGGATTGAGCCAGTAGACGATGCGCGTCCGCAAGTCGGCCAGGCGCCAGGTCAGCCGTTCATGGATGGGCGGTACATAATACAGACCAACCAGCAGGGCGATGGAGGCAAGCAGGCCGCCGATGATGAATATGCCGCGTGGCCTGCGCCTGTAATTTTTCAACCGGGAGATGGGTTCATATGGATAGGGCATGGAAGGATTATAGAGCAGTACTCCGTTTCCTTCAAGGAAACGGAGTACTCTCAATTACACATCACGGACTTCGCCGTCGATCACATCCCCATCCTTGCCGGGAGAAGTCCCCGGACCTGTATCCGGTTGCGCCTCGCCGAAGCCCTGCGCCCCCCCCTGGGGTGGTGTCTGGCCTTGCGAATACAATTGCTGGCTGAGGGCATGGAAGGCATTCTGCAACTCATCAGTCAGTTTCTTGATCTGGTTCAAGTCCTCGCCCTGGGCTGCCTGCCTGAGTTCACCGACTTTTGTTTCGATATTCGAGCGTTCGGAAGCCGGCGCCTTGTCTCCGAGTTCCTTGAGCGCTTTCTCGGTCTGGTAAGCCAGGTTGTCTGCCAGGTTGCGGGCTTCGATCAACTCGCGCCGTTTCTTGTCCTCGCCCTCGTTCTTCCGGGCTTCCTGGACCATCTTGTCTATGTCGGATTTATTCAGGTTGGTGGAGGCGGTAATGGTCACTTTCTGTTCCTTGCCGGTAGCCTTATCCCTGGCAGTAACATTGAGGATGCCATTGGCATCGATGTCGAAGGTGACCTCCACTTGGGGAATGCCGCGCGGCGCGGGAGGGATGCCATCCAGGCGGAAGCGGCCGAGGCTCATATTATCCCCGGCCATCGGGCGCTCGCCCTGCAGGACGTGGATGTCCACGGCTGTCTGGTTGTCCGCGGCAGTCGAGTAGGTCTCGGTCTTCCGTACCGGGATGGTGGTATTGCGCTCGATCATGGTGGTCATCACGCTCCCCAACGTCTCCACACCGAGCGAGAGCGGGGTTACATCGAGGAGCAGGATATCCTTGACATCACCGCCCAGGACACCGGCCTGGATCGCCGCGCCGACTGCCACAACTTCGTCCGGGTTGACGCCCTTGTTCGGTTCCTTGCCGTCGGTCAGGCGCCGCACCAGGTCCTGGACCATGGGCATGCGGGTCGCGCCTCCGACCAGGACCACTTCGTTCAAGTTCCCGGCGTTCATCCCCGCATCCTTGAGGGCATTCAGGAAGGGGGTCTTGCAGCGGTTGAGCAGGTCCTCGGTCATCTGCTCGAACCTAGAACGGGATAGTTTCAACTGCATGTGCTTGGGTCCGCTGGCATCGGCAGTGATATACGGCAGGTTGAGTTCAGTCTCCATCACTGTAGATAGTTCGATCTTCGCTTTCTCTGCCGCCTCGCGCAAACGTTGCAAGGCCTGGCGGTCCTGTCGCAGGTCGATGCCCTGGTCCTTCTTGAATTCATCCGCCGCCCAGTTGACGATGCGCTGGTCCCAATCATCGCCGCCCAAGTGGGTATCGCCATTGGTGGACTTGACTTCGATCACCCCTTCGCCGACTTCCAGGATGGACACATCAAACGTACCGCCACCCAGGTCGAAGACCAGGATCGTCTCATTCTTCTTCTTGTCGAGTCCATAAGCAAGGGCCGAGGCGGTCGGTTCGTTGATGATACGCATCACCTCCAGGCCGGCGATGCGGCCAGCGTCCTTGGTAGCCTGGCGCTGCGAGTCATTGAAGTATGCCGGGACGGTGATCACTGCCTGCGTGACGCTCTGTCCGAGATACGCCTCGGCATCGCTTTTTAATTTTGCGAGCACCATGGCGCTGATCTCCTGCGGACTGTACTCGCGGTTCGTCGCCGGAATCTTGACCCGCACATCGCCCGAAGAGCCTTTCACCACCTGGAAAGACACCATCTTTCGTTCGTTCTCTACTTCCTCGAAATGCCGCCCCATAAAACGCTTGATGGAATAAACGGTATTCTCGGAATTGATGACAGCCTGGCGCTTTGCCGTCTGGCCGACCATCCGTTCCCCGTTCTTGGAAAATGCCACAACCGACGGGCACAACCGCCCGCCTTCTGCCGTGCTGATGACTGTCGGTTGTCCGCCTTCCATCACTGCAACGACGCTGTTGGTCGTTCCCAGGTCGATACCGATGATCTTGCCCATGTCTATACTCCTTGTTAGGAAATTGCTCGCTAAACGCTGGTTTCGAGATGGTTATAGTGTAGCCGATGTATGCAAGAAAAATATTAACGATGTATTGTTTTTTTGTCTGGCTGAAAACAAAAGAGTATTACCGGCCAAGATGTTGCCGGGAATTTACGGATCGTCAGGGCGGGTCTGGTTCCTTATGGAAGGTTGAAGATTGGCGGTCGTGATGGATTCCCGTTACGCCGCCAGAAGAGATTCAACGCCGGGCCGGGATCGGTGTTATCGTTCACCTGGTAATGCCCGATAACCTTATCCAGGGGTATTCCCCAACGGGCTGTGATATCTTCCACCAGGATGACCAGGGAGGCGATCTGCGCCTCGGGATAATCCTCCCAATAACGGTATCCAAATGATTCCAGGTAATCTTCGAAGATCGGACCGTCGAAGCCGTCGGGATTTACATATAACTTGTTGACCAGTTCGATCCCGATGGATTGGGTGTAATCCTCGTTCACCTTTCCGCCCGCGCCCAGGCAGCAGGTGACATGGAAAGCCACCAGCCCCTCAGGCGCCAATTGGTAGACTTGGCCGTCACGGTCGATCATATAGTGTGCGCTGGATTTATCGCGTTCCTGGAACTCAGATATGGAGGCCACCAACCCACCCCGTGTGGCATGGAGCACGATTGCCTGGGGCGTGTTTCCGGTGCGCATGTTGCACGATGGCCGCACGAGTACAGGGAAGAGCAAACGGGCCTGGGCTTCCGCACTCAACTCGGTGGGGAATTCCATTTGTTCGAGCGCGAACTGCCTTTCGTACACGTCCGGTATCCGGTCAACGGCGTCACAGTTCTGGGCATAGCGCATCGTATCGATGGGAGGAACAGGTGTAGCCGGGACCAAGGTTGGTGTCTCACTCGATGCTGGAGTGGGGGAAATAAACGGCAGGATGGTGGATGTCGGTGGGCTATCCACCGGTACGAACGGCGATGGCTGCGCCTCAGCCTGTGACGGGGTTCCTGCAACCGGGTTGCAGGCTGCCAACCAAGCGAGGATCAGGAAAAACGGAAAGGAGCGATGGATTCTCATATAGCGTATCCTATGTGGCTGGTAAAAAACAACGCCTTTGCAGGCGATGTTTTTGAGTGGAGATGGCGGGAATCGAACCCGCGTCCGAAAGATTCGACCCACGGAAATCTACGAGCGTAGCCGGCTGATGCTCGTCACCGGAGGCGCCTCAACCGGCAGGGACAGCCTCCAGCCATCCGTTCAGACTCGAAAGTCCTCTTTCACACAGTCAACGGCGTCGCTGCGTGGCGCTCCACCTTTGTGACGCCCGGCCCTGCCACCCGGTGGAGAACGGGGCAGGCGGACGCGGCCTCACTTTTGGAGACCGGCCGATCCACTCTCTACTGCTTACGCAGCGAGGGGCATAGCGGCGTAGGAAGTGCGGTTGGCACTTGATTTTTTGCGCTGAGTTTACGAGTTCGGCGCCTCTCGGCTCGCATTCCGGGACCAGCCTCCTCCGTCGAAGCCTGTCATCCCCAGAATACGAACACATTATAGCACAACGGACGGATGGGTCGTCTACCGGTTCTACCCGGTAAGGGAGTTCCTAAAACGATGGGCTTTCTTTCTTACCGTAGAGAGCGCGGAACTCGCAGAGAATAAACAGAGGGCTTCTCTGCGCTCTTTGCGTACCCTGCGGTAAAAAGCCAGAGGAAGCCCACTAAATTAGGCGCTCCCTACCGGTTATCGATGTCGACTAACGGATCCAGTTCTACTGGCTGAACTTCCCGGCAGTGGAATTCTCCCGCTTATCTTGCATCGGCGTTCCTGACGTATCGATGTTGATGAACATCCGGCATTGATTTCGAATACAACAAGCGTGATATACTCCTCTGTAACTTTTGAAATCCGGCGGGGTTTGTACCTGCAAGTCACGCCGGTAAGGTGACGTGGAGTGCCCGAAAATTCAGACAGCGAAGTACTGGCGCGTGCCCTGACAGGTGACCGTGAAGCCTTCGGAGCCATCTATGAGCAATACGTAGAGAGAATTTTCAACTACGTCTATTACCGCACAGGGAATGTCGACGACGCAGAAGACCTGACCGCACGGGTATTCTTCCGGGCTCTCCACCACATCCAGAACTACCATGATCGCGGTGTGCCGTTTTCTGCCTGGCTCTATCGGATCGCCCACAACCTGGTCGCCAACTGGCACCGGGACCGCAGCCGCCGGCAGGAGATCCCACTCACAGATACTCCCAACATCCGGTATCGTGGGGAACTACCGGAACAGGCATTACTGGCGAACGAAGAACGGCGGGGATTGATGCGTCTCATCCGCAGTCTACCCCCCGAAAGGCAGGAACTCCTGATACTGAAATTCGTAGACCACCTATCGAACGCCGAGATCGGCCTGATCATGAATCGAAGTGAAGGGGCAGTCAAGAGCCTTTATCACCGAACGCTATTAGCCTTGCGCGATGAAGTCGGTATCGACCTTACAGAAGAAGGAGAATGAGATATGCCGCACGATGCCAACGAGGGTAGAATTGACATGCGCCCTTCAACGAAGGACAAGAAACCTGAACGTGCAAGTGAGCGACTGGCGCGATTGGAGGAACGCCTCGGCGGTATCCTCCAACCCGTCCGCCCGCGCCGGGAGTTTATCAATGGTGTCCGCCAGCGTATCCAGATCGTCCAAAGGCCATCGGTTGTTAACCGTTTGAATTTTGGCCAATTCATCGTGGTGGTGTTGGCTGGAGTGATCTCGGCCTCCTTTCTGATGGTGATGGGGACTCGCCTGTTGCTGGCCGCCATGGCAGTCCTGGGACTGATCAAACCTGCACAACGGAAGCCTGTGCGTGCGTCTTCCTGACCACCAACCTGCATAACTGGGCAGTCCGGGGCGCTTCTGTGCCCCGGATTTTTTTTACCTTGATAGGGGTATGGATTAGTTAGCGAATGGAAGTAATAACGCCCTGCCAATGCAGGGCGCGGTATCCTAACGGTCACTTTTCAATGATCATGTGAAAGCCCGGCAATCAACCGCCTGGCTTCTGCGATCAAGTCCACCTCGACTGGAAATTGAAAGTCCCCGGTGACGCGGGTCGTCAAATGGATTGCAGCCGTCCGCAGGTCTGAGGAAAGGGCAGGGACTTGCGCCAGCGCCTGGAGCGTTTCATAAATACTGGCAGAACGTACCAAGACTCCGTGACGGCCCAGCCAATCGCGGGCTGCAATCCCGGCTGCGCGCCGGGCACAGACGCGCGCCCGGCCCTCGTTCCCGGAAACTCGCGCCGTTTCAGCGTCAATCAGTTCCCGCTCCATCTTCCCTCGAAGGTCTTCGTTCATATTGAAATTATACATTCCCTGAATGGCGATATAATCGGGCTATCTCATTCCCGGAGGAGTATCATGAAGAAGACCTTTTATTTGTTGTCCGTAATCCTGGTGGTGAGCCTCGCCCTGGCAGCCTGCAAGCCCGCCACCGAAGTCCCCACGGAAACACCCACTGCGACTCTCACGGAACCCTATCGGATCACAGGGTCGTTCGATTACACCGCAGTGGATTACGTCCTCGAGAGCCGCTGGCTGGACCATGCCGTGGCCCTGGTGGACATGTACGGTTTCATCACCCGCGATGAAGACTGGGAGATTCCGGTCGCATCGCAGTACCTGGGATTCATGGCAGCCGACAACGAAGCCAACCTGGCGACCTACGATCTCTTCCTGCCATCCAGGCCGGCTGCCACATTCGCCGATGTGGATAACGACGGCGTGTTGGAGACTGGCGTCCAGGTATTCACCATCGCCTACTGGCCGAATACCTACGGCGGCGTCTACTCCGAAGGCGATGACCGTTCCAGTGGCTGGCCTGCCTTCCTGGCTTCGATCAAGACCAACGAAGAAGACCAGTATGAGGTTACCGGTGGAAAACTGATCGTCTGGGCTCCAGATGACCAGCAGTCCTTCCCATCCGGCTTCGGCGAGGACGGGATGCTGTTCACCGCCGATGACCCCGTCGCCCCAATCCAGGCCGGCTGGACAATCGTAGACCTGGACCAATCCCCCTTCACTTTCAGCAAGGAAGCCGAACCGGAACTGGCGCTCTACCAGCCCGAATTCGTGGCTGAAAAGGACTTCTCAGCCATGACCTACACCGAGGCTTTCGAGGCTATGTTTGCTTTCGTCCGGCAGGAATATGCTTTCAATGGCATCGAAGGAAAGCAGCCCAATTGGGATACCCTCTACAGTGAATTGAAACCACGCGTGGAAGCAGCCGAGACAGCCGGCGACGCCGAGGCTTTCTACCTTGCCCTGCGCGATTTCACCTGGGCCTTCAAGGATGGGCATGTTGGGCTATCCGGGGGGGAAATCCAAAACAACCTGTTCATGGAGGCGACTGGCGGTGGATATGGTTTTGCCATCCGTGAACTGGACAACGGCGAAGTAGTCGCCATCTACATCATGGCTGGCGGCCCGGCGGAACTGGCCGGGATGGAGATCGGCGCTGTGGTGACCGAATTCAACGGCCTCCCGATCATGGATGCAATCTCGGCTGCCCGCCCGTGGTCGATCCAATCGATGGACGAGCATATCCGCTACCAGCAAACCAGGTACCTGCTCCGCACCCAGCCGGGGGTCGAAGCGACTGTCACCTTCGCCAACCCGGATGAACAACCCCGGACCGCGACCCTGACCGCCATCGCAGAGCGTGATAGTTTCGCCTTCACATCCATTTACAGGGATGCACCTGACGAAACCTACCTGCCGATCGAATTCACGATCCTCGAATCGGGCGTCGGTTACGTGGCGATATACACAAACGAGGATGATGTGAGCCTGATGATCAAGCTCTTCGAGCGCGCCCTGAAGACCTTCGTTGCAGCCGAGGCGCCCGGCATCATCATCGACATGCGCTACAACAGCGGCGGCCTGCCGCTCGGCCTGGCCACTTTCCTGACCGAAAACGACATCCCCATGGGCCAGACCTACTATTACAGCGAGACCACAGGCCAGTTCGAACCGGAAGGTTCGCCCAGCATCTGGGAGCCAATGGTGGAACAATACACCTTCGACAAGATGGCGCTGCTGGTCGGCCCGGCCTGTGTCAGCGCCTGCGAGGAAGAATCCTACGGCTTCAGCCAGGTGCCGGGTATGATGGTGATCGGCAATGCGCCAACCTCAGGCGCATTCGGTGAAGTCTCGCGCGGCCAGATCCTGCTGCCCGAGAACTTCTACATGCAGATCCCGACCGGGCGCTTCCTGCTGCCAGATGGCAGCCTGGGGCTGGAAGGTGTGGGGGTCCCGCCGACCGTGGATGTGCCGGTCACATTGGAGACCGCCACCAGCGCCGAGGATATCGTCATGCTGTTTGCGGAACGCGCCATCCTGCTCCCGCTCGGCGCAGGGATCACCCCATCCGGGTCACCGAGCCTCATGTCTCATGCCCAGACTGAAGCGGGTCTCTCCTCGGCTGATTTCCTCGAAGACCGGGCGCGGGAGGAATACACCACCGAAGATATGCTCGAGACGGACAAGGAATTCACCTACAATATCCCGCTCTCCCGCTCCGTCCCGTTGATGTGGGTCTGGGGCTGGTGCGCCAAAGATGAAGCCACACTGGCAGACAACCTGGGGAAGATGGACTTTACTTTCACCCTGAACGGCGAGCAGGTGTCCCTCGATTCTTTCCTGAACCTGGACTACGACTCCAGCGATGGGCAGAAGTGCACCGCCTATATCCTCGGCCTGACCAACTGGCCCGGCGGCGAACACCATCTCTCCACATTGGTGGAATTTACCCAGGCGCTCAACGACGGCGTTTATGACTTTACTCCCGGCACGCAGACCTTTACCTACACGGTCTACGTCAAGCCGTAGAAAGTCCTTGCAAGGAAGCGAAAGAGCGGCAGTCAAGTACTACCGCTCTTTTTTTGCATCTCCTCGGGCTGGCTTATAAGCCGCATTCTGTCCAATGGAGGGGTGTTGGTTTACGTCCCGTAGGGCTTCTTCCCAACTCTCCACCTGGGCGATCATCTCTCTGGACGGCGCGTCGCCGCACCGTTCTAGCGGCCTACCCGGGACTGGCCCACCCACCTTAGGGCGGGCGCATGAGATGGCGAGCAGCCACCCATCGTCCACGGACGATTTCGTCCCTGCTTGGCCTTGCTCCCGGCGGGGGTTACCTGGCCGCCCGCATTACTGCGGACGCCGGTGGTCCCTTACACCACCTTTTCACCCTTGCACCCCACCCCGAAGGGCGAGGGCGGTTTGTTTCTGTGGCCCTTGTCCGGCAGGTTAACGCCTCACGGCGGTTTCCCCGCCCCGGGTGCTATCCGACGCCGTGCTCTGTGGAGTGCGGACTTTCCTCGACGCCGACAACGCAGCGCCGCGATCGCCCAGCCAGCCTGAGGATGATGTCATCATACCTGCTCTTGGCGTGAGCGTCAACCATTGCAACTTCATGAGAAAGGCGGTCACCTCGCGATGACCGCCTCATAGGATGAACCACTGGCCTGGATAGGCTAACGCCGGTTGCGCAGGAAAGTGGGGATATCCAGATCCTCGGTATTGAATGTCTGCGGCTTCACATCGGCGCCCTGGGACTGGGTCCGGTTGGCCTCCACGCTGACCGTTTCCAGCGGACGGTTGTCGATCCGCTCGGCGACCGGGCGGGTGGAGGGCCGCTGGGCGATGATCCGGCGCGGCATCCCCGTGCGTTCGAAACCGGTGGCAATGACCGTAATACGCACTTCATCGCCCAGTTCGGGATCGATGACCGCACCGAAGATCATGTTGACATCCGGGTGTGAAGTCTCACGGATGATGGCTGCCGCCTGGTTGACCTCGAACAGGGTCAGGTTCGGGCCGCCGGTCACATTGAACAGGACGCCGCGCGCCCCGTCGATGGTGATGTCCAGCAACTGGCTGGAAATGGCCTGCTCGGCTGCGACCCGGGCGCGGTCCTCGCCGGAGGCCTTGCCGACCGCCATCAGCGCCGCGCCGCCTTCGGACATGATGGTGCGGACATCGGCGAAATCCAGGTTGATCAAGCCGGGGATGGTGATCAACTCGGAGATGCCCTGGATACCCTGGTGCAGGACTTCATCGGCAATCCGGAAGGAATCCTGCAGGCTGGCGCGCTTATCCACCATCTGCAACAGCCGGTCGTTGGGGATAACGATCAACGTGTCGGTGTGTTCCCGCAACTTTCCGATACCGCCTTCAGCCGACTGCATCCGTTTTCCGCCTTCGAAGGTGAAGGGACGGGTGACGACCGCGATCGTCAGCGCCCCGCATTCCTTGGCGACCTGGGCCACGATCGGCGCAGCGCCGGTACCAGTGCCACCACCCATGCCGGCAGTGACAAAGACCATGTCTGAGCCTTTCAGGACATTGTACAAGTCGTCTGCCGATTCTTCGGCCGCCTTTCGACCCTGCTCCGGGTTGCCGCCCGCGCCCAAACCGCGCGTCAGTTTATTCCCCATTCGGACGCGGGTGGGAGCCTTCGAGAGCAGCAAGGCTTGGGCCCC
>Ga0194127_10007166_pt1 | contig 12400 bp, 6 predicted proteins | sample TA2KigC100mmetaG_FD_148624 | JGI IMG/M metagenome (GOLD analysis project Ga0194127, IMG submission 148624) | Freshwater microbial communities from Lake Tanganyika, Tanzania - TA2015036 Kigoma Deep Cast 100m | ecosystem: Environmental > Aquatic > Freshwater > Lake | place: Tanzania: Lake...
AATTATAGTCCAAATGGAACTTATTATGGAAAGGATAAGACCAAAGAGAGTCCCAAGGAAACAAAACCTTACGTTCCTAGCGGCGAATTTTCACCTGGAATAAATTGCGCCTCAGACTATGATAAAAATGGTCCTAAAAATTGCTTTAAATGTTTATCTAGAGGAGAACACCATGAATACTTATGCCCCAAATACTTCAAACTATCCAAATTCCCCTGTAGTAAATGTCATGAAGGAAAACACTGGCCCCAGGAGTGCCAGACATCCAAAGGCAGGAGTCCATCTCCAAATAGAAAACCATCAAAGCCTTTAAACTAATATCCCAGGCTGAGGAATCCTCATGTTTTCCCAACTCAGCTGAATGGGAACCAAGATCAAAATCATTTGATGGGAAGCATGACACTACTGAATCAATAAAGGAAGCGGATAGCCATTCCTCACCAGAGCCAAAAGCTATGGAAACGAAATCCATTCAGCAAAATACAGCCCCCAAAGTTAACGTCAATACCATGAAGTTCCCAAGACCAAGACAATTGTTAATAAATGAATATCCAGATTTAGTATTCTCCCAACCAGAGCTTTTACAAAAAATGGTAACGGAAATCGTTCACCCAAAGAAAGGATCCAAAATGGACAGATACTACAAGGCAACCATTGAATTCCTTAAAGACCAAAAAAGACAAAGAGAAGAAACTTCCAAGCTAAACAATGTTCTACTTGGAAAATCTCTCTTTTTCATCGAAGCTAAAGTGAAAGACACTCCTTTTAAATTCAGAGGTCTTGTCGACACTGGAGCCACCAATAGCTTAATCCACCACTCATTAATTGAGCAATTAGGACTACCAATGGAACCCCTCAGACTAAACATCTGTACCGCCACTGGATCATCGAACAAAATCGTTAAAGGATCAGTCAAAATTAATTTCCTTCTGGAAACTAGAGACGGTAAAGAAGTTGAGTTTACGACCACCTTCATAGTCACTACCAAGCTAAACAACCTAGACGCTATTTTTGGAGCAGAATTTCTATTCCATGAAGAAAACATGTGCTCTATCAACGCCCACTCTCTAGTAATCAATTTTGACAACCACTATCACTCTGTACCTTTATGGAAACAGAATCCTGAGATCAATAGATTAGAATACATAGAACTTCATCACTCAATCAGCCATGAACTACACAATGATTGCCAAAACCACGACAGTTGCTATCTTAGCCATCATGCCATTAAAAAACAATACCAAAACGAAGTCATGCCTCCATCTGAGGAATTCTTTGATAACTTTGATGAATTAAAATTCGAAGAATTAGATAAAGTTATCAGCCTAGATGCTGGAGACTATGATAATTGCCCCAAAGAATGGCAAACCAAAGTAAGGAAATTAGTAGAAGAGTTCTCTGATAGATTCTCTAAAAATAAACTTGACATAGAGATAACAGATCTCTATGAAGCCTCTCTTCCTACCGAAGATAGGAAAATAGTTTGTCAAAAGTCAAGAAGACTTCCCCACCACAGATATGAATTTGGCCTTAAAGCTGTCGAACAGCTTGAACAAGCTGGAGTAGTAAGAAAATCAGATTCTGAATGGAGAAGTAATGTAGTTATGGTTCCAAAACCAGTTAACCCTGGTGATAACAGAGGAACTACCAAAGCTGAAAAATTAACTGGACACCAAAATACCAGTCAGCTATATAGACTTTGTCTTGACTTTAGAGAATTAAATGACGTATTGATATTTCCACAACAATGTCAATTCACAACCATTGACAAATTTCTGCATACCCTCAAGAATAAATGGGTCGTAAAATTGGACATATCATCTTCATTCTTTGTCATCCCCATAAAAGAAAAAGACCGACATAAGACCGCTTTTTGGCTTAATGACCTAAGCTATGAGTTTTGTGTCCTAGTCATGGGTCTAAAATCTAGCCCATACCATCTCAACAAATTTTTGGAAAAAGTCTTTTCCAAAGAAAGATTTGAGAAACTCAAAGCAAAATTTTCTGAACAAGAAAGGAAACTTCTTCCAGAAGACTTTACCAAGCTCATCCTATATTATTTCGATGACCAATATGTCTTTGCAGAAACCCTAGAGAAACTCTATGTTAATCTCAAGATAGTCCTGTTGGCTGCCAGAGAAGCTAAAATTAAATATAGCATAGAAAAATCTTCCTTCTTCACCAAAGAAGTGACCGTTTTAGGTTACGTCTTTAATACAGAAGATGTTGTCCTAACTATGGACAAAGCCAAAGCCTCAGGTATTCTCAACATGAAGAAACCAAGCTCTCTCTACGAGTTGCACAGTAGACTAGCAAGTTTCCAATATCAGAATATGTTCCTTCCTTTTATTAAGCATATTCTGTATCCCCTGAACTTCCTCCTTAGGAAAAAGGAATTCACTTGGGGTGACACTGAAGAAACAGCATGGCAATTAGCCAAACAGCTAAGCACTCTGAATCTAAGATTAACCATCCCCGATCCAACTGATGAATTGGTTTTGGTCACTGATGCCTCCAAGATTGCAGCAAGTGCAATTCTGTATCGTGTTAGAAATGGAAAACTGCAATTAGTCAGTGTCAGCAGTAAATACTTTGCCACTGCAGACCTAAACAAATGCAGCTACATGCTAGAAAGCATCGCTTTAGCATTCGGAATGAAAACCTTCTCTGCATATCTGTTGAATTGCAACAACACGGTCAAAATATTTACAGATGCTAAAAGCCTTGTTTACGCCAAAAGAAATGCTTCTCATAGCATTCTTTTAAACTCAACCTTAAATTACATCACAAATATGTGCTCCCTAATACGAGCAGAACTTTACCATATACCAGGAACCATCAACCTACTAGCAGATGTAGTTTCAAGAGCAGTAGCAGACAACCTCAATTGTGCGTTACCAAGAGAACACGTTTTATCTAAAACATGGGCAGCCCGTTTACCACCACTACCAGACAATTTAGCCATAGATTCTGAAACTCTGTTCAAATTTCTAACAGAACCATTAAAACCAGAATCGCAAGATATTTATGACAAAACGATGAGAAAACTCATGGAACCAAAATCTGTTCAAGTTTGGTATGATGAGACCACCAGCCAAACTCCAGAAGAAAAGTATTTTCATGCTTTGAAACTTCTAGAACAATGGAACTATGAGACAGAAAGACTAGAGAAACTTCCAACTCATTGGACTAAAATCCACATCAACAAATTAGAATTTGACGTAGAAAAGGAAAAACTATGTCTGGAAGAAATCGATAGAATTATGGACAAAGTATATCCTAATGTCAAAAACTCTCTAATTTTTAAAAGGATAAGGAAAAGCCTAATTGAAGCTAGTCAAAGATATCTCAAAATCTGCCATTCAGGAATAAATGAAGAAGAAGTCTTCAACCTGACAGCTGACTTAGATATTATTAAATCTAATTTGTCAAACCTTGAAAAAGAAGGAGTTGAAATGAATGTTAATGAAATGATGAAAAACAACTTTGTCACTATAATGAACATTCAATCAGATAATACCAATCAATCTGATTTCACTCCCACTCTAATATATACCATGTCAAAGCAAGCAAAATATTTGCCAAGTCTTTGTGAGAATAGCAACGGCATCGATTTGCCCATGCAGGAAGCACTAATTATAAACCCAGGAGAAGTAATTAAGACCAATCTTAGGATTTCTTTCAAGATTCCAAAACATCATTGTGGCTTACTTTTAGGTAAAAGCTCAGCCAAAACAAAATATGGAATTTCAATAACTCTAGGATTAATTGACATAGGCTTTAGAAACGAAGTTTGTGCTGTTTTACAAAATATCTGTACAGAAGCACAACACATCCCAGCAGGAATTGCTTTGTGTCAATTGTTATTAATTCCTAGTTATGTTCCAAAAATCGAATTAGCATCAAAAATTGATCCCTCTAACAGAGGAAGTTTTGGAAGTACTGGCCATTCCTTCAAAGAGATTAATTGGAAAGAGTTGGAATTGGAAAGCCAACCCCCAGTTCCGATCAATATAATGAAGATTGACGAGAATCAATTAGCAAAATTCAAAAGCTATACTGACCCCGATTTCTTTTCAATTGATAGTCTAGATATCAAACTGCTTGGATCTCCTGAGCAAAGATGCAGTCAATTGAACAATATACTATCATTGGAAACTGATCTCCTGGACCTAGCCAGTCAAACCCTTATCCAAAACCTACCCATAGTCGATCTATTGAATGTTACCACATCTTCCAAACAAAATACCAGTCCCACCACCAGAGTCCTAAGATCATCAAAAAATAAAATAGAATTCAACAATAGGGAACCTAAAATGACCAAACAAGAGAGTACTAAACCCATTTTAAGAAATCTCAGATCGTCAAAAGGCGAATCTGATCCAAAAAATCACCCAGGAATAGACCCAAAATCTATTTCTTCCGAGAAACCTATAATTGATTCAAGAGAGATAAAACCAAGCTCGACCAGCTTGGATACTAGTGAGATGCCACAAGAAGGGACAGATCTCCCTGAAGAATTGACGAATGAAAGCTCTAATAATTCAAAAAACAAAACTGAAGTCACAAATAAACCAGAAATTGATTCTGATATCAACCCTGAAAGCACGCATCATGAAAATTCCAATCTTCCTGACACCTCTGAGAAAGATAATATCCTCGACATAAAATACCAAGAATTACAAGAGAATGAGAAAGAAATATTGACTGAATTACTTAACAGTGATTTAATCAATGAGAGGAAAATCTCTCCAGAAAATTTCATATCTCTTCAGAAAAAAGATGAAAGACTTAATGCTATAATGCAGAATCTCATTGGAAATGAGAATGCTTATAATTTCTTTTTCCTAAAATCAGGAATAGTGTGCAGGAAATTTAATAAGAAACATCCAGGAATTTTAGATTATGGAATATGTATTCCAGACATCCTTCTTGATGCTGTTATGATATACATTCACAAAAAATTTCTACATCCAAGCATTACACAGACTTACAAAGAATTTTGTAGTCTCTATTATCATGCTTTTGCAAAAAAGAGTGCTTCAAAGATATGCAAACTCTGCATAACATGCACCCAATCACGGAATGTAGAATTTAAGGAAATACCACAAGGAAAAGAACGGTCCATCAAACCTACTAAACCTAGGCAAGCAATTTCAATGGACATTCTCTATTTACCTAAATCCTCTAAGAATCACAGTCATGGACTAATAATCACAGATCTTTATTCCATGTACCTTTACTTTTATCCTCTTAAAAGTAAATCAAGCTCAGATGTAGCAACCGCATTTAGAAGTTTCATAAGCACAAATTGTGCTCCTGAAATTGTCTACACTGATTGTGATCAATCCTTTAGAGGAGAATTAGAAAATGTCTTAGCGATATGGAATATCAAACACATCACAAGTTTCCCATATTCCCAAAGACAAAATAGTGTTGAAAGTCAAGTTAGAACTTTCAAAAATGCCCTCAGAGCAGCTCTTTTAGAAAGTACCATATTTAAAACAACTGATTGGCACATTCTCTACCCCCTAGCCATTTGCAGAATAAATACAATGCTCACCAAATATGGTGTAAGTAGAGAACTCGTACATTTTGAAAACACCCTAATGACCAATCTTCCCCTAATTCTAGACGAGTCTTTTGACCCATTAGAAAAAGACCTTGATACACTGTCAAAAAGATTCAAAGAAAAAATTGGACGATTTATGAACAAGAAGAAAAGAGACAAATCCCGCTATAAACTAGGAAAATCAGTCGGATTTTATCTTCACGAACTTGTCATGAGACGTGTTTATGTGCCAGAAAATGTTTTAGAAAAAAGATATGAAGGACCCTACAGAATTATAGGCCTTCACCCCCGTGGTGCAACCATTAAGGATCCAAAAAATGGAGACACCTTTTCAGCCACCTTTGAAAACCTAAGAAAAGTCAATCTTTCTGAAGTTTTAACGTTCCTCCCAGAAAATTTTGACTCTGAGCTGAAAGAAGTACTCGGGTTACACCGTTACAACAAAAGTGAAACCCAGGAAACAACAGAAGAGGATCAATTTACCTTCGAAAAACCAGAAGAACCTTTGGAGAAACAACCAAGAATTTTAAGATCCGGGAAAATATTCAACTTCATTCATTCTCCCGCCAATACCAACTTGAGAACAAAAATTCTATGGACCAAAGGAAAGAGCAGAAAATTTTCTCAATATTTGAAAGAAAATTTTAATCGAGACAAACCTCGTTTTTCAATATTGAAACGGAAACCTTACACTGACCAATCACGTTTTTTCAGTACTGACCAATATTTTCTGCATAATATTTGGCATTTTGAAGCCAGACTACCGCTAAATAAATGTCATCTTAAAAGCTACCAACCGACCATCAAATCATCCTTCTCATCTCCCGGTCCTGGCAAGCTGATATTATTTTTCGAAGAAGAATGTTCTCAAAATATATCATACAAAAAAGTCAAATTTGATAGAGTAGAAGTTAATTTTTACGATGACGACGCTTAAACAAGCCCCTCTCATCCATTGTCAACCAGTCAACATGTTTCATAAGAATATGACTTAAAGGAAACTAGGAAAAATCATGCAAATAAAGCAGTAATGTCATAAGAATGGACGGAATAAATATTAAGGTTAAAGGAGAGAAAGGATAGGGAAACAGTTTATCTTTTAATCTCTCTACCCCAAAATTTGTTTTGAAATCTTTCTTGAAGTAAAGAAAGGAGTCTTATTTCAGACTGATTAAACCTGTACATTTCATGAGAAAATCCAAAGGAATACCAAAGTCAGAAAAGTGAAACCAATTATTCAATAGAAATGTTTATTGGAAAAGAAACAAACAAAACAAATCAACGCATTGGTTCATATATTGGACCATAAAAATCGACTGGATCATATGGTACATATACAGATTCATCATCAAAATCAGTAAGTGGAACTACTGGAACCACTGTACCAGTTGATTCTCCATCATTCCAGTCGAACAACCCACTCTCTTCTCTTCCAACAGAAGATTCTTCAACAGCAGACTCCAACAACCCAGCAGATTCTTGTTTCTCATCACCTTCTTGCATGATGATGATCATCTTATGAACCTTACTTTCCTTCATCAAAGCATTGATATAGGATCTAGCCATTCTAGCCCTGTATTTCATAGTTATCAGACGGAAATAACGCACTGGAAGAGACAACATATATTTGACTCTTCCCCAGAATCCTTGCAGGAAGGGTAGGAAGACCATCTTCGGAGGTTAACAAGAGTTAACTGAAAGAGCCACCCCAAAGGTCCTTTAAGGACAATTCATCGTCAAAATTAAATCAATGATCCTTTCTGAAAGATTTCATCTGGAATGTCTACTGAAGAAGAACTCCCCTATCATCATAATTATGTACTCCTACCTCATGAAGAGAAGAGAATTATAACTACCAGTCATACGATCAAAGACCAACATGATCGGCCCCTTAACATCCTATATGACAGCACACCAGGAGATAATCTAGTTAAATTAGGATATACAGTTGCTGCCCAGTCTGTACAAATAAGACCAGTACAGATGGGAAATTATGCCCAGCTGAAAAGAGTATTGATACCATTAGTAACGAAAAATGGAGAATTAGTCAACCTCAAAGCAATAGTTGTTGAACACATTGGAACAGTATACCCTGGATTAGACCCGATGGAAGCCCACTCTGTATTCCACAGACTGGACCCTGAAGGAACTTTTAATATCGCAGATCAACCTGGAGGCGAAATCGATCTAGTAATTAGATGGTCAGAACCATCCCTAAGACTCACAGAAAGTTACAGAATTGGAGAAGAACTTAAGCTATTTAGAAATCAACTTAATGACCAGATGATAGTAAGTGGATACTATGACCCTGAAAGAGACTATGCTTCTCTTCCATTTACATTTGTTACTGAAATTCTACCTGAACACTAAGAGTCTGCAGACAGGGAGCTGGAATTCCAAACAAGCAGTTAAGAAACAAGGACACAGCAATCAATAGATACAAGAGATAAATTTAGTTCTCCTTCCCCCAAAACTCAACCCAAAATTTTCAACTTTTATTACCCCTCCCCCTCCTACATACCTTTCTTGGGGAACAAAATGGGAAAGAAAATCAGTCCTCCCCAAGAGAGCCAACTTTCCTGAAAGCTACTCCACCAAGTAAGAATTATCTAATGTCCCTTGTACACAAATTAACTTGGACAGAACAAAGTCTTGAGGAACTAAAGCTACTATCACCTAGAACATGCTTTAGATATTATGGAAAACCCCTCATGGACCACCTCAACAGAGGATGTCATAGATTGTTGACACTTCTCTGTGGAGAGGATGGACATACAGTAGAATTTGATCTTGACGGACTAGTTCAGCTACCAAGAAGAATTAGTTTAGACAAAGGACTTACAGTTCTCTATTGGTGTAGCTGGGAAACCCAAGCAGACGTAGAAGGAGACCCTATAAGAAGTTTTCCCGTGACAACACTTTGTCATAAAAGAAATGATAACTGGACAACCATCAAACTTTATGAACTAAGGAAAAGCCTGTCTAAAACAGGTTATCCTTTTGATTTGCCCTATGCAGCTTATGATAGCCCACACCATGATGAAAGACCACCCCCCGCCGAAGACTCAAGCTATTTTTTCGAGACATCCAAAATAACAATAGTCACAAGACGAGGAACAAGACCAAACTTGTATTGCCATCAAGCTATCCGAAAGCTTATTGGAAATTGCAAAGGAAAACACTATTATGACACCCGTGTCAAGCTAAGGAAAGACTTTGTCGACCTTCCCGTAAGATACATTCAACTACATTCAAGCTACCTATTTTGGTGGCAAGTCAAGGAAGACTTACGTCCTGTTGACCATGACTTTGAAGAGAACGATGATTCTGAAAACAGCACAGAGGAACATTTTGAATTCTGAGAATTGACAAAGACTACCATTTGTCACTTGAACAGTAATATTTTAAATTAATCTGTATTTTCAGCCGTTCATCCCTGCCAAGCCTGTCAAAATAAGAATTAGACTAGAATGAATCAAGTCCCTAAATTTAAACTTAGAAGAGACCCGTCCAACCCTGAACATTATGACCATATTCAGGAAAATTACCAACCAGGAATTTATTCGGAAATAATTCCAGGAAACCAGCAAGGAATGAAAACTCAGCAAGAGGAAAATTCCTTAGAACTTTTAAGTAATCTTGTATCAACTAGAATTACAAGTCCAACACCTTCCTCTAGCCAGCCAAGGAAGCCATATAAAATTTATAGAACAAAGACATTTTACAACTCCAAAAATCAAGGATTCTGGCGACATCCTCCCCAGGACTCAAATCCACCCGATCCTCATTTCCAATTTTTCGCCCCACAGCTAGAATATTCTGGAAAGGAAGTCAAAAGGAAAATTAGAAAGTCAGCGATTAGAAACATAAAACCCAAATTAGGCCTAGACAGAGAAGAAGTAGACCCAGGACAGAAAGAGGAGAAGATTAGGAAAGTAACTCGAATTTCCAACCCTGATCTTCTACTGTCAGCCGAAGAAGGGATAGAATATCTTAGGAAGATCTATGAAAGAGAACTAGAACAAGGAGAGAAAGCGAATTGCAAGAAATCTAATATCCTCCCTCCATGGAAACCAAAGTCATCCTCTTTCACAACCAAGCCTCCTAAAATCTATATATCAGACCTACCAATCTTGAAAGCTACACAAAAGGGACGTATTGCTAAGAGTGTACCTCCAAAAACCATTCAGAGACTTGTGAAAGTCGCTCTGTATGGAAGAGTTAACGCTATTTTTCAACCACCCCCAGTAGCAACAAGCTCTGAGCCAACTATTAGCAAACTCAAAGAAGATGAACCAAGCAAAGAGCCAGAGAAAGACGATGAATGTGAAAGAATTCAGTTTCTCACAAATCAAAATCCACTGATTGTACTAAATAAAGACCCCAGGAATGACAAGGAAATCAAGCTCTATAGTAATGAAGGATTCATATCCATCCCCAATACCAATCATGCAAAACGATGTTCTTGCCAAGAACTTTGCCTATACAACAACCTGGAGAACCTATTGTACACTAAGGTTTGCCTCCCCAAGAAATACAGTAGAACCTATGAGGAACCAAAACCCCAGGCCATCCCAAAGAAGAGTGGTAAGGATTACATGAACCCCTCCATAGTATTCTTTGGAACTGTTGGAGAATCTGGACTTTCATATCCCAAAATCATGAAGAACCAAAGCCTTGCCAACCTCAAAAGAAGCAAACCAGAAGAATATAACCCTCCCCTATCGTCTTGCGAATTTAGAAACTCTGATATTCTTCAAGATATGGTTACCCAAGTATACCGGAAAGAATTTGGAAAATTTACCAGGAGAATTACTGAAACAGATCATGAAGACCATCCCATAACAGACGACAATGGTCAGAACCACTATGCGAGATTTTGTGGAAAGAAAAAGGAAAAGGAGATGTTAGATGTTAAAATTCTTGGACCCACAGAATCCATAGAATCCAGACTAATTAACTCTGTCCCAGTTAAAATCTTTAAAGGTGAATTTGATTGCATGTACTGCGAACAAACCATCAGAGTAAATTCAGCCACAGATCTTACCGAACATTTATTTCAAGAACACAAGAATCTGACAAAAAGCATCATGACCTGCCCTGTTTGTATCAACGTCAGAATACTAGACTGGAAACAGTACCCTGAACACTGGACACTCCGCCATGAACCAGGAATAAACCTAATGATGGTACTGGACGAGCTTCAAACCTGTTTTAGATACCAATATGGATTCGCTCTTCTACTCTTCCACCAATTCATGGAAAAACTGAATGAAGAACCACAAAGAAAGCCCCTACCCCTGAAAAAACACTATCTAGACCCTAAAGGGATAGGAGGATTCCTGGAACTTGAACCAGAACTGAATTCTTCTCATAAGACCGATCTAATGAACTACCTCAAGAGTTCGTTAACTGCCAGAAGAACTCTTTTCCTTAAAAGATTGGAAGAAGACAAACAATCTGAAGAAAAACTCTCTTCGGAACCAGAGCAAGACATTGGATATTTTACATCTCAAGATAAGTATGAAAAGGAAAAGATCAGACAACAGGAAGAAGCCAACCAACCTCCCTCCACCATAACTAGTGGAATGTTGGAAGAATCTTCTAACAAGGAAATCTTTGGGATTGATACCATAAACCTCCCCTCATTCACTGCTACCAAGGAAAATTGTTTAAACGACAATGAAGCCTTTCCCAGTTCGTCGGAGTACAACCCTTACCAGGAAACCTCTATAACCAGGAACGTACCAGACTATACTCCATCAACAAGACTACCAGAATCGGATCAAAGCCAAAGGGCAGAAGTCACATTTAACCCTTCTGCCAGCAATTTGGAAGCCAGTGGAGATTTCAACTTCTATTATTCGTTTCTCCATGATCAATATTATGAACCGGCCCCACATCCTGGGCAAAGCAATACAAATGAGGAAAACCATTGGGCAAAATATGAAGTCCCGATGAACCCCCCAATAATAACCCTGGAAAACCAAAGACAAGAAGGAGTATCCATGGAAGTAATTCAAAGCTTCAATCTCAACAACGCCGATCTCCAAGACGAGTCCATCATGGCACAAGCTAACTATCCCCAAGAATTTCCATCCTTGGGTCAAGCCTTTAAACCTCCCAGAAGAGAACCAAGATTGAAGAAGATTGAAAGAAGCAACCAGTCCGCCAGAATGAGTCGAGACCAGAAACCAACCATGGGACTCATCCCCAAGGCCCCTGGGAAACCAGCCAACCCAGAATATGACCTTATGCTTCATACCCCTACCCCCTTTTTCGACTATGAGAATTAAATTTGTATGTATTTAACCATTTGTAAACATTTAATAACTCTCAGGCAAAAAACTACAATTGAAATACTTAAGTTCCAAAGCAATGACCTAATTTTAAAGCTCTAAAACTAAAATCATGCAACTAAATTGAAGGTTAAATGTAATAGATTAAACTTAAGGAATCAGTGACATTAGCCCTTTATAAATTGTAAAAAATGTAATATTAATTATGTCATCGAATTATACCTGTTAAAATCACAACATGTTCTTTTCTTCAGTCAAAACCAAGGACAGATAACCCGATAAAACGCCATCAATAGAATATCTGATACTACCTAAGTACCATTCGTTCGCACCAAAGCTATCAGTACGACACATGAAAATAAACGTAAAACGCCATCAATACGAGTTATGGATCCTGTCGTTGAAACGCTACCAATTTGCAAAATTGGAAACGCCATCAATGAGTTAAGAGTCAACGTAATAGAAATTACCCTCTCTCAATTTAATGATTATAACGCCCCGAACATAGCGCCACAAATCAGATCGGCGC
>Ga0194127_10007171_pt1 | contig 12391 bp, 8 predicted proteins | sample TA2KigC100mmetaG_FD_148624 | JGI IMG/M metagenome (GOLD analysis project Ga0194127, IMG submission 148624) | Freshwater microbial communities from Lake Tanganyika, Tanzania - TA2015036 Kigoma Deep Cast 100m | ecosystem: Environmental > Aquatic > Freshwater > Lake | place: Tanzania: Lake...
CTCAGTCATCCGTGCACCCCCGCGCTGGGCCCCCCTTGCGGCCTGCGGGCGCAAGGGGGACGGCCGGCATCCCGATCCGCCTCCGCTCGCCTTGGCGCCTCATTCTCGCTGACCCTCTCCGCGGACGGAATGCGATGCTCGTGTCCGCCGGAAAGGGTCGGATCGAGGTCGAGGCGGGATATCATCGCCGCCATGGACCGGGCGCTTCGGAGGCTCGAGGTCGTCGGGGTCGCCATCGCGGCGGTCGCGGCCGTCGCGCACGCGCTCTCGCTCGCCTGGGTCTGCGACGACGCCTACGTCTGCTTCCGGTACGCGGACAACCTGCTCGCGGGCCACGGACTCGTGTTCAACGCGGGCGAGCGCGTCGAGGGCTACACCAACTTCCTGTGGACTCTCTGGATCGCGGCCGGACGCGCGGCCGGCGCGTCGCCCGAGGCATGGACCGTCGCCTGGGGCGCGGCCGCGTTCGGGGCGACCGTCCTCCTGATCGGGCTCGCCGCGAGGCGCCACGGGCGCGCGACCGGGCTCGCGGCCTTCGCGCCCCTCGCCGCCCTGCTCGCGGCCTCGAGCCGCGACCTCGCGGTCCACGCAACGTCCGGCCTCGAGACGTCCGCGTTCGCGTTCCTGCTCGTCGCCGGGTTCGTGCTCGCGACGAGGGACGGCGCATCCGCGCGGCGGCTCGCCGCCGCGGGCGCGGTCTTCGGGCTCGCGGTGCTGACCCGGCCGGACGGCGCGGTCCCGGCGGCGTGCGTCGCGGCGTGGCTCCTGTGGAACCGCCGGGCCCTCGTCCCGGCAGCCGCCTTCGTCGCGGGCGCGGCGATCCTCGTGGTCCCGCACCTCGCCTGGCGCGTCCTCTACTACGGCGACTGGGTCCCGAACACCTACTTCGCCAAGTCCGCGGATCGGCTGTGGATCGACCAGGGGCTGTTCTACGCGAGCCTCTACTTCGGGCGCTGGTGGCCGCTCCTGCTCGCGGTCCCCGTCCCGTTCCTCGCCCGCCGCGTCGCCCCGCTCGCGCCGGCGACGCTGATCGGCGCGGCGTATGCCCTGCACGTGGTCCGGTTCGGCGGCGACTTCATGCACGCGCGCATGCTGGTGCCCGCCACGCCGTTCCTGCTGCTCGGCCTGGACGCGGGCGTCCGGGCCGTCGCCGCCAGGTGGCCTGTCGCAGGGTGGCTCGCCGCGGCCACGGTGGCGGCCGCGTGGGCGCTCCAGCCCTCCGACCTGTCCGGCCCGGTGGAGGTCCGCGGCGTCACGGACGAGTGGGAGCACTACTCGCCGGACCGCACGGACTGGGCCGACCGATCGCGCCGGAACGGCGCCGCGCTGGCCCGGCTGTTCGACGGCCTGCCGGTCCGCGTGGCCTTCTTCGGGGGGGAGGCTGCGCTCGTGTGGCACGCGCGGCCCTTCCTCGCCATCGAGTGCGAGACCGGCCTGACCGACCGCGAGATCGCGAGGCAGCCGATCGCGGAGCGCGGCCGCATCGGGCACGAGAAGCACGCCGGCCCCGCCTACGTGATCGGCGCGCGCGGCGCGCACTTCGCGTTCCACCCGAACGCGGGCCGGGTGCTGGGACTGCCCGAAGCGGGGCCGGACGGCTGGGCCGACCTCGGCGGCGTCCCGGCCCGGATCCTGTCGCGCGACGAGCCGCTGTTCGAGGAGCTGCGGCGCAGGGGGGCGAGGATCCCGGGGCGGGAGCCGCCCGCTCCGTGACCTCGGGCCGGCGGGCCGCCGCGGCTCGGGACGGGCTCGGGCACGGGGGACGCCGGGGGACCAGGCGGTCTACGACGCCGCCCGGATCAGGTAGGCCTGGATGAAGGGGTCGAGGTCGCCGTCGAGCACGGCGTCGGCGTTGCCGGTCTCGTGGCCGGTGCGGAGGTCCTTGACCATCCGGTACGGCTGGAGCACGTAGGACCGGATCTGGCTGCCGAAGTCGATGTCCTTCTTCGCGGCCTCGACCGACGCACGCTCGGCCTCGCGCTTGCGGCGCTCCGCGTCGTACAGCTTGGCCTTCAGGATCTTCATGGCCATGCACCGGTTCTTGTGCTGGGACCGCTCGTTCTGGCAGGCCGCCACGATCCCGGTCGGGAGGTGCGTCAGGCGCACCGCGGAGTCGGTCTTGTTGACGTGCTGCCCCCCCGCGCCGCCGGCCCGGAAGGTGTCCACCCGCAGGTCGGCCTCGTTGACCTCGATGTCGATCGAGTCCTCGATGTCCGGGAGCACGAACACGCTCGCGAACGTGGTGTGCCGCCGCGCGTTCGCGTCGAACGGCGAGATGCGCACGAGGCGGTGCACCCCGGTCTCGGCCTTCAGGTAGCCGAACGCCCAGTCGCCGGCCACCGAGAAGGTCACGTTCTTGTATCCCGCCTCCTCGCCCGGCAGCTCGTCCACGACCTCCGTCCCGAACCCGCGGCGCTCGCACCACCGGAGGTACATGCGGAGCAGCATCTGCACCCAGTCCTGGGACTCGGTGCCGCCGGCGCCCGCGTGGACGGTCACGATCGCGCCCGCGCGGTCGTTGTCGCCGCTCATCATGCGGGCGAACTCGAGCGCGGACACGCGCTTCCCGACCGCGTCCAGCGCCGCGCGGATGTCCGCATCGAGCGAGGCCTCGCCCTCCGCCTCGGCCATGGCGAGCAGCTCGGCCGCGTCCGCCACCTCGCGCGCGGGCCTGCGGACGCTCTCGATGTCCTCCTCCAGCCGCGCCTTCTCGCGCAGCATCGTCTGCGCGCGCTTGTTGTCGTTCCAGAAGTCGGGCGCCGTGGATTCGGTCTCGATCTCGGCTACGCGTCGCGCCTTGCCGTCGGGGTCAAAGATACCTCCCGAGGACGGCCGTCCTCTCACGGAGGTCGCTGATGCGGGCCTTGAGGTCGTCGAACATGGATCACCTCCCGGGCGTGCGGATCTTGCGGCGGACGTGGCGGCGCGTCAAGCGGGGGACCTGCCGCTGTGGCGCGGATCGCTCGCGCATGAATCGGCAGCCGGCGGGGGAGGTCCCCGTGGTAACATCCGCCCCCGATGGTGGCCCGCCTCTACCGGTTCCTCGTCACGGACCAGATGGACGCGCTGGACCGGCTGCGCGACGAGCCCCCCCAGGGGCCGCGCTCGCCGGCGTTCCAGTCCGTCGCTGCGATGCTGGTCGTCGCGCTGATGCTCTGCGTCATGAACTTCCTCGTCCTGGACGGGGAGTTCCAGGCGCGCATGTCCGGCAAGGCGATCCGGTTCGCCGAGGGCCTGCCGGAGGGGGGCCTCCGCGACCTGCTGCTGTCGCTCGGGCCCCTCTACCGGCACGCGGTCTGGTCGCTCGGCTGCACCTCGATCTACTTCGTGGTCCCCGCGCTGGTCGTCCGCTTCGTCTTCCGCGAGCCGCTCGCGAACTACGGCGCCCTGCCCCGCCGCTTCTTCCGGCACCTGCCGATCTACCTCGCGCTCTTCGTGCCGGTGTTCGTCGCGGTCGTGGTGGTCTCGTACACCGAGGCGTTCCAGCGGACCTACCCTTTCTACCACTACCCGAACGCGCTATGGGACCTGCTCGTCTGGGAGGTCCTCTACTGCCTCCAGTTCTTCGCGCTCGAGTTCTTCTTCCGCGGGTTCATGATCCACGCGACCAAGCGGACCATGGGGTCCATGGCGGTCTGGGCCATGGTCATCCCCTACTGCATGATCCACTTCCAGAAGCCCGCGGCCGAGGCGGTCGCGGCCATCCTCGCGGGCACCGTGCTCGGCGTCCTCTCGCTCCGGACGAACACGATCTGGGGGGGGGTCTTCATCCACTCGGCGGTGGCGATCGCGATGGACTGGGCGTCGCTCCTCCAGCGCGGCGCCCTGCCCTTCTGATTCCCCGGCGGACAACCATCACGACGGCCGCCAGAAGGCCCGCCTCGACGACGATCACCCAGGGCGTCCTGAACGGCTGCGCCCCGGCCGCGCCGGTGGTCCCGGCCGTCCCGACCGCCGGCGGGGCCACGCCCTCGGGGTGCTCCGCGACCCAGGCGGCGAGCCTCGCCTCGCGCGCCGCGACCGCGTCCAGGCGCTCGGCCGCGAGCAGCCGCGCGACCGCCGTCCGACCCTCGGGGGTCCGCACCCAGCCCTCGAGCGCCGCGAAGGCCGAGACCACGGTCGCGCTCGCGACCGCGGCCGCCGCCGTGGCCTCGCACCCGATCGCTAGCAGGCGCATCGTGGCCTCGGGGTCGCCGCGGTACGCGGCCGGGTCGAAACCGCCGTCGGGCAGCGAGAAGCCGTGACGCAGGAGGTCGGGCGACGCGGCCCGGCACGCGGCCGCGTATGTCCCGGGCCCGGACGGCCGCGCCCGGTCGTCCGCCCCGTCGATCGCCGCGAGCGCGGCGTCCAGCGCCGCGGCCGGGGTCGCGAACGCGGGCGCGGCGAGCGGCCTCGGCACGCACCCCCCCGGCCCCGCCGCGTCCCAGGACTCCTCGGTCCACAGGTGCAGGTTCGAGATCGCGTCCGTCGCGGCCGCGACCGGCGACTTCAACTCGCCGAGATACCCCCCCTGCGTGGCGAGCGCGCGGACGACGAAGCCTGACAGCGCGTGCCCGACGACGCACGGCGACCCCACCTGCACGACGTGCACCGGGTCGGACGTGTCTTCCACGTAGTGCAGGGCGGCCCCGAGCCACGTCAGCGCGACCGCGTCGGACCCGGGCGCGTCCCACCCGGCCGCGAGGAGCGACATCAGGAAATGCGCCCTCGCCATCTCGGTCCCGAGCGTCACCGGGCCGCCGGGCACGGCCGTCGCGACCGCGAAGCGCGACGGGTCCGTCCACAGCGCGATCGGGCTCGAGGTCGGGTCCGGCGCGAGCTGGTAGTGGGCGTGCGCCTGGCTCGCGAGCCCCCAGAGTCCCCCCATGTCGAGGACGGCGGGGTCCGCGGGGTGCGGCCCCTTCGTGCCCATGATCGCCTGCCCGTCCCGCCCGCGCGCGACCCGCTCCAGGTTGCGGCCGTCCCGGTCAGGGCGGTTCGCCTCGGCCGCGAGCAGCGCGACCCGGTCGGGCACGCACTCGACCAGGTCGATCCCGTGGACCCTGCGCGCAGGGTCGAGCGTCAGGTCGAGCAGGTCCCGCAGGGCGGCGGCGTCGCGCGCCGGCTCGTCCGGCCAGCCGCGCACGAGGCCGGCGCGGCGCTCCCCCGCGGCCTCGGACAGCGTCGCGCGGACGTGGCGCAGGAACGCCCCGAGGTCGATCCCTGGGGGGCACACGAGCGGCTCGGCAGCGTCCGGCAGCGCGGCGCGGGCGGCGGCCGCGGTCACCTCGGAGTGGGTGCGCGCGCCCCAGGCGAGTGCGGGGCGCGGGGACAGGAGGATTCCGCCGCAGAGAGCGCAGAGACCGCAGAGGAGGACCGGGATTCGGTTCATGACGAGAACGTGCGGCGGCGGCGGGAGACCGCGAAGGCGGCCGCGGCCGCCGCGAGCAGCGCGGGCCACGCGGCGGCGCCCGGTGCGCCGCAGCCGCCGCCTCCGGAGCCTCCGGTCCCGTCCCCGCCCGGCGCGGCGTCCTCCCCGGCGCCGTCCGCCTGCGCGCCGTCAGCGGGCTCCGAATCCGGGGGCGGCCACCCGCCTTGCCTCGAGACCAGCAGGACCGGCGTGCGGCCGAGCGTCACGTCCGCCTTCCCGCCAGCCGCCTCGACCTTGGCCGGCTCGAACGCGGTCCCCGGCCCGAGCAGGGCGGACCGGACCGAGTCGAACGGGAGGTCGATCGAGACGCGCTTGACCAGGTCCTGGTAGGGCTGGCCCGGCCCGACCTCGAGGGTCCAGTCGTACCAGACCACCGCGGCCTCCTCGCCCGTGCACGTCGCCGAACGGACCGCGTGCGTCGAGGCCACCTTGGTCGCGGTCTCGGCCGACTTCGGGCCGAGCGCCCTCGCGACGATCCGGGCCACCGCGAGCGCGGGCCGCCGGCGGGGCGTCGCGCCGGCCACGCCCGCGTCGATCGCCGCGAGCCCGGCGCCGGTCGGGTCGTCCGCCTTCTCCAGCACCCCGTCGTACAGCAGGCCCTTCGCGCCGGACGCCGCCGAGCCCGCGATCAGCTTGGCCGCCTGCTCGGCCTGCATGGCCTCGTCGCACCGCTCCTCGCAGCCGCCCGCGCCGGCCCGCCAGCCGAACGACGCACCGCCGACCAGCAGGTCCCCGGAGTAGCCTGTGTTCGCCAGCGACTTCAACAACTTGCGCACGGCGTCGAGGGCGCCCGCGACGGTCGGGTCCGCGCCGGCCCCGGCCACCGACACCACGATCGCGTCCGGCGCGTCCTCGCCCGCGCCGACCAGGGGCGCCACGCGCGCCGCGAAGTCGGCCTGAGGGATCGTCGCCGGGAACGGGGCGAGCCAGATCGGTACGTCCACCCCCTCCGCGACGGCCATGACGTCGCCGAACACCTTCGCGTAGTCGTCCCTCCCCCCCGGCTGGAGCAGCTCGGTCTCGACCTGGAAGGCCGCCACGCGGTGCGCCCGGGCCCACGCGAGCTTCGCCTCGGACGAGGCCTCGAAGTCGGCGCTCGTGACCTTGCCGCTCCCGTCGATGTCCGGGTACGAGTCGTCGTTGTCCGCGACCCCGAACGAGGTGTCACCGCCGTCGTACCGCTCCCTCAGCGGGCGCGCGTACTCCTTGAACGCGGCACGGTCCTTCGGCGCCTCCCCGGCGGCGTGGTCCCAGGCGGCGCGCGCGGACACGACCAGGACCGCGTCGCCATCGAAGGCCTCGACGATCGCGTCCAGGACGAAGAAGTCGAAGCGGCCGAACGGCTTTCCGGGCGTCGGCTTCACCTTCTCCACCGCGCCCCATGACGACACCTCGGCGGCCAGCGGCGCGAGGACCACGCGATCCACCCCGGCCGCCCGGTACGCCACGGCCCAGGCACGCGCCCAGCCGACGATCGCGGACCGGTCGAGTCCCGCGAGCGCGCCGGGCTCGAGCCCCGCGGGCGCCCAGCCCATCCCGCCCGCCTCGACCAGCATCAGGCCCGTCCCCACCGGGCAGCCCGGCTCCGCCGGCGTGTCCCCGGACGAGGTCGCGGGGAGCGCCAGGGCCATCACCGGAACGAACAACCACCGCATCGCCAAGATCCCTCCACGTGTTCCCGGGTCAGCGCGTCCCGCGCACCGACGCCGCCTGTTGCGGCGACAACCTCAGCCAGACGAACCTCAGCCGCGGCTCGCCCGCGGCCCCGCAATCCGACTCCTCCGGCACCCGCCAGTCGCCGGCGGCCACCAGCCAGTGGCGTCCCGCGGCGGCGAGGACCCGCGTCGCGCCAGGGGGCAACTCGTGGCGCTCGCCGTCCGTCTCGACCTCGAGCGTGCCGTGGACCCACGTCCAGCGGCACAGCGCCTCCGACGACGCCACCTCGACCCACGTCCGATCCGGCGTCCCCCGCACCCGGATCGGGTCCCCGGCGCCGGCGGGTGGCGGGGTGGGTCCCGCGTGTAAGAGCGCCGCGGGCCCGGCGGCGTCCGCGACCCGGACCACCGGCCCCGGCCGGATCGCGACCGTGATCGGCTCGTCCCCGGCGAGGTCCGGGACGCCGCCGGTCCACGTCCGGACCTCGACCGACACGACCGCGCCGTCAGCCTCCCGCACGGCCAGGCGGAACCCTCCCCCCGGGCCCTCGCCCCGATCCGCGGCCACGAGCGTCCCGTCGAGGTCCAGCGCGCCCGAAAGCGGCTCCGGAGGCCCGGACCGCGGGCGCCGGACCACGCTCACCTCGGCCTCGGGCAGGGCCGCCGCGGGCATCCGCCCGCGGGTGTATGCCGCCGGCGACGAGCACGCCGCCCAGGCGGAGGCGACGAACATCACCGCCAGGGGGATGTGCGAGCGGCGCAATGCAGGGAAAACTCGACGGATTCCGGGCGCCAGCAAATTTTGACACCCCGAAGGGGCGCCGGTAGTATAGCGCAGACCTTGGCAGAGAGCCCGCGATGAGGTTCAAGACCTTCCCGGCATTGATGCTCGCGTTCCTGCTGGTCCCGATCACGGCCGGGGCGCAGGAGGCACCCCCCAGGACGAAGGTGCTCCCGCTCCGCGTGTCCAGCAACCGGCTCGGCACGGAGGACCTGAAGGCCCTGACCGACGCGGTCACCGCGAAGCTCGCGAAGTACCCGACGTACGAGGTGATGCCGGTCCCGGCGGACGACCCGATGGACATGCTCGTGGACGCCGGTTGCGTCGAGTTGGACGCGGAGTGCCTCTCGACGATCGGCGCGGCGAAGGGCGCGGACCGCGTGCTGTACACCGAGGTCTCGGAGAAGGACGGCCGTTTCCAGGTGCTGCTCCGGTTCGTGGACGTGAAGACGAAGGAGGCGCGCAGCCCCGAGGGCGGCGTGGAGACGCGGGAGAAGCTCGGCGACTTCGTGGCGCTCGCGCTCGAGAAGGTGCTCGGCCCCGAGCCGGTCAAGGAGCCGGTGCTCGCGAAGGTCGACATCGAGACGCAGCCGGTGGGGGCCGAGGTCTATCTGAACCGGGACTTCGTCGGCCTGACGCCGGTGAGCCTGCGCCTGAAGGACGGGACCTACGACGTCCGCATCTCGAAGGTCGGCTACCGCGATGAGACGTTCCCGGTCCAGGTCGAGGAGGGCAGGCCGGCCTCGAAGACGGTGGCGCTCGCCGTCGTGACCGTGCCGGTCGCGCCCACGCCTGCGCGGCCGGAGCCGAGGCGCGAGGTCGCCTCGACGCCGTTCTACAAGACGTGGTGGTTCTGGACGGCCGTCGGCGCGGCCGTGGTCGGCGCGGGCACGACCGCGTACCTGCTGACCCGTCCCGGCGGGAGCGGCACGGTGGGTTCCGGGTCGTTCACCGCGGACCCGGCGCAGGCCCAGCTCGACGTCCTCTTGAGACAATAGGAGGCGCCCCCATGGCGTTCTGCATTCGCATCCTCGTCCTCGGCGCCCTGGCGGCCGCCCTCGCCTGCGAGGCCGGGCCCGGCGGGATCCCCGTGATCGACAGCGGGGGGAACGGCGAAGGCCGGATCCTGATCGGCCTGTCCTCCGACGGGTCCGAGGTCGGCGCGCTGATCCCCGAGATGGCCGCCTTCCGCGTCAGGATGTACGAGAAGCCGCCCGCGAGCCTGGACGGGAAGGCGTACTTCACCTCGGACTGCGTGATGTACAACACCTTCTTCCAGCTCTCGAACCTGCCGGTCGGCAGCCGCTGGGTCATCGCGCTCGACGGGTTCTCGACGGCCGACGTGGACGGCACCCCGGAGAACGAGGGCTGCGTCGCCGGCACCGAGGTCGCCTTCGGCATCCGCGGCGAGGTCACGATCGCGAAGGTCGTCGTGGATGGCGACACGCCGTACCACTACATCCAGGTGAACCGGCGCGGCGCGCTGACGTCGTTCCCGCTGCCGGACGCGCACCTGAACCCCCCCCAGGGCGGGATCTCCTGCACGACCGCGACCGCCGACATCTGCAGGACGGAGCTGCACCCGGCCGCGACCTGCGATTCTCCCACGTCGGGGATCTGCCGCGTCGAGAGCATGTTCCCGCTCAACGAGCGGACGCGGCGCGCCTTCCACGCCGCGATCATGGCCGACGACCACGTGGCGATGCTGGGCGGCTACAACGCGGCCACGGCGACGCAGATGCAGGTCAAGGCCCCGACCGCGGAGACGTTCGCGTCCTCGTCGTCGCTGTTCGGCGAGACCCGGCTCGCGCTCCAGGACGAGCACGGGTTCGCGGCCGCGACGGCCTACGACGAGTCGCGCGTCGTGCTGTTCGGCGGCGCGAGCACGGTCGCGCTGGAGAAGGCGGGCGGGCTCCTGCTGCCGGACTTCCTGCCGCAGACGTGCACCGGGCCGGACAAGTGCACGATGACGCTGTCGAGCTTCGTGAACGTCGTCACCCCGGTCGCGGGCTCGTTCGTCCCGTCCACACTGCCGTACAGCGGCGCGGGCGGCGTCGCGGCCGCGGTCCTGGCGCCCGACGGCTCGCGGCGCATCCTGGTCCGGCCCGGCTTCGTCCAGAAGCCGCCGGCGCGCGTCGAGCTCGGCACCGCGGCGTGGCTGTGCGCGCTCGACGACGCGGACGCCGTCACGTGCGATGCCGTTGCCGGCACCGACGTCGCCCGCGGCCTGTCCACGGGCGTCTGCCTCGCCGACGAGGGGGGCGTGTGCCGCGACTACATGATCCTGGGCGGCGGCGCCTCCGGCGCCAAGGGCGACGCCTTCGCCGAGATCTACTCGGCCGCGGACGGCACCATCCGCAAGGTCGGCGGCGGGACCGGCCTCCCCGCCGCGCTCGCGGGCGCGATCGCGGTCAGGCTGGCCGGCACCGTGTTCACGTTCGGCGGGGTCACGGACGGGGAGGCGCCCGCCGCGCCGCTCAGGCTCGACGTGGATGCGTCCACGAACAGGGTCTCGGCTTCGGCGATGGGCAATCTCGGGGCCGACACCGCCGAGACGCTCCGCCTGTTCCACCAGGCCACGCCGCTCGCCGACGGCAGCAGCGTCCTGCTGACCGGCGGGATCGGGAAGGACAGGAAGCCGCTCGACACGGCGATCCTGCTGACCGCCGCGAACGGGACGCTCACGGTCAAGGCCAAGGGCCTGAAGCTCGCCACGCCGCGTGTCAGCCACGCCGCGACCCTCGTGACCACTGGCCTGATGAAGGGCGCGATCCTCGTGACCGGCGGCCTGTCGCAGATGGACACCACGGTCCGCTTTGCCGCCGGGGCCGAAATCTTCGTACCCTGACAACCCGGGGATCCTGGGACTCGGGACCAGCCTGGGGCTCGGGGCCGCGCGTCCGATCCCCATTGATTCCCGGGGCGGTCCGCGCGGCATCAACGCGCGGACCGAGGACGCGCGGCCCCCCCCGCGAAGGAGGTCGGTCCCTGAAGCCGTTCACCGCGCTGCCGCCGAAGGTGCTCGCGTCCCTGCTTGCCGTGCTGGCGGGGGTGGCGGCGCTCGCCGCGTGGAGCCCGGCCGGCTTCGCGATCGCGCTCGTCGCGGGCGTCGCGCTGACGCTGGCGGGCGGGGCGGTAGTGGCGGTCGAGGCCCGGCGCCGGGCGCTCGGCGTCGCGGACCCGCCCGGGATCCGGCCGCCGGACGCGCGCATCGAGGCGGCCGCAGGCGTGTTCGTGGCGGCGTTCGTCGCGCTGGTTGCCGGGGCCGCGCCCGGGGCCTACTTCAAGGACGGCGGCGAGCTGGCCGCGGCGGCGCACTCGCTCGGCGTCGCGCACCCGACCGGGTTCCCGCTGTTCTGCCTCGCCGGCAAGGGGTTCTCGCTGCTCCCCGCGGGCGGCGTGTTCTTCCGTCTCAATGCGCTGTCCGCCGCAGCGACCGCGCTCGCCGCCGCCTTCGCGTACCTGCTCGCGCGGCTGCTGTCGCCGAGGTCCCGGTGGTCGGGCGCGGCCGCGCTGCTCGCGCCCGCCGGGCTGCTCGGCGGCCACGCGGTCCGGCTGCACGGGACGACCACCGAGGTGTATGCGATCTCGCTCGCCGGGCTCGCGGCGTCGCTGCTCGCGTTCGCCGTGGCCGCGCGCCGCCGGGACGCGACCGCGCTCGCGCTGGGCTGGCTCTTGACCGGGCTCGGCGCGGGCGGGCACGTCACGTGGCCGATCTACGCCTCGATGACCGGGATCGTCGTGACCGCGCTGACGCTCGGCGCGTGGAAGGGGCGCCGGGCCTCGATCCTGGGCGCCTCCGCCCTGCTGGCCGTCGCGGCCGCGCTGTCCGTGCTCTACCTCCCCGCCGCGGCCGGCCGCGATCCGGTCGTGAACTGGGGCGACCCGTCGTCCGCGGCCGCCATGCTCGACCACCTGACCGGGCGCCGGATCCGGGAGTCGTTCGCCGGCGAGATCGGGCAGTTCCGCTGGGGCCTGTTCCGCGCGCACCTGGTCGAGGTCTTCCGCGTCGCCTGGCAGGGCACCGGCCCGCTGTGGCCGCTCGCCGCGGCGGGGATGCTCGCGGCCGTGGTCCGCGAGAGGGCGTTCGCCGCGTGCGCCGCCGGGATCGTGGCCGCGGACTGGCTGTACTCCGCAAGGATCAACCCGATGGGCGTCCACGACCTCCAGACGCTCCAGCCCGCGACCCTGTGCGTCTCGGTGCTGGCCGCGACCGCGATCGCGCGGCTGATGTCGATGGGCAAGGGCAGCGGCACGCTCGCGGGGGGGCTCGCCGCGGCCGCGGCGCTCGCGGTCGGGATGCAGTGGGGCGGGTCGCCCGGGGAGCGCGGCCTCGCGCACGTGCACGCGCCGCGCGAGGTGGCCGCGGCGCTGCTCGGCGCGGTCGAGCCGGGCGCGACCGTCTTCACGACGTCCGACGACCTGTCGGCCGGGGTCGCGGCGGCCCAGGCGGTCGAGGGGGCCCGGCCCGACGTGCTCTCGGTGGTCAAGCAGCACCTGTCCGACGGCGCATACGTCGCGCGGAAGGTGCGGGCGCACCGCGCG
>Ga0194127_10007172_pt1 | contig 12389 bp, 10 predicted proteins | sample TA2KigC100mmetaG_FD_148624 | JGI IMG/M metagenome (GOLD analysis project Ga0194127, IMG submission 148624) | Freshwater microbial communities from Lake Tanganyika, Tanzania - TA2015036 Kigoma Deep Cast 100m | ecosystem: Environmental > Aquatic > Freshwater > Lake | place: Tanzania: Lake...
ATCCAAAATGTTTCAAGATAGTTTCCGAATTTGAATTATCAAAAAACATCAAAATAGAATATCCTGAAAAGGACGACTTTAATATAATCGCTTTACTACCTTTAATAGACAATTCCTATTTTATTTTTTTTTGCGGAGAGAAAATTGATAAATCTGCATTTACAGAAACTGATAAAATAACTCTGCAGATGTTTATTCAATTGTTAGATAGTGCTTACCAAGCATTAATAAATCAAAAAAAAGAAAAGCATTTAATATTTTCATTGAATCATCGAGTTGTACAATTAAACACTTTGATTGATACTGGAATTGAAATATCAAGACTACAGAAAATTAATTCACTATTAGAATTAGCATTAGAAAGAGCAGTATCTCTTACAAACGCATCATATGGATCTCTTGAAGCAGTTACGAAAGATGGAAATAGTAACAAGATATTTTTCCCTATACAGATGTGCCAGATAAAGTTTTTGAATCTAAAAATAAAATTAGTACTTCAGTTAGTTATAATGGCATAGAGTACATACTTAATCTCGTTGAAAAAGAAAGTCGAGATAAATCAGAAAATTTTGATGAAACAGATAAAATTCTTTTGACTGCTTTTGCAAGACAAGTTCAAACTTCCCTTGAGAATGAGCGTCTACATAAAGAAGCACTCTTAGGTGAACGTATGCAGAAAGAAATTGAAATGGCTGCAGCTATGCAAAGAAGAATAATTCCACAGAATCTTCCAGAAATAAAAAATTTTAGTATTCATGGATTTAACATACCTTCACTTGAAATTGGCGGTGACTATTACGATGTAGTAAAATTAGTAAATGAGAAATATCTTTTGATAATTGCTGACGTCGCTGGAAAAGGAGTAGCATCAGGTCTTTTGGTAAATAGTCTCAATGCATATCTAAATGCTTATTTAGAAAATCATTTTGAATTAAAAGATATAGCAAGAAAACTGAATAAAGTTATTTTCCAAGCTTCAACTCCTGAGAAATATATTACTGCATTCGTCGCGATACTTAATCCAGAAACTTCTTCATTGGAATATGTCAATGCCGGTCACAATCCAATTTATTTAGATAAAAATGGAAAACTTGTAAAATTAGATAAAGGTGGAATTGCTTTTGGTATGTTCAACATGGATTTGCCATATGAAAGTGAAACGATCGTAATGAATAAAAATGATCGAATTCTTTTTTATACCGATGGAATTACCGAAGCAATGAATGAAATTGGGGATGAATATACCGATGAAAAATTGGAAGATTTTTTCTTAAGAAATAGTTCTTGTGATACTAAAACTTTTTTGAATGAATTGGTCGCGAGTATTAAGGATCATACAAAAGATACACCCCCCCATTATATCTCATGAGAGTGAGTTAAAATTTTTTATTCAATAATAAGACATACTCTCCAGTACATTTACTTAAAAAAATGGGTTATCATGAAAAAAAATTCTTTATATCAACACACAATGTTTTTAGTCTTTTTTGCATTGACCACAATTCTATTTGCTCAAAATAAAATAAAGACTGAAGCAAACAAAGATATTGTTGAATACACAAATAAAGAAGGGTTACCTACAACAAACATTTCTAATATCCTACAGACTCATGATGGATACATATGGCTTTCTGGAATTGAGGGAACTTACAGATTTAATGGTTATGATTTCGAAGAAGTTGGTGAAGAGATCGGATTGCCTCAAATGCAAAATATGTATTATGACTCTACTAAAAACATTCTCTACTTTGCTTCGCCCAAAAAATTTATAACATTCAATGGAAAAGAATTTAAAACATATTCAGAAAAAGATGGTTACAAAATCAACGGGTTATCTGGCCAAGTGATTACTTTCTTAGATTCAGATAGTAAAGGTAGAATATGGATTGGATCCTCAACACCTTTTATAGATAAGAAATTTAATGGAGGACTAACAAAATTTGAAAATGGAAAGTTTTCTGTGTTGTTTGATTCCACCAGCTTTCCTTTAGATAATGCTACAGCTTTAGTTGAGACTCCTTATGGAGATTTAATTTTTGCCTCTGACGGTCGCAATACACAAACAAACGAAGGCTCTCATATAGCTTTATATAAGAATGGTATTTTTAAAAAGATTGATGAATCTGCTGGGGTAAAATTGCAAAATGCAAATATATTCCCGCAAAATTTTTCTACATCCATTGATAAATATGGGAATACTTGGTTAGCATTTACTGGTATACAAACTTCAGGAATGGTTGCAAAAAATACTGCTGGCATCTTAATGTATGATGGTTCAAATTTTCATCAGTACACTGATTTTATGGATAGTCTTGGTAAAGACAAACTCCCATTTGCAGTTTACTACAGCAAACAACTTGGGGTAAAATATTCTTCACCACATTTTCAATTTCCAATGAATTATTCACTTCTAAAAATAAATCCATTTATGAATTCAGTAGCGGGAAATGGAAACCATCTAATGTTTTTGTAGATATTAATAATATAGTAGATCTTAAAACTGGTAAAGTTATTCCTGATTTTACATATTCAGGATCTTTTTTTACAAACCCCAATAAATTATTCCCGGAATTATTAATCTTTCTTAGCACACAGCAGTCTCAAAGTTCTAAATATGTAAATCAACTGTTTACACATAAAAATAGTAAATGGGAAAAGTTTGATGCATACTCTGCAATTGCTGTTAAAGAAACTAATGATGGATTTTTAATGAATACTCAAAAGGGATTCGGTTTTTATTATCCTAACTTTTCTAAAATGCTAACTGAAAAGGATGGAATGCTTCGACTCCAAGGGGGAATCCCGACCTTATATACTGATAAAAATGGTATAGTATGGATATCATATTCTTATTCATCTTTACCCGCATATGCTTCAACACATGCAACTGGCATAAATTATTGGGATGGCAAAAAGCTTAGGTCACATACTGAAAAAGATGGATTGCTGAGTAATATAACCTTCAATACTTTTCAAGATAGCAAAATGAGAGTCTGGATTCCTACATCAAAAGGTTTAACTACGGCATTAGAAATTAAGAACAGCAGCGGGGAACAGATTCTAAAATTTAAAAACATTTCCACTGATGGACGCAAATTTTATAGTACTTCTTCCGTTTTGGAGACTAAGCAAGGAGATATCTATTCTTGGCAGAATTATGTTAGACCGGAATCCAAAGGCATTATTAGTGCAGATTTTTTCTTAGGAAAGCTTGTAGGAGAAAAAATTGTTGAAATTAAATCACCATTTGATAAAATGAACAACAACAAAAAATATCAATTATTTGACCTTCTTGAGGATAATGAAGGAAGATTATGGTTTATTGGAATTTTCTCTGATAACATTGAAGATTTAACTTCACATCAATCTCAAATCATGATTTATGATGGTAAAAATTGGCTTAAGCCTCCTAAAAATTGGAATATTCCAAATGAACAACTTCACTATGTCGGTATTTTACAAAGCGGAATGTATTTCTTAACAGCTGAAGGTTTTCATGTATTCAATGGTAAGAAGTTTATAAATCTTAGCGATAGTGTCAGTACAACTGCAGATTTTAGAATTTTGAAAGGAGCAAGCGTTGCCGGAACAAAAACAAATATTCAAGCTGGCGATAAATTATATATCAGGCTAAGAGGTAAAGGACTTGTAATTTTTGATGGCACCAATTTAAATTTTTATACTAAAAAAGAAGGACTCCCTTCAGCGAATCTTACAAATCCCGGAGTTGATCAAAAAGGGAATGTATTTTTCAGTTTTCCTTCCGGAGCATTGCGAGTGCAAGGAAATAAGTTTCAGACTTACTATGATGATGAAAATGTAGTTACCGGCGGCCCATATACTGTTATGATGGATGGTCACGGAAATCTTGTTGAATTGTACAATGGTGTTGGGATTTATATCAATAAAGGAGAGAACAAAAGTTATCCTTTAAAAATCTCTTCTATTGCTGTTGACGGAAAATATTTTTTTTATGAATACCCAACTAGTTTTTCGCATTCTCAAAATTCATTTGTTTTTAATTATGTTGCATTAAACTATCGAGATCCTCGCCAAACAACTTACGATCATTTATTAGAAGGCTTTGATAAAGACTGGTCACGCTCTTCAAGCCTTCCTTTTACTGAGTATCAAAACCTACCCCCAGGAGATTATCGGTTTAGAGTTAGAGCAATTACTTCCAATGGTATGAAAACAAATGAAGATTTTTATTCTTTTACAATTAATCCGCCATGGTGGCAAACATGGTGGGCGTTTGGAATGTATTTTTTTGGTTTTGTGGGAATGTTAGGCGGAATTCGAAAATTTGAACTTGAACGAAGAAGAGAGAAAGAAAATAAAAAATTGTTGCAATTGGAGAACGAAAGAAAGACAAAAGAATTAGAAGAAGCACGTAACTTACAATTGTCAATGCTGCCTAAAGAATTACCCCAACTTCCGCACCTTGATATTGCAGTTTACATGAAGACAGCAACTGAGGTTGGAGGCGATTATTATGATTTCCATGTTCATCCAGACGGTACCTTGACTGTGATTCTCGGCGATGCTACCGGTCATGGTATGATGTCCGGTATGATGGTCTCAATTATGAAATCACTTTTTATGTCCGATAGATCTAATAAAGAATTAAAACCATTTTTTGAAAATGCTAGCACGGCAATAAAAGATATGCAGCTTAATCATTTAATGATGGCTTTATCATGTGTACAAATACGAAGTAACAAGATTTTAACAGTCAATGCCGGAATGCCTCCATTGATTATTTACCGTAAGAATCAGCAAATAATCGAAGAGATAGCATATCATAACTTGCCACTTGGAGCAATGAAACAAGTTGATTATGAAGTTAGTGAGTTGAAAATTGAAAGAGGGGATACATTATTGATGATGACAGATGGATTTGCAGAGTTGAAAAATCAGAAAGAAGAGATATTTGGATATAGAAAAGCAAGAAATACATTTGAGGAAGTTGCAATGAAAGATCCGGAAGAGATAGTAAGGTACTTAAAAGAAGAGGGTAGAAACTGGACGAATGATAAAGACCCTGATGATGACGTTACGTTTGTAGTAATTAAGGTGAAATAAATACTAACAAATAACTTTTTGTTAGCTTATACAAATGAGAAAGTAAGCTTGATAAATCTTTAGAAATATTAAATAACTTTTTGTTAGCTTATACAAATGAGAAAGTAAGCTTGATAAATCTTTAGAAATATTAGAAAGGAATTAATATGAAGATAATGGTTGTTGATGATGAAAAAGATATACAACTTTTATTTGAACAAAGATTTAGAAAAGAAATAAAATCCGGTAAAGTTGCATTCTTATTTGCATTCTCGGGAGAAGAAGCGCGCGATTATTTAGAAACAAACGGCCACGCCGATCTTAATCAAATCCTTTCCGATATAAACATGCCAGGTATGAATGGTTTAGAGTTATTAAGGTGGATAAAAAATAATTATCCAAAACTCAAAGTTGCAATGATAACTGCATATGGTGATCAAGAAAATTACGAACAAGCGATTGAATACGGATGTGATGATTATATGACCAAACCGATTGACTTTGATAATTTGAAAGAAAAAGTTCTGCCGTAATTCACACTTTATCAATTGATTATTTTGATTAAGGAATTAAAATGAAAGAAAAAATAAAAGTAAGAAAGTCAACTACACTCGATTATGATAATTTGAAAAAACAATTAGATCAAAGAGAAGCTGAATTGGCTATTATTAACAGTGTCGGTGAAGCAATGTCGAAACAGTTGGATATTCAAACAGTAACAAAAATTGTTGGAGATAAGGTAAAAGAAATTTTTCAAACTGAAGTAACTGAAATACTTTTACTCGATCACAAGACTGATATAATTAATATTCCTTATTCATATTACAATGGATATAGAACATATGAACCGTTCCTATTGGGAGAAGGTTTAACTTCAAAAGTTATTAAATCTAGAAGACCATTGATGTTAAATACTCTCCAAGAACAGATTAAAAATGGTGCTATTATACAATCTGAAGAAGATAAAACGGAATCATATATCGGTGTTCCAATAATTTTCGGAGGAGAAGTTCTCGGTGTAGTTAGCATTCAAAGTTACGAGAAGAATGTTTATAACCAAAATAATGTAAGACTACTTATTACACTTTCAACTAATGTGGGGGTTGCATTACATAATGCTAATCTTTTCGAAACTACCGAAAAACTTTTAAAAGAAACTGAACAACGTTCGGCAGAGCTTACAATAATAAATAGTGTTGGCGAGGCCATGTCAAAGCAATTGGATGTTTTGACTGTTACAAAAATTGTAGGAGATAAAGTCCGCGAAATATTTAAATCTGAGGTAACAGAAATATTATTACTTGATGAAAAAACGAATATGATTAATGTTCCTTATTCATATTATAAAGGATATCAGACAGTAGAACCATTTGAACTTGGAGCTGGATTAACTTCAAAAGTAATAAACTCTGGGAAGCATCTGATGCTTTTGAGCTTATCAGATCAAAACTATTACGGTGCTATAACAGATGAAAACGTTGGTGAAGCAGATTTAACTGAATCATATTTAGGTGTGCCAATTTTATTTAATGATAAAATTCTTGGAGTAGTTAGTATTCAGAGTTATAACAAAGAAGCATACAATGAAAATGATGTCCGATTGCTTATAACTCTTTCGACAAATATGGGAGTTACATTACAGAACGCAAAACTTTTTGAAGAAACAAAAAGATTATTATTTGAAACTGAACAGCGTACCGCAGAACTTTCTGTAATTAATAGTGTTCAAAAAGGGCTTGCAAAAGAACTTGATATAGATGGCATATACGAGTTGGTTGGTGAAAAAATTAGGGAAATTTTTAATGCACAAGTTATTGATATTGTTAAGTATGATAAAACTAATTGCACAATACAAGACTGTTATTCATTTGAAAAAGGAGATCGTACTTTACTTGGACCAAGACCGCTCAAAGGATATCGCAAACATGTTATTGAAACTATAAAACCATTAGTAATTAATAAAGATAATGAGATTGAGTCATTAAAATACGGAAATGTTGTTGTTGTAGGAGAAAAACCGAAATCTTTAGTTTTGGTACCTATGGTAGCTGGTGAGGAAGTAACTGGAGTAATTAGTTTACAAAATCTCGATCATGAAGATGCGTTTAGTGAACCCGATGTGCGTTTGTTAACTACACTATCTAATAGTATGAGTGTTGCTCTTGAGAATGCAAGATTGTTTGATGAAACAAATCGATTGCTAAAAGAAACAGAACAACGTACTGCAGAATTAGCGGTGATTAATAGTGTGCAAGAAGGCTTAGCAAAAGAACTGGATTTGAATGGAATCTATAATCTTGTTGGTGAAAGACTTTGCAGTTTATTTCCAGATACTCAAACATTAGTGATTAGAACATTTGATCATGAATCAGGTTCAGAGCATTGGCAGTATGCAATTGAGAAAGGAGAAAGACAATATGTTGAACCACGACCATTTAATTGGAATAGTAAGCTTCTAATTGCAACTAAAACACATTTAGATATAAGGGAAAATTATGTTGAAACAGCAAAGAAATATGGAAGTGCTGGAGTTACAACTGGTCAACCTCCCAAGTCAGCTGTTTTTGTACCAATTATTGTTGGCGATATAGTCAAAGGGTCGGTGAGTTTACAAAATGTTGATAAAGAAAATGCATTCAGCAATGCGGATCTTAGGTTATTAACAACACTTACAAATAGCATGAGTATTGCGCTTGAAAATGCAAGACTATTTGATGAAACAAACCGGTTGTTAAATGAAACAGAACAGAGAAATGTTGAACTCTCTATTTTGAATACGATACAAGAAGGTTTAGTAATGGAAATGGATTTTAATTCCATAATAAATCTTGTTGGTGATAAATTTCGCGAAGCTTTGGGATTTTTGGATCTCGGAATTAGAATTTATGATAAAGAAAAAAGTATTCTTCACTTTCCTTATGAATATGAACATGGGGAAAGATTATATATAGAATCCGGTGAACCTACACCATTGTCAAAGTATGTAATTGAAACCGGTAAAATGCTTCTATTAAAAAGAGTGACAGAAGAAGAAATTGCAAAACTTGGAATAGTTGGCAAAACAACAATTCCAGGAACGGATACAAGTAAATCACTTGTATTTGTTCCAATCATTGTCGGATCAGATGTTAAAGGAATAATTTTAATTGAAAATTATGAACGTGAAGATGCATTTAGTGAGTCGGATATTAGGTTATTAACAACAGTTGCAAATAGTATGAGCGTTGCGCTTGAGAATGCACGATTATTCAACGAAACATTGCGGCTATTAGAAGAAACTAAAAAACGCGCTGCAGAAATGAGTACAGTGAATAATATTAGTCAAGCTATTGCTGGGCATCTAGAAATTGATAAGTTGATTAATTTTGTTGGAGATCAAGTTAGAACTCTTTTCAATGCAAACATTGTTTATGTCGCATTGCTGAATAAAACCATGGGTGTAATAGAATTCCCATATGGTTACGGCGAGGAATTCCCTAATCTTAAATTGGGTGAAAAAAGGTTTGACCTCAAAAATTATATTGCAAAAAAAACCTTTGCTTATTAATAAGGAAGTTGAAAAGAAAAGAGAAGAACTTGGAGTAAAAAGAATAGGGACTCCATCGGCTTCATTTTTAGGTGTTCCGATTCCAGTTGGAGATGAAATTATTGGAGTTATCAGCGTACAAAGTACTGTTAAGGAAAATCTTTTTACAAATGACGATATGCGATTACTTGGGACATTTGCTGCTAATGTTGGAATAGCAATTAATAATGCAAACGCATATAAAGAACTGAATAAAACATTGGAAGACCTACAAGCAACTCAAAATCAGCTTATTGCTCAAGAGAAACTTGCATCGCTTGGTCAATTAACTGCTGGAATAGCACACGAAATAAAAAATCCGCTCAACTTTGTCAATAATTTTTCTGAGTTATCAGTTGGTTTAGTTGATGAATTAGAAGAAGAACTGAATAAAATATCAGATAAAATTGATTCTGATAGTAAGGAAGAGATAAATGATATTTTGAGCTCATTGAAACAGAATGCAGAAAAAACAAAGGAACATGGAAAACGAGCAGACAGCATTGTACATAGTATGCTTCAACATTCAAGAGGTAAGAGCGGCGAAAAACAACTAACTGATATTAATGCAATGCTAGACGAAGATCTTAATCTTGTTTATCACGGTATGCGTGCTCAAGATGGAACTTTTAATATTAAGATAGAGAAGGAATACGATAAGAAATTAGGAAAAATCGATGTCATTCCTCAGGATATGAGTAGAGTATTTCTTAATATTTTAACTAATGGATGTTATGAAGCACACAGAAAAAAAATTGAGTTAAATTCTGAAGAACCGGCAATTATAAAAGTTAAAACTTTGGAAAATGATTCTTCAGTGGAAATCAGAATTCGAGACAATGGCAATGGAATTCCGAAAAAAATTAGAGAAGATCTTTTCACTCCATTCTTTACTACCAAACCAACTGGAAAAGGGACTGGATTAGGACTTTCAATAAGTTATGATATAGTTGTGGCTGAACATAAAGGAGAATTATACTTTGAAACAGTAGAAGGTCAGTACACTGAGTTTGTAATTAAACTTCCAAAAATTCAAAAAAAATAAATTTATGAATACAGATGCACCTAGAATATTAGTAGTGGACGACGAACCTGATTTAGAATTATTAATAAATCAGAAGTTCAGAAAAGAAATCAAACAAGGCGAATATAATTTTATTTTTGCCGGCAATGGCATTGAAGCGTTAAAAAAACTAAATGAAGATAATAGTATTGAATTAGTGCTCACAGATATTAATATGCCGGAGATGGATGGACTTACATTATTATCCAAAATTAAAGAGCTGAGCAATCCTGCTGAGCAATCCTCTATTACTATCAGTTATTGTTTCTGCATATGGAGATATATTTAATATCAGGACTGCAATGAACGGCGGTGCATTCGATTTTGTTGTTAAGCCGATTGATTTAACCGACTTAGAATTAACAATAAAAAAATCCTTAGAGAATCTTTCTTATCTCAAAAAAGCACTGAAAGCAAGAGAAGAATTATTTACTGTGCGTAAGGAATTGGAAGAAGCTCGTCTACTTCAGTTGTCAATGCTTCCAAAATCAATTCCTCAAATAGAAAAATTAGAAATAGATGCTTACATGAATACTGCCAGTGAAGTTGGCGGTGACTATTATGATTTTTCAAACATAGACGATGGCTCATTAAATATTGCCATTGGAGATGCAACCGGACATGGAATGCGAGCTGGGATAATGGTTGCTGTAATGAAAACACTTTTTATTACTAACTCTACTCACCATGATCTAGAAGACTTTTTTAAACTTGCGAATAAAGCTATCAAGTCATTGAATCTTGGTAGAATGAGATGATGGCTTTTGCTATGATAAATATTAGAAATAATCAAGTTAAGTTTATTAATGCCGGAATGCCGTCAATTTTTATTTATAAAAAATCCGAAGAAAAAATAATAGAATATGAAACTCAAAGTATGCCGCTTGGTGCTTTGACTAATCAAAATTTCACAATAAATAATTTTGAAGTATCAACTGGAGACGTTATAATGATGTTAACTGATGGTTTGCCAGAATTATTCAATATTAATAATGAGTATTATAGTTATGAACGTATTAAAAAAGAATTATTAGACTGTGCTGACGAATCTCCAGGAGAAATAATAGATACCTTAAAATCTAGTGCAGCGGTGTGGAGCAGTGGAGTAATTCCGATTGATGATGTGACTATGATAGTGTTAAAAATTAAGTAGTACTTACCCTAACAAGAAAGAAGCTAATCTTAAAGGTAATTAAGGGGTCAATGAATGAAATTCAAAACTAAATTTAATTTCTAAATAAATTATATCATTTTACAAAGTAATTTTTGACAAAACGAATTTTTCACCTCTCCGCAATTAATAAAACTAGAACTGAAATTACACGTAACTTTTTTGTTTGAATAAAAGTATTATCTCATTATTTTATTAGTAGATTTTAGATGACAATAATTTCGGAGTATAAAAATGAATAAATTTATTGTCCTTATTTCTGCTATTATAATTGCAGTTTCATGCAACGTTAATGATTCAGATAATGATGATCCAAATATTATTGGAGGAGAAACAAATATTACTGTTACCCAAGTAGGGAATACTATTACAGCTTCTTCAGTTAAAATAGGTAATAAAACAGTTGATGTTGTTGAATCAGTACAAATAATAAAAAATGAAGGGGGCGTAGTAACAGTAAAAGTAAAAGCAGATTTAACAAAGGACCTAGCTCTTGCAGCTATTAATAATTGGATTCCAAGTTCATATAAAAACGTACAAGGTAAAATAGATACCGAGATCAAATACAAGATGACTTCAGAAGGAATTCAGGATTTTTATAAAGATAATAAACCTTTCACAATTGCGAAATTTGATTGTAAAGTAGGCGATAAATATTCAATCAATCGATCTGATGGAAAAACTAGTACTCGTACTGTTTTCAGTAAATCGACTTCAGATGATTTTCCATATGGTCTCATGTATATTAAAACCATTGGCGTTGAACAAAGCGCAAATACACCCGGAATCAGTAAATATTCATATCATGTAAATCACAAATTTGGTCTTGTAAATATTACAATTAAAATGGAAGATGGTTCAACTGCAACAATGAATTTATTTCCAACAAATTATTTTTAGTATAAATGGTTCCAGTATTATCACTTTGGCTGCCAATAATTTTATCGGCAGTTTTTGTTTTTATCGTAAGTTCCATTTTACATATGGCACTTACTTATCATAAAAATGATTTTGGTAAATTACCTGACGAAGCCGGGATTATGGATGCACTCAGAAAATTCAACATTCCTCCCGGAGAATATTCTTTCCCTAAACCAGATAGTATGAAAGAAATGTCATCACCTGAGTTTACTGAGAAAATGAAAAACGGACCAGTAGCTTTTATCACCGTAATGAAAAATCATGCTCCATCGATGACGGGTAGTTTATTCCAATGGTTTTTATATAGTATTGTAGTAAGTATTTTTGCAGCTTATGTTGCTGGAAGAGCACTAACGCCTGAGGCTGATTATTTAGCGGTATTTAGATTTACTGGAGTTACAGCTTTTGTTGGCTATTCATTAGCTTTATTACAAAACTCAATTTGGTATAAAAGAGCATGGAGTGTAACATTCAAATCAATGTTTGATGGTTTGATTTATGCTCTAGTTACAGCTGGTACTTTCGGCTGGTTGTGGTAACATTGTAATTAATATTATAAGATAATTTGGAATGCTTTAACAGCATTCTAAATTATCTGTAAATCC
>Ga0194127_10007174_pt1 | contig 12387 bp, 10 predicted proteins | sample TA2KigC100mmetaG_FD_148624 | JGI IMG/M metagenome (GOLD analysis project Ga0194127, IMG submission 148624) | Freshwater microbial communities from Lake Tanganyika, Tanzania - TA2015036 Kigoma Deep Cast 100m | ecosystem: Environmental > Aquatic > Freshwater > Lake | place: Tanzania: Lake...
GCTGCGGCATGTGGTTGGGCGAGAAACCAGATGAACTCAGCGACTTCGTCGGGCGTGATGAAGCGGGCGTTCGATCGCTGCGGATAACCGGCGAGCAACTGGTCGTAGTACGCCTGCTCGGAGCCGCCGTAGTTCTGTGCCTGACCGCGCAGCATCGGAGAGTCGACATCGCCCGGGCATACGGCGTTGACTCGCACCCCGCGCGGTGCAAGTTCAAGGGCTAGCGCTTTGGTGAACAGTGAAACCCCACCTTTGGAGGCGCAGTATGCGGCTGCACCGGAGTTGCCTTGAATTCCCGCGTCGCTCGACAGATTGATGATGCATCCACGAGTGGCCTCAAGATGTGGGATTGCTGCGGCACTCATGAAGTATGTGCCCTTCAGGTTGACGTCGATGACTCGATCAAAGTCGTCTTCGCGTGTGTCGGCAGTGTTGCCCTCATGCCATACACCGGCGGCGTTGACCAGCACGTCAAGACGGCCGAATGTGTTGACGGTCGACTGCACGGCTGCGCTGCATGCGGCGACGCTTCGCACATCGGTTGCAACATGATGTTCGACGCTCTCCGTGGGGGCGGCAAGATCCGCGCTCGCGCAGCGCCAGCCACCGGTCGCGAAGCGTCGAATCACGGCCGAGCCGATGCCACCAGCAGCGCCAGTGGCGAGCACGACCTGTTCGCCGCCGGCGCTCATCGTCAGGCCCCGTGCGAAGGTATGCGCCAGTCGGGTCGTGCCGCAGCCGGCCGGTTTGTTTCGTACCAAGCGGCTGCGCGCAGCACCTCGAGGTCGGCAAAGCGACGCCCAGAAATCTGCAGGCCTATCGACTTGCCTTCAGGTGTGAACCCGCAGTTGATGGAGACTGCCGGTTGCTCGGACATGTTGTACGGAACGGTGAAGCCGATGTGGGCCATCGATCGCGTGGCGTCGTTGCTCGGCATCGCCCAGTCGACCGGAAAAGTTGGCACGGGTGACACGGGGGAGAGGACGAGATCGTACTTTTCGGTTGCAGCGTGAGTGAGTTTGCGAATCTCGAGCGTGCGGTTGAAACATTTCATGAGTCGCTCGCTGGTCACGTGCTCGCCGACGGCGATCCAGTCTTGGATGAACGGCAAGAGTTTGGCCCGCTGTGTCGGGCTCATCGTACGCGAGTCGACCCAACTTCTCACGCGCCAGAACGTGTCGAGATCATTCAGTAGGTCGTCGCTGAAGAACGGTGACAACGGCTCGACATCTGCACCGGCCGATTCGAACAGTCGCGCAGCCGCAGTAACCGCAGCGAGTGTGGTGGCTTCAGTGGGCATACCGGCGTTGGCATCAAGGTGCAGACCGATGCGTAGCCCGCGAGCGTCGAACTGATCGAGCGAATCCCAAGCGATTGATGCTGGTGGCAGCGCCATGTAGTCGCTTGCATCGAATTGTCCGAGCACGCTCATCAGGAGAGCATTGTCGGCGACAGTGCGCGACATTGGCCCTGCGACGCGGCCGAAGTACGGCGGGTTGATGGACACGCGCCCGTTGCTCGGCTTGAGCGAGACGATCGCATTCCAGCTGGCGGGCAGTCGCAGGCTGCCACCGATGTCGGTGCCAACGTGGAGCGGGCCGTATCCCGCAGCAGCAGCTGCACCACCACCGGCGCTCGAGCCACCCGGGTTCCATGTTGGGTTCCACGGATTGCTGGTCAGCGCGTGAAATGTGGAAAGACCCGACGACAACATTCCGAGATCGGGCATCGTCGTCTTTGCAAGCAAGATTGCACCCGCTTCGCATACACGAGCCGCGGGCGGTGCGTCGGCGGCAGCCGGAACCAACTCGGTCGCAGCGGTACCGAGTGGCACGGCGGTGCCGGCGGTTGCGATGTTTTCTTTCAACGTGATCGGAACCCCATCGAGCGCACCGTTCGGTGTTCCCGCCTTCCAACGGCGCTCGCTTTCGGCAGCCTGTGTGTTGGCACGATCGGGATTAGCCGCCCACAACGCCTTCACCACCGGTTCGCGCTCGCTGATTCGTCGTTGTACGTCGCGCATTACTTCGACGGGGGAGATCGTTCTGGCGCGGTAGGCCGCGAGCATCTCGACGGCGGAGAGATCGGCGAGCGAGCTCATCAGAGCGGTGGTGTGTATCGACCGTCGATCGCCGTCCAGCCGGCGTCGACGGTGAGGGTGGTGCCGGTGACGTACGTCGACGCATCACCGGCGAGGAACACGACGGCTCCGGCCATCTCGGATGCTTGTGCCCAGCGCTTCAACGCCGGTTTTTCGGCATACGCGGAATACCACTCAGGGTTGTTCTTTAGCTGCGCAGTAAGCGGTGTCTCGACGACGCCTGGCCGAATGGCGTTGATACGCACGTTCAAAGGCCCGAATTCTGCAGCCGCGGTTCGCACGAGTGATTCAAGGCCCGATTTGGTGGCTGCGTACACACTCTGGCCTGGCTCTACCGTCGCCGCACGAATCGACGAGATCGTAATGATGCTTCCACGTTGTCGTTTGCACATCGAACGACCAAACAGCTGCATCACGTGAAACGTCGAGCGCAAGTTGAGTCGAACGACTCTGTCGAACTCGTCGAGGGAGTAGTCGGCGATTCGTTTGCGAACGTTGATGGCTGGCGTGTGCAACAGCACCTCGGCATCGGCGTGCGCATCAGCCAGAGCCACGACAGAACGTTCGTCATTGACATCGATCACCGCGCTGGTCGACCCAGCTGCAAGTTTTGCCGTAGCCGCGGCTGCTTCGCCGTTGGCATCGGCGCACACGACATTGGCACCGTGCGCTGCGAGTGCCAACGCGGCCTCGCGGCCGATTCCGCTGCCAGCGCCGATGACCACCGCCTTGCGGCCGTCGAGGCGAAACAACCTCTCGTACTGCGCCGCCATGCCGTTACTCACCAACCGAGGGACGAATGATGGCCATTCGTGTCACCGTGAACTCTTCGATTGCAAAGCGGGGTCCTTCTCTTCCGATGCCTGAGTCTTTCACGCCGCCGTACGGCATGGTGTCGGAGCGATATCCAGGCACTTCATTGACCACCACACCGCCCACCTCGAGTTCGTCGACGCAACGAAACGCATTCTTGATCGAGCCAGTGAAAATGCTGGCATGCAAGCCGAAGCGCGAAGCATTCACCATGTCGATGGCCGTCTGCAGGGTCGGCACTCTTCGAACGCAAACCACCGGGCCGAAGACCTCTTCGTCCCAGATGTCGACACCGTCAGGAACGTCGGTGAGCACGGTTGGGGCTATGCACGAACCGCTTCGGGTGCCGCCGATGAGCACTCGCGAACCGGCGCGTTCTGCGGCATTGATCCAGTCAAGAACCCGTGATGTTGACGCATCATTGATGAGTGCCGACACCTGCGTCGATTCTTCCCTGGGGTCGCCGACCACGACCTTTTGCATGTGTGCGGTCAGATGTTCGAGAAACTCGTCGGCCACCGAGTCGAGTACGAGAATGCGCTGGATTGCAATGCACGCCTGCCCCGACGCGTAGTAGCCACCGCGCACGGCGGCTTCGGCCGCTGCAGCCACGCTTGCCGTGTCGTCGACGATAAATGCGGCGTTGGATCCGAGCTCGAGTACGACCTTGCGCGGTGCAGCAGCCCGAGCGATCGCGTGGCCGACTTTCGACGAGCCGGTGAAGCTGACGATGCCGATGCGCGAGTCTGTGGTGAGCGTCTCTCCGACGGTTGCATCGCCGGTCACGAGCTGCACGGCGCTCACCGGGGCACCGATGCGTAGCGCGACTTCGCGCAATGCATGCACCAGCCAGAGCGTTGTAAGTGGCGTCGCAGGTGCGGTCTTCACGACGATCGGGCAGCCAGCGGCTATCGCCGGCCCAAGTTTGTGTGTCGCGAGTAGCAACGGATAGTTGAATCCAGTGATTCCTATGACCACACCGATCGGCTTCCGTTGCCAAAAACCGGTCATGCCGTCGCCGGTTGGTAGCAAGTCGAGTGGCACGGTCTCGCCGTGTAGTCGGGCAACCTCGTCGGCGCTCGTCTCGAGCGTGACAAGTGCTCGCGCCACTTCGACTTTGCAATCTCGCAGCGGTTTACCCGTCTCGAGCACGAGCAGTCGCTCGAATTCTTCACGTCGTGACGAGACGAACGCGTGAGTGTCGCGCAACCATTGACGACGCACTCGTGACGGAAGTTTGGCCATCGTCTTGCGCACTGCCACGGCATTGGTCACCGCGAGACTTGCGAGTTTCGCGTCGCCGACCGGTGCCTCCGCGACGACGTCTCCGTTGAATGGAAATCGAATCTGCTCGGTCGGCGTCTTTACCCACGCGTCACCGACTGGCAGCCCAGCGGGATATTCAGGGGAAAAGAGGCTCATGAAAGTTCAGGCAAGCGGGGCACCGATGCGATCAACGTCTTGGTGAAGGGGTGCGATGGTGCGCGGAAGACGTCGACCGTCTTGCCGCGCTCGACCGCCACGCCGTGTTGCATCACTACAACATCGTCGCACAGCCGGGCAATCACGCTGAGGTCGTGGGAGATGAGGATCAACGTCAGACCAAGATTTGCAGTCAAATCGGCGAGCAGCGCAAGAATTTCGTCGCGCACCAGCACATCGAGCGCACTGACCGGTTCGTCGGCGATCAGCAATCGTGGCCGCGGTGCAAGTGCTCTGGCGATGGCGACGCGCTGGCGTTGTCCGCCAGACAATTCGTGTGGGTAGCGCGTGCGCATGTCGCCCGAGAGACCGACCGAGGCGAGTACTTCGTCGATGCGGGCCGCGTGTGGCTCTTCCACTGCCAGGCACTCAAGTGGCTCGAGAATGATGTCTTCAACCGACATTCTCGGGTTCAACGAGCTGCGTGGATCTTGGAAGACCACCTGGATTTGCCGACGAAATTGCCGCATGTCGGATAGCGGAAGCGTGTCACCAAGGAAGCTCACCGCGCCCGACGTCGGCACATCGAGCCCGAGCAACAGGCGAGCGAGTGTGGTCTTGCCGCTGCCGGATTCACCGACGATGCCGAGTCGGTCGCCCTCGTTGACCGAGAGGTTCATGTCGATGAGCGCCCGTCGCACCGAGCGTTCGCTGCGCAGACTTGCCCGGGGCAGTTTGAACGTGCGCGAGAGCGCGTCGGCCCGCAACAATTCGGTCATGCGCGACCACCTCGTGAAACGCGCACGAAGTCGTCGTCGCTGCGACGAGCGGCCTGTACCAACTTCTGTGAGTACTCGTGTCGAGCTCCGCTGAAAAGTTCGCCAACCGTGGCGAGTTCGACCATCGTGCCGCTACGCATGACCGCTACCCGCTCGGTCATCGACGACACCACCGGCAAATCATGCGACACGAACATCAACGCGGATCCTTCTTCGCGTACCAGCTCGTTGATCAGTTTCAGCACTTCTTGCTGCACGGTGACATCGAGAGCAGTGGTTGGTTCGTCGGCGATCAATAGCGATGGATTACAAGCCAGTGAGATTGCCAGGCCGATTCTCTGGCGTTGTCCGCCGGAGAGTTGATGGGGATATGACCGCACGAGTCGTTCAGGGTCGGGCAGACCCACTCGCGCACACAACTCGATTGCGCGAGCGAGTGCTGCCTTCATTCGCATGCCGCGATGAATGCGAAGCGGTTGCGCAATTTGTTTACCGACGCGCATCAGGGGATTGAGCGCCGTGAGTGGCTCTTGAAATACCATGCCGATACGGTTGCCCCGCAGCGACGAGAGCTCACCGTCAGATTTGTTGAGTATCTCGACACCATCGAAGACGACGCTGCCTGCAACCGCTGCAGCATCTGGAAGCAGACCGATTATCGCTAACGAGGTGAGGGTCTTACCCGATCCCGACTCGCCGATGATGCCGAGTCGCTGACCTGCATCAAGGTCGAATGAGACGTCGTCGACCACAAGCTTCTGGCCGAAACGAATCGTGAGATTACGAACCTGCAGCAGAGTCATTCGACGTCCCTGCGCAGCGTGGGGTCGAGGGCTTCGCGCAATCCATCGCCCAACAAGTTGAAGCCGAGCACCGTGATGACGATGGCAAGCCCCGGCCACAGCGGAAAAATCGGATCGGCGATCAAGTACTGCTGGAGCGACGCCATCATCCGGCCCCACGACGGGTCGGGCGGCGGAGTCCCGAGGCCGAGATACGAAAGTGTCGACTCGGCCAAGATGGCAATCGCACTCGCACTGGAAGCCTGCACGAACAACGACGCGCGCAGGTTCGGCAGTACGTGTTTGCGCACGATGCGTGGGATTCTGCTGCCCGACGCCCGTGCAGCGACGACGTAGTCAGCCAACAAAATCACATTCACCTCACGTCGAGTTACCTGTGCAACCGAGGCAGACAGGGCAATGCCGATGGCGAATACAGCGGTGAACGTCGACGGCCCGTATACGGCAGCAAGCACGATTGCGAATAAGACAGTCGGTAGTGCCAGCACGATGTCAATTCCGAAGATTGCAGGTGATTCAACCCACTTCGGTGACATTGCAGTTGCAATTCCGATAGAGACACCGACGATCATGCAGATCACGACGGCGAGCACACCGGTAATCAAGGTGGTCCGCGAACCTACGATGATATTGCTCAGGATGTCGCGCCCGTATTCATCAGTACCCATCCAGTGCGACGATGTCGGGCCCGTGAGTGACAGTTCAGGATTGATCTCCAGTGGGTCGTACGGGGTCCAGATGACTGACAAGAGAAACAGCATGACACTGAAGCTCACGAGCGAAACACCGATCGTAAGTGTCCTGTTGCCACGCATCATCGTTGACGTATTTTGGGGTTGAGCAAGCCGAGCACGAGGTCAATCAAGAAGCTCACCACGAAAACGAGCGCCGTGGTGACGGCGACGGTACCTTGCACCTTGGTGTAGTCGCGGATATTTACATCTTGCAGCAGCATTTGACCGACACCCGGCAACGCAAAGACACTCTCCACAATGATTGCGCCAACGATGAGTGTTGAGATTTGCATGCCGAGCACTGACACCACAGGAACGAGTGCATTGCGCACACCATGTACGCGAAGAGCGCCCGCCCGGCTGAGGCCTGTCGCTCGGGCGGTTCGAAAGTAGTCCTGCTGGATCACGTCGATTGTCGCCGAGCGTGCGAAACGCATCAGTACTGCGCCCTGAGCAAGAGCGAGTGTGCAGGCAGGTAGCACGAGTGACTGAATTGCTCCACCAAGGTCGGCCCATCCGTCGTAGGGAAATCCGCCCGCGGGAAATATTTGGGATTGCACGGCAAAGGTTGTGATGAGAACGACACCAATCCAGAAAGTGGGCACTGCGATACCAAGCTGACTCACTGCCGACATAGTGACTCCGTCCCACTTTCGAAATCGCAGCGCGGTGAGCATGCCGAGCGGCACGGCGATGAGTAACGCAACTACCGAGGCGATGCCAATGAGCGGCAGGGTCACCGTAGCCTTGCTCAAAAGTTCGTTGGTGATGTCGGCACCGGTGAGCACCGACAACCCGAGGTCACCTCGGACGGCCTTGGACAACCACGAGATGTACTGCTCTGGGAGCGACTGGTCGAGACCGTATTCGGCTCGCAATTGCGCAAGAGCCTCGGGTGTTCCGTAGATGCCGAGTTTTGCCTGAGCCAAGTCTCCGGGCAGTAAGCGAAGCAACAGAAAGACGAATGTGCTGGAGGTGATCAACGACACGAGCAGTAGTGCCAGGCGCCGCAGAACGTACCAGACGGTCGTCATTTACGAAATCCGTCTCGTTGAGGCCACGTACATATTCGTCCCCCTGCGCCACAAGACTGCGATAGTACGACAGAAGGCGGGTCGAGCGCGCCTTGACGGCGCACCCGACCAGCCTTTCTGATGCGTTAACCCTTGACGATGTTCGCGACCGTGTATGCGTCACCAACTGAGTTGGTCGGGAAGCCAGACACGTTCTTGCGAGCTACTTGGTTGTTGCCAGTCAGCCATAGCCAATCAGAGGGTGAATCTTCTGCCAGTACACGAGCGGCCTTCTTCAAGAAACCAGCTTGCGCCGTCGGGGTACGGGCATTGCCGGCCTTCTTGATGAGATCCTGATACTCGGTGCTGTTGTACTTGAAGTAGTAGTTCGGGTTGGCGTAGATGCTCATGTCATTGCGCTCGATGTGGCAGACGATTGACATGTCATAGTTGGCTTTCGTGAATACGCGGTCGATCCACTCAGCCCAGGCGACCGGCTTCAACGTCACGTTGATGCCGACCTGCTTCAACGAAGCTGCGATGAACTCTTGCGAGTCGAGCGCGTAGAACACCGGCGGAACGTCAAGCTGAACGTTGAAACCGCTCGGATAGCCACCCTTGGCGAGCAACTCCTTTGACTTCTTCAGGTCGTAGGGGAAGAGACCGTTCAGGTCTTCGTACCACGGGTCAGTCGGCGGCACGAAGCTACCGATCTGGGTTCCATAGCCGTCGACCGCGGTCTTGATCAACGCTTTCTTGTCGATCGCCGAACGAACGGCCTGGCGAACGAACTTGTTGTTGAACGGGGCCTTCGAGTTGTTCATGCTGAGCACGACTTCACAGTTCGTCGTACCGCTGTACACCCGTAGTTTCTTGTTCGCCTTGAACGTCGACAACAAGCGTGGCGCTGTAACCGCAGTCAGCACGTCGAGCTGGCCCGACAACATAGCGTTGCTGAGGGCTGTTGCATCGAGGATGTAACGGAAGACGACCGTCTTGGTCTTTGCTTTCTGGCCCCAGTAGTCATCGTTGCGAGTAAGGGTGATGTTGTTGCCGCGGTTCCATTCTTTGAATAGGTATGGGCCCGTTCCGTTCGCGGTCGTCGCCAGGTTGGCTGTACCTGCCTTGAAAATCACACCGCCACGCTGAGTGAGGCTGAACAACAAGTTGTTGTTACGCTCTTTTAAGGTTAGAACAACAGAGTCGCTGCCCTTGGCTGCGACTGATGCAACGCTCTTGAACTCGGCCTTCTGTGCCGGCAGCACCGACTTGTCGTTAGGGTCGAGCACGCGGTTGAAGCTCCATGTGACATCGCTGGTGTTCAGATTTCGTCCGTCGTGGAACTTGGCCTTGCGCAACTTGAATGTCCACGTGAGGCCATCCTTTGATTGCGTGTACGACTCGGCGAGGCCTGGCACGATCTTGCCGTCTGGCTCGATACGCAGCAGACCTTCGTAAACGTTGTTCAACAACACCTGTGGAATCGCCGCTCCGGCAGTACCGCTGATGTCAAGGTTCAGTGGCTCGAGCGAGAAGCCGAGCACCACCGTGTCGGATGCCGCTGAGACAGGTGAAGCGATGGCCAGCGAGCCGAACGCAAATCCTGTCGCGAGCAGCGCACTGAGCCACTTGCGGATTCGTGATGTTTTCATGAGTTTCCCCTCCCGGGGGCTGCTGCCCCCAACACCCCAACCATACGTCGGACGGTACCTCACCGACAACTCAGAATCTGGGCAGTCCGAGGACCGATTCGCGGAGAGGCGCGGAGTCAACGATCCGCGAGCAAACCTGCCAGGGCAACGGGTTGCTCTTCTTGCACGTTGTGGCCGCAGGTTCGTTCACAAACCCGTGGTCACCTCGCACCAATATCACCGGAATACGTAGCTGTTCGAGCGGGGTCCACAGTGAGCTGAAATCGGGCGTTCGGACTGGGCTCGTGGCGGCAAGGTGCGCCATGTGGTGCAACCATGAGAAGGTTCCCTCGTCGTTCTACTTGGTGTTGTGAAACATGCCGCGCTCGACTGCGCGACGCGACACGGCTGGTGCCGAGTGCTTCGCGTGATGCGGTAACCGCTTGCTTCTTCGTTGAGTAGCGAGAACTCATCTGAAGTCGTGACCACGATCGGTGAATCTCAAGCCTTCTAGACTCGCTCACGCATGGCGGCAACAAGGCTTCGCACTGGTCGCCACAATCATGTGGTTGACGTGGCAGGCATCGAAGTCGGCCATTACCAACAGGTCGGTGATGGCTGGTGTTCAGGAACTACCGTCGTGCTTCCGCCGCAGGGCGCGGTTGGTGGTGTCGATGTGCGTGGCGGTGGGCCCGGAACTCGTGAGACCGACTGTCTTGCACCGACCACGATGGTGAGCACGGTCGATGCAGTTTGTCTCTCGGGCGGCAGCGCTTACGGGCTCGACACTGCGAGCGGTGTGGTTGCGTGGCTCGCCGAAAGAAATCGCGGCTTGAAGATCGGCCCTGATGCCCACCATGTGGTACCGATTGTGCCGGCCGCAGTGCTGTTCGATCTTGGCGTCGGTGGCAACTTCAAGCGACAGCCCACGGTGGAGTTTGGTCGACGGGCGAGTGACGCGGCGACGTCGGACCCGACACGACTCGGCAACGTAGGCGCCGGAACCGGTGCCCGATCCGGTGGTCTTAAAGGCGGCATCGGCTCGGCGAGTGTGGTGTTAGAAAGCGGCATCACCGTTGCAGCGCTCGTGGCTTTGAATGCCGCAGGCAGCCCGATCGACCCCAAATCAGGCGAGTTGTTCGGCGCTCGTTACGGCGTGGGCGACGAGTTCGAAGGGCTCCGAACACCGACCAAGACCGAGGTCGCGGCATGGCTCGAGACGCCAAGAACACCACCACCACTCAACACGACACTCGCAGTGATTGCCACTGATGCTCGCCTCAGCAAGCACGAGTGTTCACGCGTCGCCGCCGCCGGTCACGACGGCATGGCCCGCGCAATTTCACCGATTCACCTGTATACCGACGGTGACACTGTGTTCACGCTCGCAACCGGCGCCAAAGAATTTCCCGAAGGCGAAGCCCCTAAAGGCGCAATTCGCACCGGCGACGAACGAATTTTCAAGATCAATGAAGTCATGACGGCGGGCGCTGATTGCGTGGCCCGCGCAATCGTGCATGCAATGCTGGCGGCTGAAACATTCGGCCAGTGGAAGTCGTACCGCGACGTATTTCCATCGTCACGCTAGAGCGCACTCATACGTTTCTTCGCCCACACGCTCGTCGGCCGTTCGTGTAGACGCGATTCGAGTCGTGCTCGCGCCTCGTCCACGCGACCGCACTTCATGAGCGCGTCGATGAAGGTACGGTGCACCACGTCGCGCTGTGCGTGACTACCGCCGAATGTCGCAAGTTTCGCCAGCACCGGTTGCAGCGTGTCAGCGACAGACGCGAAATCACCATCAGAGTGCTGAACGACTGCGCGACAAACAGGAAGGCCGACTTGCCGGGTCATTTCCCAGTTGGTGCTTGGATTCGGCGTGGCTAGGTACTGCTCGAGGGCGTCCACCACGTTCATCGCATCATCACGTCGACCGGCACTAACGAACGCCATGACCGCGTGCATGTCATTGAACACGTACCAAGGTTCGTCGAATTTTGCGCGCCAGCCTTCGGCAAGCGACACCCAGCGCGTGCCGACATCAACGCCCTCGAGCCGCATCCGCCACAACAGGGCGGATGCATCGAGCATTTCGAGGGCGATGTTCCCTGACTTGTCACTACGAACGAAGCGGTCGTAGAGCGCGAGAGCACCGTTCCAATCTTCGCGCTCGAGCAAGAACAGCGCGTTGTGCCATGCGATGTGCACATTGAGGAAGGTTCCGGTGTGCCAGTCATTTGCGCTCGAGTACAAGAAGTTGATTCCTCGCTCGAAGTCGCCGCGCATTTCATTGACGTGCGTGACCGCATGGATCGCCCATGCGTCGTTGCCATGGCGTTCGACGGCGCGGGTACCAACATCGATGGCCTCGTCGTAACGCCCCATCTCTTCGAGCCCGAACGCCCACATACCTTGCAGATAGCCGGTGTACTCGTCAGCACCACTCCAACTCTTCAGCACCGAAGCGATGCGCATCTCCAGTTGCTGCGACGCGCCGGTGAAGAAATCGATCTGATGACCAACGAACGCCGCCAATGCATCACGAGGGTGCTCAGAGTTCAATCTGGCAGTGGTCGCCGATGCACCGTAGAGGTCACCGGCGTGCAATTGCCGGGCAGCCGTGAGGTGCAGTTGCTCGCGATGGTTCAACGTCATCTCACTGTCGGTGATTGCCCGTAGTCGTGACCCGGCAGCTTGCGCGTCGGCCTTCTCGCTCGAGAGCAACCCGAGGTACGCGGCGAGCAGCACGGGCATCGGCGCTCCTGGATCGAGATCGCACGCATACTGGGCGTCGTCGCCGACTGTTTGGCGAAAGCTCAACAAGTGCACTAGGGCGATGTCGTAGGCATCACGGCCACTCGCGGTGGCGGTGACGGTATTTCCTGCGAGATCAAGCATGATTCGACTTTTGCATGAAATGCTGCTTCTTGCCGAGGAGGCTATTCGGTGATGGTGCGGCGAGGGGTCCACACGAGGTAGTTCCACACCCAGTCGGCGAAGATGCTCGTGCGGTTTCGTCCGCCCGACAAGTAGGCGAGGTGGAGCGCCAACCAGGTGAGCCATGCGATGCTGCCGCTGAATCTCAGCCAGG
>Ga0194127_10007178_pt1 | contig 12385 bp, 8 predicted proteins | sample TA2KigC100mmetaG_FD_148624 | JGI IMG/M metagenome (GOLD analysis project Ga0194127, IMG submission 148624) | Freshwater microbial communities from Lake Tanganyika, Tanzania - TA2015036 Kigoma Deep Cast 100m | ecosystem: Environmental > Aquatic > Freshwater > Lake | place: Tanzania: Lake...
GCCATGGAGTTGTAGTTCTGCTTGGTTAGCAGCAAGGTCTCCAGCGCACCGATCTTCTCATCAAGATCATCAATGCGGCTATAGGCCTTTGGCGTCGTGGGCAGATCCAACCAGAACTGCCAGTCACGGCGCAATGTATCAATGCTGTCCTGGGTCTGGGTCACCATCTTCAGGGCGTCGTCATCGCAGACATCCACGCACAGGGCACAGCCCTTGCAGGTGTACGGATTGACGGTAATGGAGAACAAACCGCCTGCCCCCTTGGCCTTCTTCTCGGGGTTGACCCAATACGGCTTGGTGGTCGCAAACTGGAATTCGCCCAAGGTCTCAGTCAGCAAACGATATTCATCCGCCAAGGGCTCTACATCTGCACCGGCTGTGGCCCGAGCCTCCTCCAGCGTATCCTCAATCGCCACCTTCAGGCGCGCACGCACATCCACGCCATCCCGCTCAAGGACACCGCGCAGGCGTTTCTCGATCGCCCGAGCCCCCTTGCGCAGGAAACGGGTCGGGCGTCCACCCATCTCGATACGACCGATCGCACTGTTCAGGACATCCCCCACCGTCGAGACCAGGCCGGGAATCGCCGAGTCCGGACACTGGGTGTAACAATTGCCGCAGGCCGTGCAGTTCTCGGCGTTCCAGACCGGATGCTCGAAACGGATCTGCGTCATGTCGCGGAACACACCCGTGACCGCCGGGATCAAGGCCATCCCCATGAAGGGATCGGCCAAGTTGTCCGAACCGCGTCCCGTCATGTAGAAATTGCCCGTCTGCTCCCAGAAGCGATGGATATCGGCCTGCTTTGAGCCTTGCTCCGCCGGCGTCTCCGGTTGCTGAGTCAGCATGATGGGCAGGGCAGGCCGCGCCCGAAGCGAGGTCGCCTGGCGAGCACCCACCTTCATCACCTCGGCAGGGATTTCATGGATCTCGGTATAGCCGCGCCGCACCACCCGCAGGTTGTCTTCGACAATACGCTTGCCCTTCTTGCCGAATTTCGCCTGCAACTGGTTTTCGATGGCGGTGAACAGGGTCTCTTCCGACAGGCCGGCCCGCTCCTTGACATCGGAGGCGTGGAAGAAGGCGCCCTGGAAGGCGTTGCCCTGCATGCGCAACTGCAGGTCAGGGTTGGAAGACTCCTCGCGCGCAATGGTAAAGGCATCCAGATAAAAGACGCGAATGCCCTGTTCGACGATGTATTTCTGGATATGGATCGGGAAGGTCGCCCACAAATCCGCGGCATCCGGCAGGTTGCTCTGGATGATGAATACGCCGCCCTGGCTCAGCCCGGAAACCGCATTGGTATGCAGGAAGACCTGCGAGTCCGGCGAGAGCACGACATCGACATGGCTGTACTCACAGTTGATGCGAATCGGATCCGGCGCCGCCGACAAATAGTAGGTCGTCGGCTGTCCCTTCTTTTCGGAACCGTATTTCGGATTCGCCTTGATGTCCCAGCCCAAGAGTTCGAACAGGGTCATGGCAAGGTTCTTGCCGGTCGTCACCGCGCCCCAACCTCCCACTGAATGCATCCGCACCGCAATCCCGCCCTTGGGCATCAGATTGGGGTTTTCAGAGCCGCGCAGAGCCAGATCCCGGATCTGCGGATAGGCCTCCAGCAGGTCCTGCTGGTGGAGCTCCTGCTTGGGATGCGCCGCCTGATCGCGCACAAAGTCTATGGATAGATAGAAGAATCGCCGCTGGGCACCGGCATTCCCGGTCTTGCCCCCTTCCAGCATGTTCTCGACCGCCGCGATCAGCGCCTCGGGCTGAAGGTCGCGCGATCCGATGCCGTAACAGCCGGAATAAAGCTGAGGAATTTCCGCGCCGGAATGGAACGCCGCATAGCCTGCATGCTGCCCCCCCGTACGGCCCGCCACCCCGTTCTCGACACACTTCGAGACCACGGCACGCACCTCGCGCATCAGCGGCAGATCTTCAGACAGCGGCTGGTCGGTTCGCTCCAGGACCGCCACGCCCTTCTTGCCCTTCAAGAGATGGCCCAAGAGATCCCCAGGGAAGGGGCGGAACATGGTCAGATTAACGACACCCACCCGGATCTGACGCGTCTCGCGCAAGTAATCGGCTACCGCGCCGGCCTGCACCGTCATGCTACCCTGGCCCAGGATCAAGTAGTCCGCATCCTCACAGCGATACCCCGCCACACGCGCGTAGCGACGGCCAGTCAGCTCGGCGTACTCTTCCGCACAGCGGTCGAACAACGCCGGGATATGTTGGAAAAAGTACGGCCGCTGCGCCGCCACTGCCTGCATGTGCGCATCCTGGTTGGCCACCGCACCCGAGGCCATCGGTGCGTCAACATCCCACAGGGCCGGGATGCGGCGCCGCTTGGGCCCGTAGAGGATCACCTGCGCCGGCGTCGGCGTATCAATCAGGTCACCGGGCAGGCCCAGGAACTCCGCCACCAGCTCACGCTCTGGAACCTGCACCGGCTCAATCAGGTGCGTGGTCAGAAATCCGTCCATACCCATGATCGCCGGGGTCAGGGACAGTTCTGCCGTCTTGCGTGCAATCAGGTTGAGGTCAGCCGCCTCCTGAGCGCTGGCCGCCATCACCTGAATGAAGCCGGTGTCATCGACGCTGTGATAGTCGTCGTGACCGCAATGCACATTGAGCGTGGCCTTGGTAATTGCGCGACAGCCCATGTTGAGCACATAGGGCAGACGCTTGCCCACCGCTCCGTACAGCGATTCGTGCATGAACACGGCGCCCTGGGCCGAGGTGAAATTAACCGCACGCAAACCGGTCATGGCCATGCCGGCCGTCACGCCGGCCGCCGCGTGTTCGGATTCGGGCTCGACAAAAATCAGGGGCCGGCCCGAGACATTGATATGCCCTGCGGCTACCGACTCGGACCAGTACTCGCCCATGTTGGTGGACGGGGTAATCGGATAGGCGCCAGCCGCATCGGAGGCCTCGCGCTCCACGAGAATGACCGCCGTATTACCGTCGATCGCATCGCGCACGCCGGGGTATTTCACCGGCTGGGAGGTCGGTTCATTCGTTTGGGAAGCAAACAGGTTCTTGAACATGGTCATTCTCCGAATCCAACCTAGGCCGCCAGCGGCAAGGAAGTTATGCGCACAATCTTCTTGGCCGCGATGCCGCGCGTTGTCTGCTCATTCTCGAGCCAGACAATGGCGCCGGTCGGACAGCGTTCGATGGATTTGACCGTGGCCAGATCATTGCGGGTGTAATCGATCACAGCCAGATTCCGGTCCATGTGCATGAGGCCTGGCGGGGAATCCGCCACACATTTTCCGCACGCGTTGCAGGCCACGGCACACTGGGCCTCGGCGATGTCACCCTCGGCCTGACTCTTGCACGCCATCCATAACTTGTGGCTGATCTTCTGCAGGGAAAACAAGGATTTGGGGCAGACCTCCACGCAGTCACCACACGCCGTGCACAGATCGGTCTGCACCACGGGCAAGCCAAACTTGTTCATCGCAATCGCAGAGAATTCGCAGGCGCTCTCGCAATCACCAAGGCCCAAACAGCCCCAGGCACAATCCTTCCCGCCGCCGCTAACCACATTGGCGGCGCGACAGCTTTTCATCCCCTCATAGCGGGCCCGCATACGGGCCACATGATGACCGCCGGCGCACGCCAGCCGCGCCACCTGCTTTTCCACTTCGCCCATCGCGACACCCAGCATCCCGGCGATATAGGCATTCATCTCAGGCGGATTAACCGAGCACTTTGCCGGCACGATGTCGCCAGCAACGACCTGTTCGGCGAAGTTGCGACACCCTGCCGTTCCGCAAGCCCCGCAGTTGGAATGGGGCAGACAGTCCTCCACGGCATCAATGCGTGGGTCCTCAAACACATACAAGCGACGACTGGCCATCGACAGAAACCAGGCCAAAACGCCCCCAAGGGCCGCCATGAAGGCCCCTGCCAAGACGATGCCAGTCCAAGTCTCGCTCACTCACCACTCTCCTTGCGCGCTTAAAGATTTATAACCCGCCAACAAAGTCTATATATTTTCAAATACACTGACCGACAAATATTTCAATCCAGAGTATTAAGGAATTGAATTATCATTCGACACAACCATAAGCAAGAATGGATGTCGTGCCCACGCCAGAGATCTCCCAGGAGGCCCCGATGTACTACAAAAATAATCGGATCAAACAATTGCGCGCCTTCCACCAGGTCGTGCGGGCCGGCAATATTTCACGCGCGGCCGAGCGACTGTGTCTCAGCCAGCCTGCCGTCTCACTCCAGATACAGGCCCTTGAGCGTGAGATGGGCATCGTTCTGTTCGAGCGCCGGGGCCCGAATCTACGCCTGACCCCGGAGGGTGAGACCCTGTACCATCTGGTGGAGCCACTGGTGGAGGGCGTCGATAAGCTGCAGGAGAACTTTGCCGCCCTGTTTGGCAATGTGAATTCTGGTGATCTGAATATCGGGGCCGGCGAATCGACCATTCTTTATGTCCTGCCTGAGGCCGTCCGCCGCTTTGTGGGTCAGCACCCCGGCGTACGCCTCAAGCTGAACAATGTGACCGGGCGTGATGGCATGAAAATGCTCCGCGCCAATGAGATTGATCTGGCGGTCGGCTCGATGCTAGAGGTTCCCGAGGATCTCGAATATCGCCCCTTCGCGACCTTCGATCCCATGCTCATCACCCCTCTGGACCACCCCTTGGCCCAACTGGCGAGCACGCGCGAAATCACCCTGGAAGACATCAGTCGCTACGGTCTGATTCTGCCGCCAGCGCACCTGTCCACCTGGCGTATCGTCAAGTATGTCTTCCAGCAACACGATCTGACCTTTATGGTCACCCTTGAGGCCGGCGGGTGGGAGGTCATCAAGAAATATGTGGAACTGGGGATGGGGATTTCCATCGTCACCGATATCTGCCTCGGCGGCACCGAGCGGTTGGCACGCATCCCGCTTGTACGCTACTTCCCGCAGCGCAGTTATGGGCTGGTGCTGCGTCGTGGGGGGATCCTGTCACCCCAGGCGCGGCGTTTTATCGAAGTCCTCGAAGAGGTGTACCAGACCCGGCCACCCCTGCCACAGACTCAGACGGTTGCGCGCACGGAGACCGCCGCGTCTACACCGAAGCCTGGACGACGATCACGCAAAGGGCCAGCAAGCCTTGCGGCAGAAGACCCAGGCCCAGCACGGCCAGACCGTTGAAGCTAAGCAGACCGATGGCGCCGCCCGCCGGAGCAATCCGGTGGGGCCCTTCGACGGGGGCATCGAAGTACATGAGCTTGACGATGCGCAGGTAATAGAAGGCGCCGATCAACGAGAACATGACCGCCAGCACAGCCAGGGCGATCCAGCCGCCACCCACCAGCGCCTGAAGCACAAAGAACTTGGCATAGAAACCCAGGAAGGGCGGCAGGCCCGCCATCGAGAGCATCACCACCGCCATCATCGCCGCCAGCCAGGGGTAATCACGATTCAGGCCACGGAAGGCATCCAGCGTATCCGCCTCGGCATCCTTGCGGGACAGATACACGATCAGACCGAAGCTCGCCAAGGTCATGATCACATAGGCGATCACATAGAACATGCTGGCCGCAAAGCCGGCAATGCTGGCCGCCAGCACGCCCAGAAGCAAAAAGCCCATGTGCGAGATGGTCGAATAGGCCAGCATGCGCTTGATATTGGTCTGCATGATCGCCGCGAGGTTGCCGATAGCCAGACTCGCGACGGCCATGACCGCCAACATGGACTGCCAGTCACGCAGCAGTTCAGGCAGGCCCAAGACCAGCATCCGCATGACGATGGCGAAGGCCGCCAACTTGGGCACCGAGGCCAGGAACAGGGTCACCACCGTCGGCGCGCCCTGATAAATATCAGGCACCCACATATGGAACGGGGCCACCCCGAGTTTGAAACCAATGCCGGCAACAATGAAGACGAGGGCAAAGGTCAACAACATGGTGTTGCCCGACTGGCCATGCAAGGCCTTGGCAATGCCGGCCAGCTCCAGAGTGCCGGTCGCGCCATAGAGCAGGGACATGCCATACAGCAGCAGGCCCGAGGCCAGCGCACCCAGGATGAAGTATTTCATCGCCGCCTCGGAGGACTGCGCCGAATCCCGCTGCATGGCCACCAGGGTATAGAGGGACAGAGACAACAACTCCAGGCCCAGGTAAAGCGTCAACAGGCTACCGGCGGAGATCATGACCATCATGCCCAGCACGGCAAATAGCGCCAGGGCAAAGTACTCGCCTCGCAACAGGCCAAACTCACGGAGGTAGGCTCGGCCATACACGAACGAGGCCATGGCCGCGAAATAGGTCACCAACTTCAGCACATCGCCCATCGGGTCGATAACCACCAGACCACGCACCACGGCATCGGTGCCCAGACCGCCTGTCACCACCGTCAGCACCGCCGCACCCAGAAGGGTTAACAGGGACGGGACATAACCGGCCGTCGGACACTTGTCCGCCGCCGTAAGGAGCAGGATGACGCTGGCCATAACCAGCACCAGGATCTCGGGAACGATGGGCAGAAAATCAATCAGCGTCATGGGATCTTTCAGTGCGCAACGAGGGGCATCACCTTGCTGTGGGCCACATGCTCGAGGAGATTGTTGACCGAGACATGCATCACCTCAGTCACCGGGAAGGGATATACGCCCATGGCCAGAACACACACGGCCAGTATCGACAGAATCAGGAGCTCACGCGCATTGATGTCCGCCATGCTCGCCACCTCCGGTCGTGTGATGGCCCCAAAAACCACCCGCTTGTACATCCACAGGGTGTAGGCCGCGCCGAAAATCAAGGTCGTGGCGGCCAAGGCGGCATACCAGAAGTTCACCTGCATCGCCGCCAGGATGACCATAAACTCACCCACAAAACCCGAGGTCGCCGGCAGACCTGCGTTGGCCATGGCAAACAGCATGAACAAGGCCGCAAACCGGGGCATGGAATTGGCCACGCCACCATAGTCTGCAATCTGCCGTGAATGCAGGCGGTCATACAGCACGCCAATGCAAAGGAACAGGGCGCCGGACACAAAGCCGTGCGAGATCATCTGCACCAGGCCACCCTCAATACCCCAACTGTTGAACATGAAGAAGCCCAAAGTCACAAAGCCCATGTGGGCGATGGATGAATAGGCAATCAACTTCTTCATGTCCGACTGCACCAGGGCCACCAAACCGATATACACCACGGCAACCAGCGACAGACCGATGATGAGCCAGGACAATTCATGCGACGCGTCCGGCAGGATAGGCAGCGTGAAGCGCAAGAAACCGTAGGCACCCACCTTCAGCGTAATGGCCGCCAACACCACCGAGCCGCCGGTGGGCGCCTCCACATGGGCGTCCGGCAACCAGGTATGCACCGGCCACATCGGCACCTTGACCGCAAAGGCAAAGAAGAAGGCCACAAACAACAGCATCTGCGCGCTCATGGCCAGCGGCACCTTGTGCCAGACCAGGATATCGAAACTACCGCCAGAGGCGAAGAACAGGTAGAGCATCGCCACCAACATCAACAGCGAACCCAGCAGCGTATAGAGGAAGAACTTGATCGCCGCATAGACCCGATTGGGACCGCCCCAGACGCCGATGATCAGGTAGAGCGGGATCAGCATCGCCTCGAAGAACACATAAAACAGCACGCCGTCCAGGGCGGCAAACACGCCATTGATCAGACCCGACTGGATCAGGAAGGCGGCCATGTACTGTGCCACCTTGGTCTTGATCACCGCCCAACCGGCCAGCACGACCAGCAAGGTCACAAAGCTATTGAGGACCACGAAGGGCATGGAAATACCATCCACCCCCAATGCGTAATGGACATTGAAGATGGGGATCCAATTGGCGTGCTCCACGAACTGCATGGCCGCCGTGGCCGTATTGAAACCCGTCCACAAGGGCAAGGAAACAATAAAGCCCAGCGCCGCACCCAACAGAGCCAAGGTCCGCTGACCATCCACGCCGCCGGTTGCGCCATCCTTGCCGCCCGTGGCAAGGACGAGGAGGCCCGCCACGATGGGCACCCAAATAGTCAGGCTAAGGATTCCGATGCTTTCAAACATGTGCTGTTGTCCGGTTAGGTCGTCGCTTAAGGGTGTCGTGGCTTAAAAATGTACGAACAAGGTCGCAAGCAAAGCCACGCCGACGATCATGGCAAAGGCATAGTGATAGAGGTAACCCGACTGGATCTGGCGGGCGTGCGCGGCCACCCAGCCCACGACGCGAGCCGAGCCATTGACCAGCACGCCGTCAATCGCGGCCACATCACCCCAGCGCCACAAGCGGCCCCCGATAAAACGCGAGCCACCGGCAAAGAACCAGTCGTTGAAACGGTCAAAGCCGTATTTGTCTTCCAGGATCAGATAGATCACATTGAAGCGCTGGCGAATTTTTTGCGGCCACGCCGGGTTGACGATGTAGAGGTAATACGCCGAGCCGACCCCGGCCACCGCCAGCCAGAACGGCAGGGTTTGCAGGCCATGCAGCGCCATGGCGGCGGCCCCGTGGAAGTGCGCCGCGAGTTGGGTCATCGCCGGATGCGCCGTCGCATCCACATGGATGGCATGGCCGAACCAGTTGCCGAACAACATCGGCTCGATGGCGAGATAGCCAATGACCACGGACGGAATCGCCAGCAGGATCAGCGGCAGGGTCACCACCCACGGCGATTCATGCGGCGTGCCGTGATGCCCGTGATGATCGCCATCAGGGTCATGGTGGGCATGCGCATTGTGGAAACGCTCCTTGCCGTGGAAGACCAGGAAATACATGCGGAAGGAATAGAAGGCGGTGACAAACACCCCGAACACCACCGCAAAGGTGGCGAAGCCGGAGCCCGCCAGATCTGAGGCCTGCACGGCGAGAATGATCGAGTCCTTGGAATAGAAGCCGGACAGGAAGGGCGTGCCGATGAGGGCCAGCGAACCGATCAGCGAGGTGATCCAGGTGATCGGCATGTATTTGCGCAGACCGCCCATGTCGCGGATGTCCTGATTGTGGTGCATGCCCATGATCACCGAGCCGGCGGCCAGGAACAGCAAGGCCTTGAAGAAGGCGTGCGTCATCAGGTGGAAGATGGCCACGGAGTAGGCCGACGCGCCCAGGGCCACGGTCATGTAACCCAGCTGCGACAACGTGGAATACGCCACCACGCGCTTGATGTCATTCTGGATGATGCCGAGGAAGCCCATGAACAGCGCGGTAATGGCACCGATGACCATGACGAAGGACAGGGCGACGTCCGACAGCTCGAACAGCGGTGACATGCGCGCCACCATGAAGATGCCGGCCGTCACCATGGTGGCCGCGTGGATCAGGGCGGAAATGGGGGTGGGGCCTTCCATCGAATCGGGCAGCCAGACATGCAGCGGGAACTGCGCGGATTTACCCATGGCACCGACGAACAGCAGGATGCAGATCACCGCCATCAGGGGCCAGGTGTATCCCGCAATCAGGCTGATTTCCTTGTTGGCCATGTTCGGTGCCATCTGGAACACCTGCTGATAGTCCAGGGTGCCGAAATACGCCAGCACCAGGCCGATGCCCAACAAGAAGCCGAAGTCACCGACGCGGTTGACCAGAAAGGCCTTGAGGTTGGCGTAAATTGCGGTCTCGCGCGTGTACCAGAAGCCGATCAGCAGATACGACACCAGACCGACCGCCTCCCAGCCGAAGAACAACTGCAGGAAGTTGTTGCTCATCACCAGCATGAGCATGGAGAAGGTAAACAGGCTGATGTACGAGAAGAAGCGCTGATAACCCGGGTCTTCGGCCATGTAACCGATGGTGTAGATGTGCACGCACAGCGACACGAAGGTCACCACCAGCATCATCAGCACCGTCAGGTGGTCAATCAGGAAACCAATCTCCAGTCGCACATCGCCGCTGGCGAGCCAGGTATAGACCGCGCCGTTGTAGGTGTTTCCAGCCTGCACATCCTGAAAGATCAGCAAAGACCCCAGAAAGGCGATGGCCACACCGAGAATCGTCACCGTGTGCGCGCCCCGCCGACCGACCATTTTGCCAAACAGGCCGGCGATGATCGCGCCGACCAGCGGCGCCATGGGGACCAGCAAATAGAGTGTCTTCATATCCATGGCATCAGCCCTTCAAGGATCCAAGGTCATCGACATGGATACTGCGCAGATTACGGAACAGAAGCACCAGGATCGCCAAACCAATGGCGGATTCTGCCGCCGCTACGGTCAAGACGAAGAAGACGAACACCTGTCCGGACAGGTCGTTCAGGTAATGCGAAAAAGCGACGAAATTCATGTTTACCGCCAGCAGCATCAGCTCGATGGCCATCAGGATGACCACCAGGTTCTTGCGGTTAAGAAACAGGCCCATGATGCTGATCGCGAACAGCAGGGAGCCCAGAATCAGATAGTGGTTTACGGTAATCATTCCTCGTCCTCCACGGGGGCACCGGGTTTCTGCGGTTTCAAATTCACCATGCGCAGACGGTCGGCCTTCTTGACGACCACCTGAGTCGCCGGGTCGCGCCACTTGAGGCCGGACCGACGCCGCAAGGTCAGCACAATGGCCGCCACAATGGCCACCAGCAGGATCACTGCCGCCAATTCAAACGCATAGGCATATTCGGTATACAAGACGCGGCCCAGGGCCTTCGTGTTGCTGTAGTCAGCCGCCTTGGGCGCAGGCATCTTCAGGCCGAAGTCCTGCCCACCCAGAACGATGTACATCTCCAGCGCCATCAAGCCAGAGATCAATCCGGCCAGCGGCAGGTATTTTCGGAAATCAGCGCGCATCGTCTCAACATTGATGTCGAGCATCATCACCACGAAGAGGAACAGAACCATCACCGCCCCGACATAGACCAGCACCAGGGTAATCGCGAGGAACTCCGCCTCCAGCAACACCCACAACCCGGCGGCCGTAAAGAAGGCCAGCACCAGAAACAGGGCGGCGTGAACCGGATGACGCACGGTCACCACCCGCAGTCCTGACAGGAGCAGGATGGCCGAGAGAAAGTAAAAGACAACGCTAGTAAATTCCATCGTATTTATCCGTTAGCGATACTTGGCGTCTGCCGCCTTGTTGCGAGCAATCTCCGCCTCATACTGATCTCCCACCGCCAGCAACATCTCCTTGGTGTAGTAGAGATCACCGCGTTTCTCGCCGTGATAGGCAAAGATGTGGGTCTCGACAATCGCATCGACCGGACAGGCCTCTTCGCAATAACCGCAGAAGATGCACTTGGTCAGATCAATGTCGTAGCGCGTGGTTCGCCGCGTACCATCCTCGCGCTGTGCCGATTCGATGGTAATGGCCATGGCCGGACAGGCCGCCTCACACAACTTGCAGGCGATGCAGCGCTCCTCGCCGTTTTCGTACCGACGCTGCGCGTGCAGGCCCCGGAAACGCGGCGACATCGGTGTGTGTTGTTCCGGGTACTGAATCGTGATCTTGGGCAGGAACAGATGTCGGCCCGTCACCGCCATACCCTTCAGCAGCTCAATGAGCAGGAAGGTCTTGAAGAACTGTTGGATCCACTTAAGCATCGTTGTTGTCCTTATCCTTGACCGCTCAATGGAAGAACCGACCCAGCGAGGTCTGCATTGCTGCACCCATCACCAAGAGCCAGACCAGGGTCACGGGAATCAGCACCTTCCAGCCCAGACGCATGATCTGGTCATAGCGATAACGCGGGAAGGTGGCGCGGAACCAGAGGAACAGGAACAGAATGAAGCTGGTCTTGGCCAACAACCAGAAAAGGCCGTCGGGCAAGAAGGGAACCGGTGATAACCAACCACCCAGGAACATCAGCGAGGTCATCGCCGAGACCAGAATCATGTTGGCATATTCAGCCAGGAAGAACACCGCAAAGGCCATGCCGGAATAATCGACATGGAAGCCCGCGACGATCTCGGACTCGCCCTCCGCCACATCAAACGGCGAACGGTTGGTCTCGGCCAGAATGGCAATCAGATACACCAGGAACATCGGGAACAGGGGCAGGAAATACCAGTGCCAGAAGCCGCCCTCTTGCGCGCGGACGATCTCGCCCAGATTCAGGCTCTGCGCTGCCATCAACACCCCGACCAAGGCAAAGCCCATGGCGATTTCATACGACACGATCTGGGCCGCAGAACGCATGGCGCCCAGGAAGGCGTATTTCGAGTTGGAGGCCCAACCTGCCAGGATCACGCCGTACACGCCCATCGAGGTGATCGCCATCACATAGAGCAGGCTGGCATCGAGATCGGCCAGGACCAGCGTATCACCGAACGGAATCACTGCCCAAGCGGCCAACGCGGGAGCCAGTGCCAGCACCGGAGCCAGGATGAACACACTCTTGTTAGCCCCGGTCGGGATAACAATCTCTTTGAACATCAGCTTCAGCGCATCCGCAATCGGTTGCAGCCAGCCCTTGGGTCC
>Ga0194127_10007188_pt1 | contig 12378 bp, 13 predicted proteins | sample TA2KigC100mmetaG_FD_148624 | JGI IMG/M metagenome (GOLD analysis project Ga0194127, IMG submission 148624) | Freshwater microbial communities from Lake Tanganyika, Tanzania - TA2015036 Kigoma Deep Cast 100m | ecosystem: Environmental > Aquatic > Freshwater > Lake | place: Tanzania: Lake...
CACAGGCCATGGTGCTTGACCAGAATTATGACGTACTGTGGACGTTCAGCGATGACTATGCGTTTTGCAGCGGTCTGTGCACGCACCGTGCGCGGTATCGCAGGATTGTCGATGACGGATCGTGGATCTGGACATGGCTGCCGGTAACAACTGATGCCACGGGCACGCACCGTGCGCGGGTTACGCTGCCGATTGAGAGCATGCAAGCCGGAGATTACATGTTTTACTTTGATGTGCGCGACTGCGCGGGTCAGAGGACTTCAGCGCCGAAGGTGTATTATTTCAAGGTTGACGTGGTTAACTGATGTCTCTGTGCCGGGGGATGGTATCTTCTCCCGGCAGATGTAAGTACAAAACACAGGCAGGGCTCACATACAGCCCTGCCTGTGTTTTTTTGGAAAGACTTCCATGCTATGGACAAAAAGATGACAGGCACCGCACCGGGAGCATATCCATTCCTTGCGCTTGCGGATCAGGTTTTTTTAAAACAATGCATTCTTGACGTCTATACCGCCTCGGGTCCCGGCGGACAGAAGCGCAACCGGACCTACAGCGCTGTGCGCCTGACGCACAGGCCGACCGGGCTGTCGGCCTGTGCTGAGGAAAGCCGCTCTCAGCATGAAAATCGTGAGCGTGCCCTGCGCCGCTTGAAAATCATTTTGGCTCTGCGGCTTCGCGCGCTTCCTGAACACGACTGGAATCTGCCGGAAGAACTGCTGCCGTATTTCCAGCCCGCTGTTATACGGATGAATCCGAAAAATGAACACTATCCTCTTTTTTGTGCAGCCATGCTTGATCTTTTGTTCCGGCAGCGCGGAAGCCTCAGCACTACCGCACGTGTCCTCGGCATTTCCACCGCTCAGTGCGGCCCGCTGTTCGTGATTTCAAAGGAGCTCATGGCTGCGGCCAATGCAATACGCGCGCAGTTCGGGCTTAAACCGATTAAACACTAAGGCAGTTAACTTTTTTTGTAACTTTTTCAGAAAAGAATGTGGCTCCGTTCATGGTTCGACAAACTCACCACGAACGGGTTTTCTCTTTGCAAGGGCTACAGTAAAAAAGAAAATGCTTTAAAAGTGGTAGCTGAAGCCGCGGTTGAAACGCACCCGGTCAAGGTGCTCCCTGAGCTTCGGATCCGGGTCTTCTGCGTAGCGATTTAGAATCCGGTCGTAGAGATCATTGGCTTCGTTGCGGTTGCCGAGACGAGCCTTAAAAGCGGCTCTCTGCGCGAGCGCATGGATTACCTGCTCCTTGAGGCTGCTGTGTTCGGCCTGCCAGAACTGATCAGCGATTGTTTCGAAAATTACGTCAGCTTCCGAGGAGTTGCCCATTTTATCAAGGGCCAGGGCGCGGTTGTGCCGGGCTTTGGCAACCAGCACCACTATGCGGCAGTCTTGCGCGGTTTCAAAGCGGCGCAGGATTTCATTAAAAACAGCGTATTCTTCGGTCGTACGGTTGGCACGAGCAAGTGCGCAGGCCTTGTTGAGCAATGCCTTTGCAACCTGCTCCTGCAGCTCGGTTTCATCGATGTCTCCGAAGCGCTCCACTACCTCGTCATAGGCTGCCAAAGCCTGCAGGGTGTTGCTTTGCAGGGCCAGAACAAAGCCGCGGTTCACCATGGCTGCGGCAATAAGGGCGCGAACGGCCGTGTGCGCGCTGTCTGCGCACGCGTGAAGGTATTCAAAAACAGCAAGAGCTTCCTGCAGTTTTCCCTGCTGCGCAAGGCTGACACCCTTATTGAGACGCGCCTTGGCGCTGAGCGTCTGCAGTTCGGGTGTTTCGGATGCGCCGATGCGCTGCACGAGGCCCTCATAGAGGGAGATTTCTGTCTGGCCGTTTGCGGCAAGGGCCTGTTCAAAAAGTTTTTCAGCTTCCTGCAGGGTAATCACGCGTCATTCTCCCTAACCCGTTGGGTTTTAAATAGATGCCGTAAAAAAATGACGGCACACTTCAGCCGTCACGTCATGCACCCCGTGTTGATTTGATCATACCTGTGAGTAGTATTTGCAGCCGGGTGCGAGATAGTCCCTGACATAGCGGGCCACGAAGGCCCGGAAGCGGTCGGGCCCGGGCGTGTACCCGGCCTGGCGCAGGCGGGTCGTGTCTGCGCAGGTGTAATACTGGTAGCGGCCGCGCAGTTCATCGGGCATGGGGAAATAGTCGATCAGGGGCTCTTTGCCCAGTCCGTCGAAAACGCCGCGCGCAAGCTCGTTGAAGGTGTGGGCCCGGCCGGTGCCTGCATTGAAAATGCCGTTTGCCTGACGGGTGCGCAGCACAAAGCAGGTTATGTCGATAATTTCATCAATATAGATGAAATCGCGGGCCTGTTCGCCGTGAGCAAAGTCGCTGCGATGCGACTCAAACAGGCGGACCCTGCCGTCGTGCAGAGCCTGAGGCAGGGTGCGGTAAATAACGCTGGCCATGGTGCCTTTATGGTATTCATTCGGGCCGAAAACATTGAAATAGCGCAGACCGGCAACATGGTTTTGAAGGTCGTGCTTCAGCACCCACATATCAAACAGCCACTTTGAAAATCCATACTTGTTGAGCGGTCGGAGCTTCGGAGTCAGTTCATCGGCATCGCTGAATCCCAGGGAACCGTCGCCGTAGGTGGCAGCCGAAGAGGCATACACAAAGCGTATATCATTATCAAGCGCCCACTGACACAGCCTGATGGAAAAATTGACGTTGTTCTCCAGCAGATAGTCCATATCGGTCTGCGTCGTGTCAGAGCAGGCCCCGAGGTGCACCACAGAGGTGATCTGAGCGGCATTGGACGGGCAGCCCAGGAAATCAAAAAGCTCATCGCGGTGAATAAACCTGTGAAAGGAAACCCCGAGAAGATTCTGCCATTTTTCGTTTTTCCCGAACCGGTCGCACAGGATAAGATCACTTGAGCCCTGCCGGTTGAGCGCGCAGGCCAGCGCGCTGCCTATAAATCCGGATGCCCCGGTGATAAGAATCATAGCGAGTACTCCCTGTCCGGATGTCGTGCCGGAGGAACAGATACATGAAATATCCTGCAGCGGACGCTTGTTTCTTGGTATCGGGCCGCGCTACGGGTTTGAAAAATATCAAAAATTCAGATTTGTCCAAAATAAATTATTGGATCGCTGCTGAAGGCCCTCTGACCGGGGCCGTGCCGTCCCATCCGGCAAAGAAGACCTCATTTCATTATCGGCCCGTGTGCCGGAATATTTCAAACGGGCCAGGCACGCCCCCGCGATTGTTGTATACAGCGGTGCGCCCGGGCCGTGTATACAATGAATTTTACAGGACGTGCCGTTGCATCGGCAGTGCAAAAACTGCCGGATGGGACGGCACGGCCCCGGCCAGAGGGCCTGTTCTAAATTATTTTGGACACTACTGTCAAAAACTATAACAATATTTTTTTCATAAAACAACCGGTGATTTCCCATCCGGGCCGCAATGTGAGAGGTTGCACGCGGAAGATTTCTGATAGTCCGCCGCATAAATCAAACGGCCCTGGATCAGGTACTTGCGCTCAAAGCTTGTGTCTGCCGCCTCCGGGTCAACCTGGCCGGCAGTGATGGTGCGGCATTGCAGTTCGTGCAGCTCGGTCCGCGCGCGCGTCACACTGAGCATCTGTTCAAAATAATCGTCAAAATCGGTCTTGTAATGAATGCATCCGGCGGGCGCAAGGGTGGGCAGCAGGGCTTCAAGGAATGCTTCTGTTACAAGACGCCGCTTGCGGTGGCGCTTCTTCGGCCACGGGTCGGGGAACAGAATATAATAGTGTTGCACCGACAGGGGCGGCACGTAGGTACGCACAAAGTGATCCGCATCGCTGTTGAGCAGGCGGACATTGCCCAGGCCTTGGCGCTCAACACGCTCACGGATAAGGCGGTGATACTTCACGGCTCGTTCAATGCCGAGATAGTTGAGCGCAGGATTGGCAGAAGCGCTGCTGATCAGGAAACGGCCCTTGCCGCTGCCGATTTCGCACACGACCGGATTGGGGTTGCCGAAAACTTCCGTCCATGACAGAGACTCCTCAAACTGGCTGAGACGAATTTCAATATCCATGCGCTCATCCGCGGTCTGTTTGAAAACAGGGGTGGTTGTTGTTGAAAAAACAGCCTGCGTATTTCTCTCTTTATTTTGAATCAATGCTTAAACGTGCTGTTTAGCAGAAATTGACCTTATTTCTGCAGTCTCTTGCCAAATTCGGTAGTTATTGATTCCTTCCTTAAAACCCGTTGTCGACTATACGCCGGAAAACATTGCCGGAATTTGCAAAATAACAAAATTAATAAGTTTTTTCAAGCGCTTATATTAAAAAATTTTTTTTGAAGTACATTCAATAGTGCTTAATTTTTGGGGTAGTGCACCGATAAAAAAGGTGTATTGATAAGCCCCCGGATTTTAAAGGAGTGCTACTGTAATGCGGGTTATTTCATTAAGGGCCAAAGCACGTATGAAGGACCGAGAGCTTATCGAAAGAATGGAAGCCCTTGAGGAGCTTATCAACTGGCTTGAGGATAAAGACGATGTTAATATGCGCACGGCAGCCGAGCAGACCGAGGTTGAAGAAGCTGAGGTCGAGCAGTGGCTTCAAAGCCCGGAGCTGGAAAAAGTCCGTGAGTGGCTGGAACAAAAATAGTTTTTTTTAATTCCGATCTGTCCCCCGCCTTGTTCAGTTCCATTGTATATCCCTGCATTGTTTTACAAACTATTTTCCGCTACAGGCTGTTCAAAAAAGCATCGATGCAAAGCGTGCGATATTATAAGTAATGAGGCGTACTTTGTCGTACGCCGCAGTGATACCGCCATGGCGGGAATGAGCACAACGCAGCAAATGTGCTTTTTTCAACCGTCTGCTATACGCGCAGGTTGGGGTCAAGCCTGTCGCGCAGACAGTCGCCGAATATATTGAAGGCAAACACGGTGAGCGCGATCGCGCAGCCCGGAAACACTACCATCCAGCCGGCAGAGGGCAGATAGTTGCGGTGCAGGCTGATCATCGCTCCCCAGGTAGGCTCGGGCGGCTGTATGCCAAGCCCCAGAAAGCTCAGCGCCGATTCAGCCAGGATAAAGCCGCCCACCTTGATCGTGGCTGCGATCATGACGACCGGCAGGCAGTGCGGAAGCAGGTGCCGCGCCATGATGCGCAGGTGCGAACAGCCCATGGCCCGGGCCGCTTCGACAAAGCTGCGCTCCTTGAGGGAAATGGTCATGGCCCTGAACAGGCGTGCAAACGATGCCCAGCCCACAAGGCACAGCGCCAGCGTCACAGAGAGCAGGCCCGGCGGCAGCAGCACTGAGATGGCGATGGCCAGCAGCAGGCTGGGAAACGCCAGGAACAGATCCGTGATCATGGTGATGCACGTGTCGAAAGCGCCGCCGACATAGCCGCCAAGCATGCCGGCCAGCAAACCGATCACGAGCGACAGCGCGGTCGCGCTCAGCCCGATTGCAAGCGATGTGCGCGCGCCGAACACGACCCGGCTGAAGATGTCACGGCCCAGCGTGTCGGTGCCGAACAGATGTGTTGATCCGGGGCCTTGCTTGACACTGTCGAGGTTGATTGCCAGCGGGTCAAACGGGGCGATCAGCGGAGCGCACACCGCCGCTGCGGCAAGCAGCGTGATAACCAGGCCTGATGCGCACAGGGCCGGGTTATGCCGCATGAAGGCAAGGGCCTGCTTCATGATTGCGACTCCGCCGGTGCATAGGCAATGCGCGGATCAAGCAGGCCGTAGAGCAGATCAACCGTCAGGTTGACCAGCACGAACAGCAGCGCGCCGGTGAGTACGCAGCCCATGATCACCGGATAGTCGCGCTGGAAAATCCCCTCGACCGCGTAGCGCCCGATCCCGTCCCAGCCGAAGATTGTTTCCGTGAGAATGGAGCCGTTCAGGTAGCTGCCGAAATCAAGGCCGATAAGCGTGACAACCGGAATCAGGGTGTTTTTAAAAGCGTGTTTAAACACTACCACCCGGGTGCTGAGGCCTTTAGCACGCGCGGTCGTAATGTAGGGCTGCGAGAGCACGTCCAGCATGCTGGTGCGCGTTATGCGCGCAAGGGCCGCAGCCGAGCTCAAACCGAGCGTCGAAGCCGGCAGCACGAGAAAAACAAGGCCGCCGAAACCGCTGCCCATGCCGGCCGGCGGCAGCAGCTGCAGTTTGAACGAGAACACGTATATCAGAAGCAGACCCAGCCAGAAAACCGGCAGGGATATGCCGCCGGTTGAAAGCACCAGGGCCAGACGGTCCCAGAAGGACCCCCGGAAAACCGCCATAAAAATGCCCAGCAGTATGCCGAAAACGGTCGAGAACACCATGGCGGCCGCAGCCAGCAGCATTGTGTTGGGCAGTTTACGGGCGATGTCGCTGCGCACGCAGCTGTTGGTATAGTGCGAGCGGCCCAGCTCACCCTGCATGAGCAGCTTGAGGTATCCAAAGTACTGCAGCACAACCGGCCGTTCAGTGCCCATATCCCGCCTGATGCGCTCCAGTACGGCCGGATCAGCCCGGTCGCCGGCCAGGCCCTGCACCGGGTCGCCCGGCAGGGCCTGCAGCAGCACAAAGGTAATCATGCTGATGCCCAGCAGGGTCGGCACGGTCATGAGGATTCTTTTAACGTAAAAGTTCATGGCGATGGTTTTGTGTGCTGTTCGAGGCATTCAGGATCGTGCGGCTATACATAGCATATCCGCGCTCTTCAGGGCCAGCAAAAAACAGGATTTCAGCGCGAAGCTATAGCCCTCCAGCTGCCGGCCGTGCAATCATGATGCAGGCTTACATAAGGCATACAATGATCATTTTTAGCAGGCTGTTGAAACAGGCCCATCTGCGGCGTTGCGCTCATCACTCGTCACTGCGGCGTACGCAGAAGTACGCCTCATTCCTCGTAATTTTGCGCGCCTTGCATCCGGTCCTTTTTGAACAGCCTGTTTGAAATGGCTTTTTCAACAACCTGTTAGAGCATTTAACAAAATATTGTAACCACGGTTCTATTTCGAAAAAGATTCTTTGCATAAAATTATTAGAGCATATTCCTTTTTATTGTAGCCGTTTACAAGGTTAACCCGTTCGTGGTGAGCCTGTCGAACCATGAACGGGGCTGCTGTGCGATTGCATGATTCGTTCTGCCCTTCGACAGGCTCAGGGAGAACGGAGGGTAGGGTATCACAGGCTATAGTATTTCGAAAAATGCTCTAGCCATTTGTCATTTCGAAGGAGTGAAGCGACTGAGAAATCTTAACCCTTGCATAAACAAAACAGTAAGATCTCTCCCGGAGCCTGTCCTGAGCGCAGACGAAGGGGTCGAGATGACAGGCGAATCAAAAACGGCTATGGCATTTTATGAAATGCTCTAAAAGGCGCTCGTGAAAAGTTCGCAGGCAACACAGCATCGTGACTTTTTACGGGTGCGTGCAATCTTAAACAAGTCTTAACACACTGTTTATTGAGTATTAATCAGGGGCGGTTACCGTAATGGTACATGATGAACGAGGGAAATCCTTTCGAAGGAGTCTGCCAATGAAGTTTCTGCTCATGCCGCTTGAACTGGTGCTGATGGTCGTTTTTTTAACCCGCAATGTCATGCGCGTAATGGATGACGATTACGGCCCTGAATCTGCATCATCGGTTATTCCGCACGATGCGTGCCCTGGACTGCGGGCGCTCGAATAGCAGCACCTGTGCCCTGCAGTTGTGTGCCTGGGCCTGGAGTTCTGAGAAATGCAATAAAGATTTATTCCTCCCCACTCCCAACTCCGAACTCCGAACTCCGAACTCCGAACTCCGAACTACCATAGCTGTACTCCATCGTTCAGCAGCACGCAGGGCTTTTCGTGAGGGTGGCGGTCAGGCTTTATCGGGAAGGGTGATGGTGAAGGTGGTTCCTGATCCGGGTGTGCTCGCAACCGCGATGGTGCCTTTGTGCAGCAGTACGATGTGCTTAACGATGGAGAGCCCCAGGCCTGTGCCGCCGACCCTGCGCGAGCGCGACTTGTCGACCACGTAGAAGCGCTCAAACAGCTTGGGCAGATGCATGGGCGCAATGCCGATGCCGGTGTCGGCAACACGGATGACAAGACCGGCCTGCACACGCTCCAGCTGCACGGTAATGCCGCCGGTTTCAGTGTATTTAATGGCATTGTCGATCAGGTTTATAAACACCTGCTCCAGCCTGAACGGATCAACCACGGCGTTCAACCGTCCGTTTTCAGCTTCGATATTCAACGAGAGATTTTTTTCCTGCAGGCGCTCGACATATATTTTCTTCACCTGCTCGGCAATACCCTTTACGTTGACCTCTTCAAGCTCAAGCTCCTGTTCGTGCTCAAGGCTGGAAAGCACCATCAGGTCCTTGACAATATTGATCAACCGGTCGGTATGGCGGCTGATGATTTCAAGGTAGCGCTGATGTGCGCTATCGCCGGACTCTTCCTGCAGGGTTTCAACAAAGCCTTTGATCGCGGTAAGCGGGGTGCGCAGTTCATGTGAAACATTGACCACAAAATCTCGTTTCATGCGTTCCATGTTTTTTACTTCTGTTATGTCGAGAAATGTCATGACCAGCGCGTCCAGTTCCGCAATCACCGAGGCGTTTACCAGGCATGTTCTGCCTTCAAGGCGCACCTCATGCAGCGTGCTGCCGCCGGAGGACCGTGAGGCCTCAACAATTTCTTCCAGCTGAACGACGCGCAGCAGCTCCCAGTAATATCTGCCCGGCGCATCTGCCGGCGGGAACCCCGCCATCCGTGCGAGGCTTTCATTGCACATCAGCACGCGCCCCGAATGGTCGATAACCAGGAGCCCCTCGTGCAATGAGGTGATGATGCTCTTCAGCTCTCCCTGTTTCAGGGAGACTTCATCAAAGAGCTCGCGTATTTTGACGGCCATGTGGTTGAAGCTTTCCGCGAACTCCTGCACTTCGTCGCGGCTGTCCACAACAACCCGGGCACTGAAATCACCCGCTGCTATTGTGCGCGCAGCCAGGCCGAGCTGCGCAATCGGAGCTGATATCTTCCGCGCGACGAACAGGGCACAGGCAATTGCCAGCAGCACGACAAGCAGGGCGGTCTGGCCGATCTGTATCTGCAGCTGTCTGAGCCAGCCGCGCATATCGCTTACCCGGCGGCTCACCCGCACAATTCCTTCAACTGCGCCGGAGCGCACGAGCGGCACGGCGACATAGAGCATGTCAGCCTCAATGGTTGTGCTGTAGCGCTGGGAGAATCCGGTCTGGCCTTCCAGTGCGGAGCGGACCTCAAGGCGGGAGCCGTGATTTTCCATGTCGGCCGGGTTTTTCTCAGAATCTGCCAGCACGGTGCCGTCGGTATCGATAAGCGTTACCCGGGTGCCGGTCTCCGGCCCGAGCTGCGTGACCAGCGTTTCCAGTGCTTGGCGGTCGCGCTGCGCATGCAGCCGGCTTATGCCGTGACCGGCACTGACGGCGAGGCTTTCAAGATGCTGCGTGAGGGTTTCAATATGCTGTTGTTTAATGATGCGGTAGGTTAGAATCGAGACGCTGACGGTCATCAGGGTGATGATCAGCAGATAGCCGAGAAAAATTTTTATAAAAATCGTTTTTCTCATTCTTCGAGCTTGTAGCCCACCCCGCGCAGGTTTTTAATACAGCCGGCAGTTGCACCCAGTTTTTCGCGCAGATGCCGTATGTGCACGTCAACGGTGCGGTCAATCACAGCCTTTTCATCGCCCCAGAGATAATCAAGAATTTTCTCCCTGCTGAAGACCCACCCCTTTTTGGATGCCAGGAGCTCGAGGATTTTGAATTCCGTCGGTGTCAGCTCAATTCTTTCGTTTTTGAGCGTTACCGTATATTTTTCAAGATCGATCACGAGGCCGCCGGCAATTTGGATGGTGCGGGTCTGCTGGCGCGGCGCGTGCCGGCGCAGAACCGCCTTGACCCGTGCGACCAGCTCTTTGGGTGAAAACGGCTTGGTGACATAGTCATCGGCGCCGAGCTCCAGTCCCAGGATTTTATCGACCTCTTCGCTTTTGGCCGTCAGCATGATAATGGCGACTTCAGCGGTGCTGTTGAGCGCGCGAACCTGTTTGCATATTTCAAGGCCGTCGATATCGGGCAGCATCAGGTCGAGGATCACCACGTCCGGCGTGTTTTTTTTCAGGTAATCAAGAAAATTTTTTCCGTTGTTGAAGCTCTTGACCTGAAAGCCGCCCTTATTCAGGTGGATCTCAAGCAGTTCGACAATATCGGGTTCGTCTTCAACAAGCGCAACGGTTTTTTTCATGCTGAAAACCTTCCGGTTGTGATGTGTGTGCCCGCAGCGGGACATTCCATGTAAAACCACTTTTTACTCTTTTGATCAAGCTTTTTAAGCATACAGGCGTGCGCCGCTTTCATGCCCAGTTCCTGCGGGAGTGGCGCACGATTTTGCCTTCCATGGTATAAATGATATCTTCGGCGATATTTTTGGTATGATCGCCGATGCGCTCAAGATAGCGTGAAATGCTTATAAAATAGAGATAAAACCCGATATCGCGGTCGCAGTTATTTTTAATCGCCTCTTCAACCAGCAGGTAGTTGCGGCGGTGCATTTCATTGATCGACTTGTCCATGGTTAAGACTTCGTACGCCTGGGCGGTGTTGGAATGAATCAGCGCCTTTAAAACATTTTCAACCATCTGCTTGACGCCGGCGCACATCTGCCGCACATCAAAGGGATCCTGGTAGCCGTGGTCCTTGTCGATCAGAATAAGCGACACCTCGGCGATATTGACGGCCAGATCACCGATACGCTCCAGATCACTGTTGAGCTTGATGACTGCCACTATGTAGCGCAAATCAACGGCAACCGGCTGGTAAAGCGCAAGGGCCTTCAGGCATTCTTCCTCAATGTCGATTTCGAGCCGGTCGATCACGTCATCATTGGCGATCACCTGGCGGGCAAGATCGCAGTCGCGCTTGAGTAGCGCCTCAATTGCGTCCTCGAGATCATGGCTCACCATGTGGGCCAGTTTGGTTATCATGGTCTTCAGACGCTCAAGTTCCGTAAGTAAATGGACTCCCATGGTGAAACCCCCTGTGCATCGGCGCTCTTTGCAGGGCGCGGCAATGTGCGGTATATCAATATGCTGATAGTACTCTTATTTTTATCGTGTGAACAGCCGTTTCATCCGAACCGTCCGGTAATATAATCTTCGGTCTGTTTGTTGGCCGGATTCGTGAACAGCTTTGTCGTGTTGCCGTACTCTATCAGCAGGCCTTCGTACATGAAGGCGGTAAAGTCTGAAACGCGGGCTGCCTGCTGCATGTTATGCGTTACGATAATGATAGTATAGTCGCCGCGCAGCTGTCCGATCAGGGCTTCGATGCTGGCGGTCGAGCGCGGGTCAAGCGCCGAGGTGGGCTCATCCATGAGCAGGATTTCCGGATTGACCGCCAGGGCGCGCGCCAGGCACATGCGCTGCTGCTGGCCGCCGGAGAGCCCCAGTGCATTATCGTGCAGCCGGTCCTTGACCTCATCCCACAGCACGGCTTCGCGCAGGCTGCGCTCGACAATGTCGGCCAGACGGCTGCGGTTGCGCTCGCCCTGCAGTCGCGGCCCATAGGCCACGTTGTCGAATATTGTCTTCGGGAACGGGTTTGGTTTCTGGAACACCATGCCGATGCGCTGGCGCAACTGCACCACATCCACCATCGGGTCATACACGTTTTCATCATCAAAAATAAGCTCGCCGGCTGTATGACAGCGCGGTATCAGATCATTCATGCGGTTGATTGCCCGCAGAAAGGTGCTTTTGCCGCATCCGCTGGGCCCGATGATAGCGGTGACCCGGGACCGTGGTATGTCCATCGACAGCGAACGCACCGCTTCATTGTCACCGTAAAAAATTGAGAATTCGCGCGACTGAACGTGTACTTCCAGAGATTCTATTCCGGTGCTGTCATCGCGGCCGGCAAAGGATTTCATGCGATGCATGGTAATGCCGGAATCCCCCGCCTGGTGCGACGATTCATTAGGGTGTTTCGGTGCGGCGTCAACAACGGTGCTCATAGTTAACCTCGTGTTTCCAGGTGCGTGTGTGGTTGCTTGTTCGGTGTGCATTTATCCTCGCAGCTTTCGTGATATGCGCGCCCTGAGCGCTATGGCGATAATGTTGAGCATGAGTACCAGCGCAACAAGGGTGAACACCATGCCGAACTGCACATGGCGGATTTCATCGACCGCTTCATGCTCGGTGCACAGGTTGTAGATATTCCAGGGCAGCGCGGGCGTGGGGCTGTTCAGGGTCTGCAGCGGGCTGAGCGCCAGGCCCACGCTGACCGCGGCTGTAAAAATGATCGGTGCGGTTTCGCCTGCCGCGCGGCCCATGCTGATGACAATACCGGTTAAGATGCCCGGCAGCGCGGCCGGCAGAA
>Ga0194127_10007192_pt1 | contig 12376 bp, 9 predicted proteins | sample TA2KigC100mmetaG_FD_148624 | JGI IMG/M metagenome (GOLD analysis project Ga0194127, IMG submission 148624) | Freshwater microbial communities from Lake Tanganyika, Tanzania - TA2015036 Kigoma Deep Cast 100m | ecosystem: Environmental > Aquatic > Freshwater > Lake | place: Tanzania: Lake...
AGGGGTTGTTCCGGAATTAGCTTCGAGAAAACATATCGAAATGATCATTCCAATTGTGACAGAAGCCCTGGAGAGGGCGGGGCTGACCTTAAAGCAGATGGATGGCATTGCGGTGACTCAGGGGCCGGGGTTGGTGGGCTCGCTTTTAGTGGGTCTTTCTTTTGCCAAATCACTGGCCTTTGCCACAGGACTGGACTTCATCGGAGTCAATCATATCGAAGCCCATCTCTCTGCGGTTTTTCTTGAGGAGGATCCCCCAACGTTTCCTTTTATCGGGCTGGTGGTATCAGGAGGCCATACGTCTCTTTTCCGGGTGGATGGATTCGGAGCATATAAGATGCTTGGGCAGACGAGAGATGATGCGGCAGGAGAGGCCTTTGATAAAGTCGCTAAACTGCTTGGGCTGGGGTATCCGGGCGGGCCGATTATCGATCAGCTTTCCATGACTGGAGATTCAAAGGCGATCCGGTTTCCAAGGGCATCCCTCGGGAAGGATTCGTTCGATTTCAGTTTCAGCGGGGTGAAAACCGCCGTGGTCAATTTCGTGAAGGCTCATCCCGAGCCAGCCGGAGGTTTTCCAAAAGAGATGATCTGCAACATCGTTTCCAGTTTTCAGGAGGCGGTCGTCGATGTTTTGGTAAAAAAGACTTTTCAAGCGGCAAGGCATCAGGGTTTAAAGCGAGTGGTCATCTCAGGAGGAGTAGCAGCCAATCGGCTTCTCCGGCAGAGGATGGAAGAGGGGGCGTCCGAGCAGAAGATACGGGTCCATATTCCTTCTCCTGCCTTCTGCACGGACAATGCGGCCATGGTGGGTGTGGTGGGATATGAATGTTTGAAACGAGGGATTCGGTCAGATTTTTCTCTCAACGCCTTTTCGAATCTGCCTCTGTGATGAAGAATGTCTAATGACAAAGTTCGAATGAAATCCAAAATACATGCATCTGCTGAAAATAGAAAGAAAAAAACAGATGCTGAACCAAGTTCAGCATGACACATTTGTCTGGCCTTCTGTCATCCCGAATTTATTTCGGGATCTCGTTTTTGTTTGACATTTCGGTTTAATGATCATGATCTCTATCCGACAAGAACTGAAAGAGTATGGTTTGTACCCAAAGAAAAAACTGGGTCAGCATTTTCTTGTTGATCGGAGCATTATCGACAAGGTGATTCGAACCGCCGAGGTGAATAAGGAGGATATCATCCTCGAAGTGGGGCCTGGCCTGGGAGAGATGACCCTTGGACTTGCTCGACAGGCGAAACGTGTGATCGCCGTTGAGATTGATTCAAGATTAGCAGAGATATTAAAAAAAAAGATGTCAGCCGTTTCCAATGTGGAAATCATCCAGAAAGATATCTTCAAGATCGACTTTGATGCCTTATCCCATCATGTAAAGGCGCCGTTGAAGGTGGTCGCAAATCTGCCCTACCAGATTTCAACCCCTTTGCTTTTCCGTTTCATCGAATCGAAGAGATATTTTTCCAACCTGACCTTGATGTTGCAGAGAGAGGTGGTTGAACGGATGGTTGCTCCTCCCGGCGGGAAAGAGTACGGCGCTTTATCCGTCCTGATACAGATGGTTTCCCATCCGTCCGTTCAGTTTTTTATTAAACCTTCCGCCTTCTTTCCTCCACCCAAAGTTGAGTCTGCCGTGGTCCGAATCGTATGGAGAGATGATTTAATGATGAAAACGGAGGATGAGGAGTGGTTCAAGGAGGTGGTGAAGGCGAGCTTCAGCCACCGGAGAAAGACTCTGGTCAATTCGCTGAAATATTCCGGCCTTCCTATCCCCCCATTACCGGAGAAAAGGATGGAGGCAACAGGGATCGATCCACAAAGAAGATCCGAGACGCTCACTGTCCAGGAATTCATCCGTTTAGCAGATGCCTTGAAATAATTGAGAAAATTTTATTTGCAAACCATTAGGAGGATGATTATTTTTAGTTGGAAAACTGGTAAAGGGAGTGGATTAAATGCAAATAGATAAATTTACTTTAAAAGCGCAGGAGGCGCTTCAGAGCGCCAAAGGCGTTGCCGAGCAGAAAAACCATCAGCAGATCGATGTGGAACACCTTCTGTATGCCCTTCTGATGCAAAAAGAGGGAATTGTGATCCCCATCATCCAGAAATTGGGGGCCAATCCGAATCTCATCACCTCTCAACTCGAAGAGGAGTTGAATCGGATTCCAAGGGTGACAGGAGGGACAGGCCAGGTCTACCTTTCAAACCGGCTTAATGAGATATTGAATGGGGCCTGGAAAGAGGCAGAGAGGTTGACGGATGAGTATCTTTCCACCGAGCATCTTCTGATCGCCATTGCGGATGAAAGAGGAGGAGCTTCCTCGCAGATCCTCCAGAGAAACGGGGTGACGAAGGATGCGATCTTCAGGGTCCTGCAGGAGATCCGGGGATCTCACCGTGTGACGGATCAGAACCCGGAGGAGAAGTATCAGGCATTGAAGCGATACAGCAGGGACCTGACAGAGGAGGCAAGAAAAGGAAAACTCGACCCTGTGATTGGAAGGGATGATGAGATCCGCAGGGTCGTTCAGGTTCTCTCGCGGAGGACGAAGAACAATCCGGTCCTGATCGGCGAGCCCGGAGTGGGGAAGACAGCAATTGTCGAGGGGCTGGCCCAGAGGATCGTCAAGGGAGATGTCCCCGAGACGCTAAAGAATAAGAAACTGGTTGCGCTCGATCTGGGGGCCCTGATTGCCGGCGCCAAATTCCGCGGGGAGTTTGAGGAGAGATTGAAGGCCGTTTTAAAAGAGATCACGGCAGCCGCAGGAAGTATCATCCTCTTCATTGACGAGCTCCATACCCTCGTGGGAGCGGGAGCCGCAGAGGGTGCAATCGACGCCTCCAATATGCTCAAGCCTGCCCTGGCCAGGGGAGAGTTGAGATGCGTGGGAGCCACCACGCTTAACGAGTACCGGAAGTACGTGGAGAAGGACGCCGCCCTTGAGAGGAGATTTCAGCCAATCTATGTAGCCCAGCCTTCGGTGGAAGATACGATTGCGATCTTAAGGGGCTTGAAGGAGAGATATGAGGTTCACCACGGCGTGAAAATAAAAGACTCGGCGCTTATTGCGGCCTCGATGCTTTCTCACCGCTATATCTCGGACCGTTTTCTTCCGGATAAGGCGGTCGATCTGATCGATGAGGCCGCCTCAAGGCTCAGGATCGAGATCGACAGCGTGCCCATGGAGATCGATGAGGTCCAGCGAAGGGTGATGCAGTTAGAGATTGAACGGCAGGCCCTGAAGAAGGAGAAGGATAAAGGTTCTGTCGAGCGATTAAAAAAACTTGAAGAGGAGCTCTCAGGCCTGAAGAATGAAGTGCAGGAGAAGAAACTGAAATGGGAGAAAGAGAAAAAGGCCATTTCGCAAATCCAGCAGATCAAAGAACAGATGGAGAAGACGAAGCAGATGATGAAGGAGGCGGAGCGCGAAGCCGACTATTCGAAATTGGCCGAATTGCAATACGGTGAGATGACCCATCTCGAAAAAGAGCAGAAACGGGAAGAGGAGAAACTTGTTGAACTTCAGAAGGCCGGAAAGATGCTCAAAGAAGAGGTCGATGAAGAGGATGTGGCTGAGGTTGTCTCCAAATGGACAGGCATTCCGGTCAAAAGGATGCTGGAGGGTGAGGTTGAGAAGCTTATCCGAATGGAGGAGAGGCTGGGGCAGAGGGTGGTGGGTCAGGATGATGCGATCGTTGCCGTTTCGAATGCGGTGAGAAGGGCGAGAGCGGGGTTACAGGACCCCAACCGGCCGATCGGCTCCTTCATCTTTATGGGCCCGACTGGCGTGGGAAAGACCGAACTGGCCCGCGCCCTGGCAGAATTTCTCTTCGATGATGAACAGGCCATGGTCAGGATCGATATGTCCGAGTTTATGGAGAAACATTCGGTGGCGCGGCTCATCGGAGCGCCGCCCGGATATGTGGGCTATGAGGAAGGAGGGTTTCTCACGGAGGCGGTCAGGAGAAGGCCTTACTCCATTGTCCTGATGGACGAGATCGAAAAAGCCCATCCGGAGGTATTCAACATCCTCCTCCAGATTCTCGACGATGGGCGGTTGACCGATGGCCACGGAAGGACGGTCGATTTTAAGAATACGGTCGTGATCATGACCTCCAACATAGGCAGTCAATGGATCGTGGATCTGGGAGAGAAGGATTACGAGGAGATGCGGAGGCGGGTGATGGAGGCTGTGAAGGCCCAGTTCAAACCGGAATTTCTAAATCGGATTGATGAGTTGGTGATCTTTCACAGTCTTGGGATTGAGGAAATAAAGGCCATCGTTGATATTCAATCAAAGAAACTTGAGAAAAGGCTTCTCGAAAGGCGGATAGGTCTCAAGATGACTGAAAAAGCAAAGGAATTTTTGGCGAAAGAAGGGTTTGATCCCGCTTATGGCGCCCGTCCGCTTAAACGTGTGATTCAAAAGGAGATTCAGGATAGATTGGCGATAAGGATATTGGAAGGCAAATTTAAGGAAGGGGATACGGTCACCGTGGATATGGACGGCAAGAAAGGGGAACTGGTATTCAAGGCATAGAGGCATAACTTAATAATTTTCTTGACAATAATCAAAAAAGGGGCTATACATACAGGGAATTTTAGCGGTCACCGCTGTGCAAGGAGGAGGGTTGTAGGCACGTAGCTCAGGGGGAGAGCGCTACCTTGACGCGGTAGAAGTCTGGGGTTCAAATCCCCACGTGCCTACCATTTAAACCTATTTATCAGGAAGTGAAAGACAAGTTATTGAGAAAAAAGACATTTTAACAAGAAAATTGGAGAGGCATCATTCATTTTTTCACATGGGTGATGCCTCTTCCATTTCAATTCAGGCAACCATGATAGAGAAAATAGCGATCACCTTACCCGGTGGTGAAAAGAGATTGGCTCCGAAGGGAACGAAACTTATCGAATTTGCTGATAAAGAGGCAGTGGCAGCGCAGATAGACGGCGCTTTGGTCGATCTTTCAAGACCAATGGAAAGGGATGCATCAATCTCTTTCATCTCGTCCCATTCGAGGAAGGGCATCGATATTTTGCGCCATTCGGCTGCCCATGTGATGGCACAGGCGGTGAAAGAACTTTTTCCTTCGGTAAAGCTAACTTTCGGTCCTTCCACGGAAGGAGGCTTCTATTATGATTTTGATTATGAGAAGACCTTCACTCCGCAGGATCTTGAATCGATTGAAAAGAGAATGGAGGAGATCATCCGAAAGGATGAGCCTTTTATTCGAAATGAGGTTTCAAAAGATGAGGCCATCTTAACTTTCAAAAAGATGGGAGAGAGTTATAAAGTTGAGCATATGGACGACCTTCCTAACCGCGTCTCTCTCTATCGCCAGGGTTCTTTTGTTGACCTGTGCGAGGGACCTCACCTTCCATCAACCGGGAAGATTAAAGCGTTCAAGCTCTTAAGCGTCTCAGGAACTTACTGGAGGGGAGATGCCAGGAACCAGGTGCTCCAGCGGATTTATGGAACGGCCTTCCCGGATTCTCAGGGGTTGAAAGATTATCTTCATATGCTTGAAGAGGCGAAGAAACGGGACCACCGAAAGCTTGGAAGGGAACTCGATCTTTTTAGCCTGAGCGAGGAGGCGGGTCCCGGCCTGGTGATCTACCATCCCAAGGGCGCCCTCCTCAGAACGATCCTGGAAGACTTTGAGAGAAAAGAACACCTGAAGCGTAGTTATCAGATCGTCATCGGTCCCCAGCTTCTCAAACTGGATCTGTGGAAGCGGTCCGGTCATTTTGAAAATTACCGGGACAAGATGTATTTCACCAAGGTGGAGGATGCGGAGTACGGGATCAAACCCATGAACTGCCTCGCCCATATGCTGATCTACAAATCGCAGATCAGAAGCTACCGGGACCTTCCCCTGCGATATTTCGAATTAGGCACGGTTCACCGCCATGAAAAATCCGGAGAACTCCATGGACTGCTCCGGGTCAGGGGTTTTACGCAGGACGATGCCCATATCCTCTGCCGTCCGGATCAACTGAACGATGAGATCGGCGCCATCATTCAATTCGTCGATGATGTGATGAAGATATTCGGTTTCGAATACGAAATGGAGCTAAGCACACGTCCGGAGAAATCGATCGGAACGGGTGAGGATTGGGAGAAGGCGACCCATGCCCTGTTCAACACCCTTAAAGAGAAAAACCTCCCCTTTGAGATTAACGAAGGGGACGGAGCCTTTTATGGTCCCAAGATTGATGTCAAACTCAAAGACGCCCTGAACCGGAGATGGCAGTGCGCCACCATCCAGGTTGACTTCGCCATGCCCGAAAGGTTCGATCTCACCTACGTGGGAAGCGATGGAGAAAAGCACCGGCCTGTCATGCTCCATCGGGTGATCCTCGGAGCCATGGAAAGATTTATCGGGGTGCTCATCGAGCATTATGCCGGGGCCTTTCCGGTCTGGCTGGCCCCTGTCCAGGCTATCCTTTTGACCGTAACGGAACGGCATATCCCTTATGCGGAGAAAGTCTATCAACGGTTGATCCAAAAAGGAATCCGGGTTGAAAAGGATTTAAGAAACGAGAAGCTGGGATTCAAAGTCCGGGAGGCGCAGGTACAGAAGATTCCTTATATGCTGGTGATAGGAGATAAGGAAGAGAAGGAGGAGACCGTCTCGCCTCGCAAACGGAGCGGCGAGACAATCGGTTCAATGGCTGTGGAGGAGTTCATCCATCTGGTCGAATCGGATTATCCGGCTTTGTAGGTGGAAAGTGGAGAGAGGGTCGACCACTCGCCACATTCTACACTCGAATATCCAAAGAAGGAGGTGGGATTTATCAGCAGGGATGTACGCATCAATCGCGAGATTCGGGCAAGGGAGGTCAGAGTCATCGACTCTGAAGGAAAGCAGTTAGGGATATTGCCGCTGGTAGAGGCGCTTCGGGCAGCCGCCAATGCCGATTTAGACCTGGTGGAGGTTTCGCCGAAATCGGAACCGCCGGTCTGTCGGATCATGGACTTCGGAAAGTTCAAATATCAGCAGAGCAAAAAGGCACATGATGCGAAGAAGAAGCAGGCTGTCGTCCATCTCAAGGAAGTGAAGTTCAGATCCAAGACAGAGGAACACGACCTGGAGTTTAAACTCCGACATATCGAGCGTTTTTTAAAAGAGGGCAATAAAACCAAGGTCACCATTATCTTCAGGGGAAGAGAGATCACTCATTCTGAATTAGGGAAACAGATGATGGGACGGATTGCAGAGCAGGCCAAAGAGTGGGGAAAGATTGAACAGCCCGCTAAATTTGAAGGCAGGAATTATGTGATGATTCTGGCTCCCCTGCCGAGCCAGAAGACACCATAGAATGTAGAATGTGGAAAGTGGAAGGTAGAAGGTAGAAGAGAATACCACCTGCTACGTTCCACTCTCGACTATCAAGACAAGGAGGAGATCGTGCCAAAAATAAAGACGAACCGTGGAGCGGCAAAACGATTCAAAAAAACCGGAACCGGAAAGGTGAAGGCGAAAAGGGCGTTCGCACGGCATATCCTGACGAAGAAGGCAGCCAATCGGAAGCGAGGCCTGAGAAGACCGAAGGTGATCAGCAAGACGGATATGAAAGGGATCGAGAAATTGATTCCCTATCTATAATAAGTACGAAAGTAATAAATGATTGGCGTAGGGCAGGGCTTCAGCCCTGCGTTACGAAGCAAGCCTAAAGGCTTGCCCTACACTTTTTAATTAGGAGGATGAACGACGATGCCACGGGTAAAAGGTGGACCGAAGACCAGAGCGAGAAGAAAAAAGGTCTTAAAGATGGCCAAGGGTTATGTGGGGGGACGGAGCCGGCTCTATCGGACAGCCGTGGATGCTGTTCACCGAGCCCTTGCTTATGCCTATAGGGACCGCAGGGCAAGAAAGAGAGATTTTCGGAGGTTGTGGATCACCCGGATCAATGCGGCGGCGAGGATCCATGGCTTATCCTACAGTTCTCTGATGGATGCCTTGAAGAAAGCGCATATCGAATTGGACCGAAAGATATTGGCTGATCTGGCAGTGAGCGACCCCGGCGCTTTTTTAAAGATTGTTGAGAAGGCCAAGGCAATGAAGGGACAATGAACCTTAAACGTTGAACCATGAACCAAACCCGTTGGAAGGATGGAATGATGGAATAATGGAAAATTGGGTTAAAAGTAACACTTTAGCTGTTTGAAAATCTTTGTAAAATCCCTCCCGACCTCCCTTTGCCAAAGGGAGGAGATAGGGGTTTCCCCCTTTGGTAATCTTTTCCCTGCCAAAGGCAGGCAAAGGGGGATTAAGGGGGATTTTATGATGATTCTTTTGATCAATTAACTCATAAAACTCCTTTTTTCATAAGGCTAAAGTGTTACGGTTAAAAAAGTTTTTTAAGTTTATCCAATCTTCCATTATTCCGAAATTTCATTGTTCATTGTCTATCCCACATCAGGGTCTTCAGAGGAAGAGATCGTTGAAAGAGGAGTTGGAAAAGATTCGAGAGGAGTGCCAGGCTTCCCTCGGTCTGGCAAGGACCGAGCCGGAGATCTCCGACATCCGGGTCAATGTGCTGGGGAGGAAGGGGAGCCTGACGCAACTTCTCAAGAGGTTGGGAACGCTTCCAGAGGATGAGCGAAGAGAGATAGGCCGAAGGGCGAATGAGATCAAAGAAGATCTGGAGGCAAGGGTGGAAGAGTGCCTCCGGCGCATCCAGGAACAGGAGAGAACGGAAGCGCTGGAAAGGGAGAAGATTGATGTGACCCTTCCTGGCAGGAGGATGATTTTAGGGAGAAAGCATCCCCTCACTCAAACTCTGGATGAGATCATCCATATCTTCTCACGATTAGGCTTTGAAGTGGTGGAAGGTCCGGAAGTGGAATTGGACTATTACAATTTCGAAGCCCTCAACATTCCAAAAGGGCATCCTGCCAGGGAGATGCAGGCCACCTTCTTTATCTCAGACGATGTGGTTTTGAGAACGCATACCTCTCCTGTCCAGGTGAGGACCATGGAAAAAAAGAGGCCGCCTGTCCGTGTGATCTGCCCGGGAGCGGTCTATCGGTGCGATTCGGATCCGACTCATTCCCCCATGTTTCATCAGGTGGAAGGGCTTCTGGTGGACAGGGGAATCACCTTTTCAGACCTCAAAGGGATATTGACCGTCTTTGTTCACCAAATGTTTGGTAAGGAAACGAAGCTGAGGTTCCGCCCCAGTTTTTTTCCCTTTACAGAGCCGAGCGCCGAGATAGACATCGAATGTTTTATCTGCGAGGGAAAAGGGTGCGGAGTCTGCTCCGGCACAGGATGGCTCGAAATTTTAGGCTCCGGCATGGTCGATCCTGCTGTCTACCGGTTCGTTGACTACGACCCGGAAGAGGTGACCGGGTTTGCCTTTGGGATGGGGATCGAACGGATCGCGATGCTCAAGTACGGCATCAACGACATTCGCCTCTTCTTCACGAATGATTTGAGGTTTTTGAAACAATTTTAGATTGCGGAATGCGGATTGCGGATTTAAAATCCGAATTCCGAAATCCGAAATCGGCAATGGGAGTATCATGAAGGTATCTCTCAACTGGCTCAAAGATTATGTCGATACCCGGATGGACCTGAAGGAATTGGTCAACCTTCTGACCATGGGAGGATTGGAGGTTGAGGCAGCCACGCCTATGGGGCAGGGGTTTGAAAAGATCGTTGTGGCTGAGATTCAATCGATCCGGAGACACCCCAACGCGGACCGTCTTTCCCTGGTCGAGGCAAGAACCCCTGATGGGAAATTTTCGGTCGTCTGCGGCGCCACAAATATCCGGGAGGGGCAGAGGGTTCCTCTGGCTGTTGTCGGAGCAAAACTCCCGAACGGTGTTGAGATCAAAAAGTCTAAGATCAGGGGAGAGGTTTCCGAAGGGATGCTCTGTTCGGAGATCGAACTGGGGTTGGGCCAGGACGCTTCCGGGATTATGATCCTCGATTCCGATGCCTCTCTTGGCGTGAACTTAGGCGAGGCCCTCGACTTAGCGGATACGATTCTCGATATCAGCGTCACACCGAACCGCCCGGACTGCCTCTGTGTGATTGGAGTCGCCAGAGAGATCGCAGCCCTCACCGATCAGCGGCTCAAATATCCAACCCTGTCGCTCTCTGACGCGAGCAGCGAGATTCATCAGAGAACCTCGGTGACCCTTCAGGACCCGGATCTCTGCCCCCGATATGTGGCGCGCATGATCGAAGGAGTGACGATCGGTCCCTCTCCGCATTGGATGCGGAACCGATTGGAGAAGGTGGGCATTCGCTCCATCAATAATGTCGTCGATGTGACCAACTATGTGATGATGGAGTATGGTCAGCCCTTGCACGCCTTTGATTTTGAACTGTTGGAAGAGGGGAGAATCGTGGTCCGCAGAGCTCATACAAGCGAAGAGTTTGTCACGCTCGACGGAGTCAAGAGAACCCTGGATGAAGAGATGCTGATGATCTGCGATGGGGTCAAACCGGTGGCCATTGCCGGCGTCATGGGAGGGCTCAACTCGGAGATCAGGGCCCAGACCCGAACCGTCCTTTTAGAGAGCGCTTACTTTCACCCAATGAACAATCGAAGGACTTCTAAAAAGCTCGGGTTTGAGACAGAGGCCTCCTACCGGTTTGGAAGGGGGATCGATTACGGAGGGTGTCTGAATGCTGCCAACCGCGCGGCCTCAATGATTCAGAAATTATCCGGAGGCAGGGTGATGGAAGGAGCGGTGGATGCTTATCCGAAACCCATCCGGCCCAACCCGATCCGTTTGAGCGTCTCCGGAGTGAACCGTATCCTGGGAACGGAGATCTCGACAAAACAGATAAAAACTTATTTGACGAACCTGGAGTTGGATGTCCGTCAGGAGGATGAGGAGAAACTGATCGTAACCCCTCCTTCCTTTCGCGGCGATCTCGAGAGGGAGATCGACCTGATCGAAGAGGTGGCGCGCATGGATGGATATGAAAAGATTCCACTCACCCTTCCCCAAGGGCCGCCTTCTTCCGAAGAGATGAGCCGGGAGTTGACCTTTGAACAGAAGGCAAAAGATCTCCTTATCCGGCATGGTTTTTTCGAAGTGGTCACCTATAGCTTTACGGCTCCAATCTCCTTGAATGGCCTCTGCCTTTCTCCGGACGATCCGAGGAGACAGTGTCTTCCAATTCTGAACCCTCTGACAGCGGACTCTTCCGTTATGAGAACCTCTTTGATTCCTGGTCTGATGGAGACAGCCCGTTACAATCTCTCTCATAAGAATGTGAACCTGAGGATCTTCGAATTGAAGAAAACCTATCTGCCCGCACAGGGGGAACGACTCCCAAAAGAAGTCAAATATCTTACAGGTTTGGCCATGGGAATGGATGGAGAAATCCATTGGGCCTCGTCAGTGAGGGGGATCGATTTTTACGATGTCAAGGGCTGCATCGAGGATCTGTTCGAATTCCTTCAGGTCAAAGGAGCCCTATTTGACAAGGCCGGGGATATCCCTTATCTTCATCCAGGGAAGTCGTCGAAAATCCTTCTCGGAGGAGAGGTGCTGGGGGTTCTGGGGGAGGTCCATCCGGAAACGTTAAGCCATTACGAGATTCCCGGGAAGGCCTATCTCTTCGAAATCGATTTCGACCGGATGGTGAAGAATGGAGTTGGAGAAAAAAAGTTTCGGCCCCTCCCGAAATTCCCTGCGGTCCACCGGGACCTCTCTCTCGTGGTCGAGGATCACCTCGAAGCGGAAAAGGTGGAAGAGGCCATCCGTTTGTTTGACCAACCCTTTATCGACGAAATCAAGCTCTTTGATGTCTATCGGGGAGCCCCGGTTCCCCACGGGAAGAAAAGCATCTCTTATCGAATCCGATATCAAGCCGGCGACCGGACTCTGACGGACGATGAAGTGAATCAATATCATGAGAAGGTCATCTCCAGGTTGAAGGGAGTCTTTAAAGCGGAATTGAGAGGATAAATACTAAACTCGAAACCCTAAACTCTAAACAAACTCAAATGCCCAAAATACAAAACTCAAAACTGCATGACTTAACAACCGGAGAAGTCCAGATAAGCCTTTTTGAACATTTGGATTTTGAGTTTTGTGTTTATTTAGGGTTTAGGTATCACTTTAGCATTTTGAAAAAAGAGTTTTACGAGTCAGTTGACCAAAAGATTCATCATAAAATCCCCTCGGTTTCGAGTCGCAACGACCTTAATCCCCCTTTGCCTGCCTTTGGCAGGGAAAAGATTACCAAAGGGGGAAACCCTTATCTCCTCCCTTTGGCAAAGGGAGGTCGGGAGGGATTTTACAAAGATTTTCAAAACGCTAAAGTGTTACGGGTTTAGTTTTTAGAGTTTTGGGTTTCATTTCGTGCTTCGGATTTACACCC
>Ga0194127_10007194_pt1 | contig 12375 bp, 8 predicted proteins | sample TA2KigC100mmetaG_FD_148624 | JGI IMG/M metagenome (GOLD analysis project Ga0194127, IMG submission 148624) | Freshwater microbial communities from Lake Tanganyika, Tanzania - TA2015036 Kigoma Deep Cast 100m | ecosystem: Environmental > Aquatic > Freshwater > Lake | place: Tanzania: Lake...
AAAATGGACTGCCGTTGTCGCCGGGCGCCGGTTCGGTGGGCTGACCTTCGGGCGAATCGCGTCGAGCCGCACGTCTGGCACGAGCACGGGCGGCGAGGTCGCTGCCGATCACGATCGGCGCCCGCGCTTCGGTGAGTACATCGGCGCCCGGCGGCCGTACCGGCGGCGGCTCGGGCGCTGCTGGCGACGCATCCGCGACCTCGCGTCTCAGTTGCGACAGGCGGCGCTGAAGGTCCTTTCTCGCTGCCTCCCGTCGCTCCCTTCGCGCGGCGGAGTCGGCGATCACGGCCGGGCGCGGCGCCTCCGGCTCGGGTATCCCTGTCGGGGGCGTGATGGCGATGGGATGGTGCATGGTCGGAGTACGCGGCGCTTCGAGCCTGCGCCGCAACTCGCGCTCCAGACGCAGGCGGCGACCCGCGTCCGAGGTCGCAGGCGACACTACGTCGGGCCGCTCGAGCGCGGCGGCATCCGCCAGCAGCGCGTCCAGTATCATCAGAGCCGCCGCCTTGCTCGGTATGGAGCCCTCGCCACGCTCGACGTTCCAGGTCGTGAACTGGCGGAGCGGCTTGCCGACGCAGCACGGGCATCCGCGGGCGCACTCGCAGGAGCGGATCATATCGCGGACCGCAGGCATGATCTCGTGTAGGCGCTCGTAGGCGCGCTCGGTGAAGCCCAGGCCGTGCGGGTGGCGCTCATAGACGAACACCGTCTGCCAGGGCGTGTTGGCCGAGCCGACGCTGTGGGAGAGGTCGGCCGTGTCGCATGTGATGAAGAGCGGCAGCGTCATGCGCGTCGCGTAGCCGATGCCGCGCAGGCCGTTGTGGGGATCCAGTCCCGCGTCGCGGACGCGAGCCATGAGCGGCTCGGGCGGGGTGATCCACAAGGCGGCCGTGTCGAGGAGCAGCGTCGGCAGGTCGAGACCGTGCTGCGAGATGGCGTCGAGGGTGTAGAACCGGATCTTCTCGTAGGCGACATTCCTGAAGTGCGCGGTCACCTCGCCCCAACTCACCTGACCTGGCCCGAAGGCCTTGGTGCGCAGGACGTAGTCTACGTGGTGAACGTCGGTGCCGCCGAGGGGCTGCGTGTAGTAGTCGGTCTGCTCCTTGCGGACGCGCGCCCGGTTGCGGTCCATATCGAGCTCCAGCACGCGGTACGTGTCGCCGTGGTGCATGTAGATGGCTTCGGGATGGACGATCGGCTGGGCGTCGTAGCGGTTCAGCTCGCCGAGGATGGCGCCGGTCTCGGCCTCCTCGATCACAACGTTGCCGTCGGAGAACTCGCGCATGGGCGTCTCGAAGTGCGGGGTCTCGGGGGCTGAGTGATATAGCGCATCGCCGCTCCGGCTGAGCTTGCCGCTCGCCGTCAATACCTCCGCTGCAAGCTCCGCATCCGGGCCGAATATCGCGAGCTCGCGCGTGCGTAGAGGCAGTTCGTGTGCCGCGCAGCGAATGTGTCCCATGACAACGAACGGATTGTCGGGCTCCACGGTCGCCTCTTCGATGGGCCGACCGAGGATGTACTCGGGATGGCGCATGATGTACTGGTTGGCCGGCGTGTCCAGACCGATGAGCACGACCAGCGACTCGCGATCGCGGCGACCCGCGCGGCCTGCCTGCTGGTGATACGAAGCGAGGGTCCCCGGATAGCCCACCAGGATGGCCGCATCGAGCCCGCCGATGTCCACGCCCAGTTCGAGGGCCGGCGTCGTGCTCACGCCCAGCAGTTCGCCCCCGAAGAGCCTGCGCTCGATGGCCCGGCGCTCCTCGGGGAGGTAGCCGCCGCGATAGGCGGTGACCTTCCCCACCAGGTGCGGCGCGATGTCGGCGAGCAGCTCGCGCACATAGCGCGCGATCAGCTCGGCTGTCATCTTGGCCTTGCTGAACGTGATCGTCGGCACGCGGGCAGCGACGAGGGCCGCCATGATCTCGTGGGCCTCGACATTGGCGGACTTGCGCGAACGACGCATGCGGTTGCGCTCGCGAGGCGGATTCCAGAAGACCGTCGTGCGCGCGCCGCGCGGACTGCCGTCGTCGTCCACCACAGCCATGGGGCGGCCAGCGACAGCGTGTGCGAGATAGGCCGGGTTGCCGGTAGTCGCGGTGCATCCGACGACGCGCGGCGACGAGCCATAGTGCGCGCATACCCGACCCATGCGGCGCATCAGATTCGCCATGTTCGCGCCGAGGACGCCGCTGTAGACGTGCATCTCGTCCATTACGACGGAGTGCAACCCGGCGAAGAACGGCGCCCATCTGCCGTGGTTGGGCATGATGCCCGCATGGAGCATGTCGGGATTGGTGAGGATCACGGCGGCCTCATCGCGCAGCTTGCGCCTTTGCGTCGCGGGCGTGTCGCCATCAAGGACGCCCACCCCGACTCGGCCCAGTCCGGCGCACTCCAGCGCTGCTCCGATGGCGTTCATTTGGTCCTGGCACAGCGCCTTCGTGGGGAACACCAGCAGATGGCGGCTTCCGGGACCGCGCAGGAGCGCCTCAATCATCGGCAGCACGTAGCCCAGCGACTTGCCCGACGCGGGACCGGTCGCCATGATCAGATCGGCGCCCGAGGCGGCCAGGTCCCAGGCGCGCGCCTGATGGCAGTAGAGGCTCGATGTGCCTCGGTCTGCGAGCATCCGTTCGGCGGCGGGACTCATGGGTGTTGCCGGATCGGCAAATCGGGCCCTGCGCGACGGCTCGCGCGCGACATGCACAATCTGACCTGCGTATCGGGGCGATACGCGGAGGAGGCTCAGGAGGTGATTGACATCCACGGCCGCAGTTTCAGGTTTCTGCGTCGGCAAGGCGCAGCATCAGTTCCGCAAGCGTGATCAGGTCCTGGGCGTTGTGGGTCAGTATCCGACCGATCTCGGCTGCGTTGCCCGTGCGGACGAACTCGCGATAGGCATCCGGGGTCTCACAGCCCGGGAGGTCGTCCGAGCGCGTTCGCCCGCAGACGCGCGTCTCCAAGGTCTGGAGGCGGCAGTCGGGCAGTGACGATCGCCAGGCTCTCCGCGCCGCATGGAGCAAGTCGAAATGGAACCCGTCGAACGCGATGTTGACGCGGTGTACGGCGCCGCGAGCACGGATGCAGGGCAGATCGAACGTCTTGCCGTTGAATGTCACGAGCACACGGTGGCCGGCCAGCTCATGCGCGAACCGCTCCGTGACGCCCGCTTCCTCGGCGTAGTTGCGGGCGAGGTACTGCCGGACGACGAAGGAGCCGTCGGACCACGACATGACCCCTGCGAGGAACACCTGTGCGCCACCCAGGCCCGTGGTCTCGAGGTCGGCGAAGACCACGTCTCCGAGCGCGGCGCTCTGCTCATCGCCGAGAGCGCGCGAGAGACCGTCCAGCGCGTGACGCCCGATGTCGCCAGCATAGGCAGTCGGCAGGGCTCGGCAATGGGGGGCGACATCCTCGGCCTTGCGCTCGACCAGGTACAAGGCCCCGTGCCGCGGCGTCACCATCTCGCGGCCCGAAGCCGCATCGTCCAGCGAGACGTGCGCCACACCCGCAAGCCGATCTGTCCGGATGGCGGCGGCTATACGCGGACCCGAACGGAGATAGCGAACTGCCGGGCTTTGCTCGGGCGCCTGCGGAGCAAGCCGACGACGCAGCGCCTCAAGAACGGTCTTGTCGGCAGGCGTCTCGGCCAGCGCCCTCCGATTAGCCTGCTCCAATCGCCGACGGATATCATCCGTGATGCTCATGTAGCGCTCCGTGTGGCTGACATGATACAAGATAACACGTGCGAACGTCTACATATCCGGGCGCCCAATCGCAGGCGCAACCTTCTCCCGCGCGCAACAGGTTCCATAGGGGCCAAGCAGGAGCGATGTACCGGGCCTGTCGAATAGGATCGTGGCCGGCTGCTCGGATCGGTGAATGGGCGTGTGGGTGGGGAGGATACTGTCGTATGGCGCAGATGGTTGGCGGTGAGACGCCGGGCGTGCGCGTGCGTGCCTACGCAGACTCCGATCGCAATACAGTCGTAGAGCTATGGAGGGCATGCGGTCTCATCGTGCCGCAGAACGATCCCGTGCGCGATATCGCCCGCAAGGCTGCCTACCAGCCGGGGCTGTTCCTCGTGGCCGAGGAGGGCGGCAGTCTGGTCGGCGTCGCCATGGCGGGGTACGAGGGGCATCGGGGGTGGATCTACTACCTCGGAGTTGCGCCGGATCGGCGCAGGCGCGGCATTGGGCGGCTCCTGGTGCGCGAGAGCGAGCGCAGGCTGGCGGCGTTCGGATGCCCGAAGGTCAACCTGATGGTCAGGGAGTCCAACGACGCCGTCCGAGCCTTCTACGAGCGGCTCGGCTACGCTCGCGACGCTGTAACATGCATGGGCCGGCGCCTTGTGGATGACACGCTGCCGAGCGAAGCGCCGCCCGTCCCGTCGGGCGACCCGGGCGTCCGCATCCGGCCCTATCGGCTGAAGGACGCTCAGGCCTTGTACGACGCCGCCGTTGAGTCCTGCGACCATGTGTACCCATGGCTATCGTGGTGCCATCCGGGCTACGCGATCGAAGAGAGCATGGAGTGGCTCCAGCACAGCAAGGGGGCATGGGCGACCGGCTCCGAGTTCGTGTTCGGCATCGTGGACGACGATGACCGGATGCTCGGCGGATGCGGGCTGAACCGCCTCGACGGGCCGCATCACACCGCGAACCTCGGCTACTGGGTGCGCGCATCGGCGCTGGGCCGGGGCGTGGCGACGCAGGCCGTCCGGCAGCTCGTCGCGTTCGCGTTCGGCGAGACCAGCCTGCAGAGACTGGAGATAGTGGCGTCGGTCGAGAACCGTGCGAGCTGTCGCGTGGCCGAGCGCTCCGGCGCGATCCCCGAGGGTATAGCCCACGGCCGACTGAGCGTCCACGGCCTGCAGCACGACGCCGCCATCTACGCGTTCGTAAGGTCAGTGCACGGCCGCACGTAGCGCCGGCGTCCCGCCGGCAACCGCGGAGATCCGAGCCCGTAGACGCACTGGGGGCCGCGCGGAGCTTGGCGGACCCCATTTCCCGGCAACGGCGGGACGCCAGATGCCGCGATTCTCGACCCGTGCTTCCTAGCTCGCCTGCCTCTTCAGTCCGGCTTCGATCTCGGCAAGCATGGCCCGGACCTCCCCGAGACGCTCGAAGATCGCCTCGGCGTCGGCGCGGGTCTCGGCTCTCTCCTCGGCTTTGGCTGCTTCGAGGTTGTTGATCACGATGGCGATGAACAGATTAACCACCACGAAAGATGCGAGCACGACGAAGCTGACGAAGTATATCCAGGCGTTGGGCGCCGTGCGCATGGCGTGGCTCTGCAACTCGACCCACCCCTCCAGCGTCAGGATCTGAAACAGCGTCAGGGCGGCAACGGGGAGGGCGCCCCATCGCTGCGGGTCGGACAGTCCGAACAGGTGGACTCCGAGCACCGCGTAGACGTAGATAATCAGCCCGAGAAGGACCACGACGTTGCCCAGCGAGGGGATGGAGCGGAGCATCGTACCCACGATGAGGCGCAGCTCCGGGATCGCGGACACGACGCGGAGCGCGCGCAGCAGCCGGGCCAACCGCGCCACGCTAACGAATGGCCCTGCCATCGGCATGAGCGACACCGCGACGATGGCGAAATCGAAGACATTCCAGCCGTCGCGGAAGAACGGCCACAGCCGGGGCGCGTGCGCTGCCAGCCGAATGGCGATCTCCAAGACGAAGATCGCCTGGACGACCGCGTTCAGGACTCCGAAGAGCGCCGCGTTTCGCGCCGTGAGGGCGCGGTCGGTTTCGATCCCGATGAGAACGGCGTTGGCGACGATGACGACGAGCACGGCATGTTGGAACCACCGGCTATCGGCGAGGCGTCGGCAGCGACAGCTCATCCGGACTGCGCCTCGTGTCTCTTCGGCATGGCCAGCGACAGGGCGACGGAGGCGGCAACGATGCCCACGATGATCCCCAATGACCACGTGATCGGGAACTTGCCGCCGAACGCCTCGTTCAGCCACACCATTTTCAGTCCGACGAACCCCAGAACCAGCGAGAGGCCGTACTTCAGGAGGTGGAAGCGGTCCACGGCGCCCGACAGCAGGAAGTACATCGCGCGCAGGCCGAGGATGGCGAACACATTGGATGTGTAGACGATGAGCGGCTCACGCGTGAGGGCGAAGATCGCCGGCACCGAATCTACGGCGAAGATGATGTCGCTGATCTCGAGGAAGAGGAGCGCAACGAACAGCGGCGTGGCGAATAACCGTCCCTCCTGCCGCACGAAGAAGCGCTCGCCGCACAGCTCGGGCGTCACCGGCACGAACCGGCGGAAGATGCGGATCGCGATGCTCTTGTTCGGGTCGCTCGCTTTCTCCGGTGCGAACCACATCTTGACCGCCGTTAGGATCAAGAGGACGCCGAACAGGATCACAACCCAGTGAATCTGCATCAGCAGTGACCCCATGGCGATGAAGCCGGCGCGGAAGACCAACGCGCCGATGATGCCATAGAACAGCACCCGGTGCTGGTAGCGAGCCGGAATGGCGAAAAACGAAAACACCACCACGAAGACGAAGATGTTGTCGATTGCGAGCGCCTTCTCGACGATGTAGCCGGTGAGGAACTCGAGGCCCACCTGCCGCGCCGTCGCGGTCGGGTCGAACCCGGCCACGCCTGCCCACCGATCGCCCGTCGAGAACGTCCGGAGCGCCCAGAGGTAGAAGGCGTAGTTGAACGCGAGCGCCAGCGACACCCAGACGATGCTCCACACGGTCGCTTCGCGGAACGAGACCTCGTGGGCCTTCCGGTGGAACACTCCAAGGTCGAGCGCTAGAAGCAGCAGCACGAAGCCGCCGAAACCGGCGTAGAACCACCAGTACTGGCCGAACGGGAAGAGGAGGTCGTTAGTCATGGCGCTGTTCCGTGTAGGATTGTCGGCTCGGATGCCGGCTCAGAGGCTTCATACGCACGAGGCCGCCGAGTCTGCGCCAAGCCGTCGGTCGAACGACGATATAGGGCCTGAGAGGAAGCAGTCGTCCAGTCCCCTGCCCACCCGGATCTCAGGTGCGGGATCCCTGCATACGGTTCGCCGCTTGTCGGTTGGCGCAGCCGTTGCGCACGCAGGAGGCCAAAACCGGATGCCTCGCTGCGCTCGGCATGACCTAGGCAAGCTGCGCTCGTAGCCTCGGCGTCCCTCCTCCAACCGCGGCGAACCCTGCTCGCCTCGCCGGGAGCCGCTCAGTACTTGCCGGAGCCCTTCTCCGGGAGGGGCATGACCCAGATGCTGCGGTACTCGACACGGTTGCCGTGATCCTGCAGCGAGATGCCGCCCGTCTTGCTTGGCTCGCGCTCCCTGGCCGACTGGATTCCGGTCATGCCGCTGATCTCGACGTTGTTCTGGACCACGATCCCGTTTTGGATTACGGTGACCCTCGGCTTCTCGATGATCGCGTTGTTCGCGTCCATGCGTGGCGCGCGGAAGACGATGTCGAAGGTCTGCCACACCATGGGCGGCTTGCATGCGTTCACGAGAGGGGCGGCCTGACCGTAGACCGCGCCGCAATCGCCCTGCCCCGGCGTCTCTATACCGTACGAGTCGAGCACCTGTATCTCGTAGCGCCCGAAGAGGCCGATGCCGCTGTTGCCCTTGCCCTGCCCGGTAGCGTTGGGCATGTCGGGCGTGCGAAACTCGATATGTAACTGGAAGTCGCCGAACTCGCGCTTGGTGGCGATATCGCCGCCGCCGACGACCATGGCGCCGTTCTCGATCCGCCATGCTGCCGCCTGGTCCGTACCGCGCTTCACCCAGTTGGCCGCCATCTCGTCGGCGGCGCCGGAGAAGAGCACCACGACGCCCGGCGCCTTCGGCGAAGGCGTCTGCGCCTGTTGGGCCTGACGTGCGGCGGTCTCGGCGCCCCAGACGGTCGTCGCGAGGGCGCCCAGGGCGAGGGCGATCAAGAGGCGTGGCCAACGTGCGGTCATGGTGCGTGCTCCTATCGAACGGATTGGCTTCCAGTATGACACGGAGACCGCATGCAGGGAAGTGCGGCTCGTGCGGCGTATCGTTGCCCTATCATCCGCCGATGCGCGGCACGGGAGGGCGGGAGCGAATGGAGCCAACAGAGGACGAGATGAGCCGTCGTGACGCGATCAAGGGAATCGTGGCCGCAGGCGCCGCCGCCTGCATTGGAGCCGAGGCGTCGGCATCGGCGCCCGGCGGGCCGGCGCGCTGCGTGCCCGAGGATGCGGGCATCGCCTCGTCGGGCGTGCTCGCGTTCCTCGATGCGGTCGAGAACAAGGTCGGCGGCCTCCATAGCTTCATGCTGGTTCGGCATGGCAAGGTGGCCGCCGAGGGATGGTGGAAGCCGTACGGGCCGCGGTACCCGCACATGCTCTTCTCCCTCAGCAAGAGCTTCACGTCCACTGCGGTCGGCATGGCGATCGCCGAGGGCCGACTGACGGTTGGCGACAAGGTGCTCTCGTTCTTCGCGGACGAGGCGCCGGCCAAGCCGGACGCCAACCTTCGAGCCATGTGCGTGCGCCACCTGCTGACGATGACAACGGGGCATCAGGAGGACACGATAGGCCGCGCGACGCGCGCGACGGAGGGCGACTGGGTGCGCGCGTTCCTGTCGCTGCCGGTGGAGCACGCGCCTGGCAGCAAGTTCGTCTACAACAGCGGCGCGACCTACATGCTATCGGCCATCCTCCAGAAGCTGACCGGCAAGCGTCTGCTCGATTATCTGAAGCCGCGCCTGTTCGGGCCGCTGGGCATCGCCGGCATGTCCTGGCAGACTTGCCCAAAGGGCATCAACACGGGCGGCTGGGGCCTGAGCGTCAAGACGGAGGACATAGCGCGGTTCGGCATGCTGCATCTCGCGAAGGGCGTCTGGCGCGGCAGGAGGCTCGTGCCCGAGGCATGGGTCGCCGACGCCACATCCAAGCAGGTCCCCAACGGCGACGATCCGCACAGCGACTGGGCGCAGGGCTACGGCTACCAGTTCTGGCGGTGTCGCCACAGAGCGTATCGTGGCGACGGCGCATTCGGGCAGTACTGCGTCGTCATGCCGGACCACCACGCCGTCATGGCCATCACGAGCGGCGTGCCGGACATGCAGGCCGTGCTGAACGCAATCTGGGACCACCTGTTGCCGGTCATGGGTACTCGCGCTCTACCCGGCGGCGATGCGAAGGCGCTCGCGCGCAGGCTGCCCACGCTGGAAGTGCCGCTGCCACCGGGACGTGACGTCGCTCCGGAGGCCAAGCGCCTGCATGGCCGGACCTACCGGCTGGAACCGAACGATCGCAAGTTCACTGCGGCGCGGTTTGCCGTCTCCGCCGGGCGCATCACCATGACGCTGACCAACGACCGGGGTGGCCATCTGCTCGTGTGCGGTATGACCGACTGGACCCGTGGTTCGACGGCCCTCGAAGGCGAACCGCCTGCGAAGGTAGCCACCCGAGGCGCCTGGCCCGACGACTCGACTCTGACCATGAAGTCGTGCTTCTACGAGACCCCGTTCGTCCGCACGATTACGCTGAAGCTCGCCGGCGACGACCTGACGATCACATGGAAGGACAACGTCGGCTTCGGACCCACGGAAGGGCCGACCCTGAAGGGGAAGGCGGCGTCCACAACGTAGCGCCGCCGTCTCGGCGGCATCGGGCCACCACGCGGGTCATGAAGCCACTGGCGCTGCCGAGACGGCGGTGCGCCGAGCTCACGCAAAGGAGGAGGATGTGGGCGACACCATAGACGAAACCCTCACGCGAAGGACGTTCCTTGCCGTATCCGCAGGCGCGGGTGTTGTGGGGACGGCGTTACCCGGAACGGACGCCGCCATCGAGGCGGCGGAAGCCGTTGTGATGCCGCCGCGCCCCAAGTCCCCGGCCAAAGTGCTTGCCGCGTTCCTCTACCCGCCCGCGGATGTCGTGAGCCGGGGCGAGATGGAGGACGGCTGGCGGGTACATCAGTGGTTCACCTGGCCGGGCAACCAGTTCCAGCCCGAAGCCCAGGAGCGTAAGTTCGGCACGAAGATCAACCAGATGGCGCAGCAGCTCGGCGTCGAGATCACGTACGCTCCCGCAGCCATCTACCGGCAGACCGACTGCGCGGCATTCATCGAGGGCGCAAAGGCTCGGAAGTGTGACGCAGTTCTGATCGTGAACTTCTGGAACACGCTCTCCGACCTGGCCTATAGGATGGCAACCGAATCCGCCCCAACCGCCATCGTGTACCATTCGGTAGGGTCCAACCATCAACTCCCGCCCGAGAAGCTGCGCAAAGCTGAGGGAGTCCACTACATCCACTCCATCGAGAACTGGGACGAGATCGAGCGCGGGCTCCGCTCGGTCAGGGCCATCAAGGCCCTGGCCCAGAGTCGGCTCATCCGCGTTGCCGGACGACCGCAGACAGGTCCTCCGCAGATCGAGCCGCGGCTGGGGGTGGAGATTGTCGGCGTGCCCGCAGCCGAGTTCAACGCGACCTTCGATGCCGTGCCGGCCGACGACGCCATCGTACGCGAAGCCATGGCGTTCAAGCGTCGTGCCTCGCGCGTGATGGACGTGACCGACGAGTACTTCGTCGAGGGCTTCCGGTCGCATAGGGCCGTGAAGGCAACACTGGAGCGCTACGGCGGCGATGCCATCACGATCGATTGCCTGATGCTCAAACACCGCAAGCCCTGCATCAGCTTCGCGCTCAACAACGGCGACCTAACGCCGTGCGGATGCGAGAACGACCTGAACGCGTCGTTGACGCTGATGCTCGGGCGGTGGCTCTTCGATCGTGGCGGGTTCCAGCATAACCCCGAGTTCGACACCAGCGAGAACCTCTACTTCGGAGCGCACTGCACCTGTGCACCCAAGCTGCACGGGCCTGGAGGCCCGGCGATGCGCTACATGGTGCGTCCGTTCTTCCATCAGGCCCCGAAAACGGCGGCGCTGGACGTACAGTGGACCCCGGACCAGAGAGCGTTCGTTGCCAAATACCAGACGGCCGACGGCTCCTTGAGTTGCTGGACCGGCTCGGTCGTCGGGTCGCCGGCATCGCCTCCCACCGGAGGATGCGCCACACGCGTGCTGCTCAAGGTGGACGGTGTCGGCGACGTGTGCGACATCTACCGTGGGCCGCATCCCGTGATGTTCTGTGGCGATACGGGCGATGCACGAACGCTCAAGGTGTTCGCGCGCATGGCTCGACTGACCGTGGACGGGAACGTATAGGTGATCGCTTTGGCCCTCCCGCTCCTGTGCGCGACTCTGGCGCCGGCTGGTCCTCGCGTCGTGAGCGTCGAGAACGCGGGCCTGCTCTTCACCGACAACCAGGCCGGCGTGAGCGGCGTGGACGCCGGGTACTCGCTGCCGATCGGCAAGGAGACGCTCTGGCTCTTCGGCGATGTGTTCCTGCTGCACCCGACCGATCCCCAGAAGCGCTATGTGGGCGGAGTCAGCAACGCTGCCCTCGTCACCTCGGCTCGGACCGCCTTGGGCCTTCGGCAGTACCGGTTCATCACCGATCGGGCCACTGGCCTCGCACGGCAGGTGATCCCGAATATGCCCGGAGAGGGGAACGAGACGCGGCTGTGGCCTGCCGGCGGGTGGTATGACGCTCAGGCACGGAAGGTGTACCTGTTCTGGGCGCGCATCCGCACGACGGGCGGCGGCGGGCCCTTCGACTTTCGGCTCGACGGGCATGGGCTCGCCATGGCCGACGCCTCGAAGCTGGACCAGATACGCTTCGAGCGACTCATGGCCGAGGGCGGCGATGAGCTCTGGTGGCCGCATGCCGACGGGAGAGCCGTATATGGCGCGGCGGTCGTGAGGGGCCCGGAAGCTCGCCCGCGCTACCTCTACATCGTCGGTGTCGAGGAGCGACATGGCAAGAAGGTCGGCAAGCTGGCGCGCGTCCCAGCGGCGAGCATCGCCCGGTCAGGCGCCTACGAGTACTTCAGCGGCAGCCCTGACCGTCCGAGCTGGAGCGCGGATCCGGCCCAGGCAGCCGACATCGAGGGACTCACGGACTTCCCGAGCGAACTGTCGGTGGCCCACAACCGCTACCTTGGCGGGTACCTTGCCGTGCACTCCGTCGGCATCGCCGACCGCATTCGGCTCAGCCTCGCCGCTGACCCCTGGGGACCCTACCGGCAGATCGCCGAGATCGGCGCGCCCCATCGGGCCTTCGAGAAGGCGTTCTGCTACGCAGGCAAGGAACACCCCGAGCTGGCCGAACAGACCGGGAAGGTCATCTACGTCACCTACGTGGACAGCCAGCGGTACTGGCTGCAGATGCTCAAAGTCACCTTCGAGCGGTGAATGTCGAGGGCTGTCGCGTCTGTCAAGAATCACCATACAATGGGTAAACTTTACCCATGTACCGGAGATTCCTAGCCGCGCGGATCGGGGAGGCGCT
>Ga0194127_10007197_pt1 | contig 12373 bp, 13 predicted proteins | sample TA2KigC100mmetaG_FD_148624 | JGI IMG/M metagenome (GOLD analysis project Ga0194127, IMG submission 148624) | Freshwater microbial communities from Lake Tanganyika, Tanzania - TA2015036 Kigoma Deep Cast 100m | ecosystem: Environmental > Aquatic > Freshwater > Lake | place: Tanzania: Lake...
TCAAATCCGTCGGATAACGTTTGGTCTTCTTCTCGATGTCGGCCATCCGGCCACGATTCGCTCGGGTCCACATCCCCAGCTTGAATCACGCCGAAGCCCAGCCTTCAACCATTCTCAAACAGTCTCTAAGATAGATGTCTTCGCGAGGATTGGCGAGCAGCGCTTGAATAGGCGCTCGCGCGGTGCGGTCGCCGCGCGTCAGGGTGACGAAGGTTTCGTGAACGGGCGAGCGATAGCCGCCGGCCGCCGCGATGACGTCCATGACGCGGTCGCCGCGCAGACTGAGGGGAACACGCGAACCATTGGTCACTTCGCCGGTCACCGTAACGGTGTTGGTGATGTTGCGCGTGACATTGACGACGGCCTGCGGCTCGATCGCCTTGCCGCGAAGCCGCTCTATGATCGCCGACTCGACCTCTTGCTGGCTGCGTCCAGCGACCTGGATGCGGCCGGCGTAGGGGACCGTCACCGAACCGTCCCGTCCCACAACCTGATCGGGGATGGCGGCCGATCGGGAGCCGGGACTCATCCGATCGGCGACGGGCGCCGAAAACAACCCTCCCGAGGCGGCTTCCCAAACCGTTATCTGGACCGAGTCGCCGACGCCGATCGGCTGGCTGGCGGCCGGCCTGTAATCGCCGAAATAGCCGCGCAATGTGGGCGGCGCGCGGCGGGCGAGCGCATTGAGAGAATTTTCGTCGATCTCGACAAGCGCGAAACTCGGCTCGCCGCTCGTCAGGCTCGGCGTCACATTCTCCACAATATCCTTCCGAGACGGACCTGCCGCGGGAAAGATCGCGCAGCCCGCCGTCATCAGGCCGAGACCGAATGCAAGGAAGAGCCGTAGCGGCAAGGGAATGACGATTGTCAAAGTCGCTCCAATATGCGTCTTTCGGCACGGACATTTGATCGCCGCGCCTGCGGACGCGATACTATAATTGTACAAGCGTGTGCAATATGCCGGCGATACGGCGAAAATACCACCGATTTCTGAATCATCCTAAAATTTCACCAAATATATGCTGATGGTTAATCCAACTGGGAGGATCGGCGATTTTCAATTATCTTCGCCGAATGTCCTCAGCGACAGCGCGCGAACGCGCGCCTCGGGCAGACGCTCGAAATCGGCCTCGCTGTGCCGGACCGCCTCGGCGCCGCGAAACGCGAAAACGCCGTCGCGCGTCACGACTAGGTCATTGTATCGAAGCGTCGGATCGTCAAGGACGAAGGAGAATGGCGCCAATGAATCAGAGGCCCCAATAGCCGCGGGTCGTCGGGTGCGAAACTCCGATTGGGCGCGTGCGGCGAAGGCGTCATAGCGCTGTCTCGCCGCTTCGACTCTCAGGGCCCAGGCCGAGCGCGCGTCGGACTCGGCGACGCTCGCTTCACTGCCCGAAAAGGCGGAGGAGCCCGCGCTCGCCCCAACGGCTCCCTGCGGCATTGCAACAAGCGCTATGATGACGGCCGCGCGCATGGAGGGAAAATGCGTTCGCTTCGATAAAGTTCCGCGCTCCCGCCCGCGGACGCAGCGGCGATCTCCTTAATCTTATTCGTCTCGGTTCGGCGTCGCGGAAGCGGCCGCGATCCTGCGTCCGTCCTTCAACAGCTTGACGAGAAGACCGAGAACCGCCACCAGCGCCAGCCCGATGACGGCGACGTCGATCGCCGGCAACCGATCATGCAGGCTTTGAGGAACGCCGAGCGCCATCGCGGCGAAAGGCCAGAGCGCAAGGAGAATGCGAAACTCCGTCACGCCAAGACCGATATACGCCATTTGCTGAACATGGCGGGTGGCGGCGCGGATGTAGCCGTAGGACGAGAACAGCAGATAGCAGACGAGCACCGTTGCAGCAGCCCGTAACGTCAGGAACGGCGAGAAGCCGTAGGCGATGATGAGGGCGATTTGCGAAAAGAGCTCGGCGACGTGATGCGCCATTCCGGCGCCCGGATGTTCGACGCCGCGCAGCCGCGCAAGCGGAAGATCCGTGGTCAATCCATACCAATTGATCATCATTGCGGGCGGCACCAGCCACACCAAATCCGGCCACCTGCCGCAGCCGACCAGCGCTGCGGCCGCGAAAGCTGCCCCGACCGCGCCAAGAAGCGACAGGTGTGCGGGGGCAACCCACCGAGGCGCGGCTTGCGCCATGCGAATGGCGAGGCGCTGCTCGGCGGCGTAGACGAAGCTTTGGCCGCGGTCGGGCGAGCCCTCAAAAAATCGCTTGGCGGCCTCCCTTAGGTTCATGACCGACATGTCCCTGTTGCTGCGAACATCGGACAGAAAAGGCGCGCCCAGCCATCGAGAAACTTCATAGCGTCGAATCTATCCGCTTGTGGGGCATCTGCAAGTCATGGATCATCCCGGGGCATACACGCAATCCCTCGAGAGCGGACGAGTCGCCTCGCCGAGCGGGCCGGCCGCCGCTATGACCTTGGCTAGTCCAATTCGGAGTCCCCTATGTCCGAAAATATCGCTATTTCAAGGCATAACGGGGTTTTGCGGCTGCTGATGAACCGGCCTGAAAAGAAGAACGCCCTCGACCGCGAAATGTATCGCGCATTAATCGCGACCCTCGAAGCGGTCGCGGTCGACGACTCCGTTGGGGCTGTCGTCTTCGCCGGCGCAGGCGGAAATTTCAGCGCCGGCAATGATCTCGCCGACTTTCGGGACTTTGCCGCGAGCGCCGAAACCTTTCCGGCGCTGACGTTCATTCGGGCTGCGGCGGCCTTCGACAAGCCGCTCATCGCCGCCGTAACCGGCGACGCCATCGGCATCGGAACCACCCTGCTCTTTCACTGCGACCTCGTCTACGCAAGCCCCGACGCGCGCTTTAAAATGCCGTTCATCGATCTCGCGCTGCCGCCGGAAGGCGGCGCGAGTCTGCTGGCGCCCAAGCGCTTCGGCATGGCCAAGGCTTCGCAATATCTGCTGCTCGGCGAAGGCTTCGATGGAGCGGAGGCGCTGCGGCTCGGTCTGGTCAATGAACTCGCGCCCCCGGAGACGGTCCTTGATCTCGCGACGGACTCAGCGAGTCGACTGGCGACGAAGCCGGCAAAGGCGCTTCGCGCGGCGCGGCGGCTGATGCGCGGCGACCCGAAAGAGCTTCTGGCGCGCATTGACGCGGAAGCGGCGCTTTTCGCTGAAGCGCTGACGTCGCCCGAAGCGCGCGAGCGATTTGCGGCTTTTTTTGCTTCGCGGTCACATTAGCCCCAGCCTTCAGCGCGGCGCGACCTTCGCCGCTTGCGTTGCGGATGAGCTTCTCCCAAATAATACGTCGGACATACGCGCCTGCGCCGCAGCGGGCAGGCGCTAACATGGGCTGACTGGAAAATTATGCGCGACCCTTACGACGTTCTCGGCGTGGCGAAATCGGCGAGCCCCGCCGAAATCAAGAAGGCCTATCGCCAGCTCGCCAAGAAATTCCATCCCGATCGCAATAAGGGCGACGAAAAGGCCAAGGAGCGCTTCGCCGAAATCAATTCCGCGTATGAAATCGTCGGGGACGAGACGAAAAAGGCGCAGTTCGACAAGGGCGAGATCGGTCCGGACGGCAAGCCGCGGTTCACCGGCTTCGAAGGCTTCGGCGCAGGCGGAGGGCCGGGAGGCTACACCCGCGGTTGGCGCACGGGCGGGGGCGCGCCGGGCGGCGGCGACCAGCATTTCGAATTTCACTTTGGCAATGAAGCGCCGGGCGGTCGTGGGAGTTTCGACCCCTCCGACCTTTTCGCCGATCTCTTCGGCGGCGGCGGGCGGCGACGCGGCGGACCGCAGCCCACGCGTGGCGATGACGTTGTCGCCACCGCCACCGTGCCGCTCGAAACGGTCGCGCACGGCGGCTCGGCGCGAGTGATTCTCCCCAGCGGGCGCACGCTGGAAGTCAAAATTCCTTCCGGAATCGAAGACGGGCGGCAGATCCGGCTGCGCGGCCAGGGCCAGCCGGGCGCGATGGGCGGCGAACCTGGCGACGCCATCGTCACCGTAAAAGTCGCGGCTCATCCTTACTTCAAGCTGGAAGGCCGGGACTTGCGGCTCGAGCTGCCGGTGACGGTCTATGAGGCCACGCTCGGGGGAAGGATTCCGACGCCGACGCTCGATGGCAAGGTGGAGCTGACGATCCCGCCGCACTCAAACAGCGGACGGGTTCTAAGGCTGCGCGGCAAGGGCCTGCCGGCGGCGGACGGCAAGATCGCCGGCGACCTTTACGTATCGTTGAAGATTATGCTGCCGGAAACATCGTCCAGCGACCTCGACGCGCGGATGCGGGAGTGGCGGGACGCGCACCCTTATGATCCGCGCGCCAAAATGTCCTGACGCCGGCGTCTATCTCGCCTCGGAAGGCGCCGCGACGACCGCGGCGGCGGCCGCTTCCGCCGCCGCCTGCATGACGTCCGGCGGCAAGGCCCCGACGAATGCGAAGGCGAAGCCGCCGGCGCGCCATTCGATGACGGAGACCCCCTGCCCGCGCTGGCCGGAGGGCGCAGCGACGGCGTCGGCGCGCTCGAAATAAAGACCGACGCGCGCGCCGTCGTCGCGCTCGTAAACGAGAAACGCCGCCGGCGCCGCGACGCCCGGCGCGACGCGTCCGCCAAGAAGGCGTAACCCGGCGCCCGTCAAATCCGGCGCGCGCGAAAAACCAACCCGCTCCTGAAGCCACGCGAGAAGCTCGCCGCGCCTGGCGGCGTCGATCTCGACAGGCCGCGCGTCGAGGGCATAGGTGACGTAGGTCAGCCCTGCCCTTGCGGCATAGCTCGTGGCAGGAATTGCGCGCGTCGTCGGGTCCTGCGCCGGCGGCCGGCTCGCCAGGAAAAGCAGCGCCGCGACCGCGACGGCCGCGCCGGCGACGAGGGTCAGCAGCGTCGAGGCGAGCGCCTGTCGGCGGCGGGCGGCGCGAATGTCGTCGAGCTTGCGCGCGGGATGCGGCGCCGCGCCCGGACGCCCCCAATGGATGGCGCCGGTCTCGACCGGCCCCTGACCGGCAGGCGGCGCAGGCGGACGCGCCGCCGCCTCTCGAAGCGACAGCGGCGGCGGCTCCAGCGCAACCGGCTCAAAGGCGGCGCGCAGCGCGGCGTTCTGGCGCCGCCACCCCTCCACGAGCGCGGCGTCCTCCGGATGCTGCAACAAATGGTCCTCGACCTTGCGCCGCCGCTCGGGGTCGAGTTCGCCATCGACAAGCGCGTGCAGGTCGGCTTCTTCGACAAGGGTCGAGGGCGTCATCGCCGCTACTTCACCACGCGCAGATGCGAGGCGGCGCGACGGGCGCCTTCGAGCGGCGCCACCGGCCGAGACCCTTCCGCGCCGAGCGCGGCGCGGGCGCGCATCAGTCGCGCCAGCGCAACCTCTCGCGTCGCGCCGACGATCCGCGACGCGGCGTCATAGCCAAAGCCCTCGAGCGAGACGAGCAGCAGCACGGCGCGCTCGTCAAATCGAAGCCCGGCAAGCCCATGGACAATCGGCGGATGTCGCGACGCCGGTCCCGGCGCATTGGCGAGCTTTTTCTCGGCGAGCGCGACAAGCGTCGCATAGGCTTCGATTCGCGCCTCGGCGAGATCGGCCGGACGCAACTCGCGCGCGCGGATGCGCGCGCCCACCGACTGCAGCGCGCTTTGGACGAGATCGTCGGCGATCGCCTGACCCGCCCCGGCGCAGAGCGCGCGCGCATAGCGTCTCAGGGCGGGGGTCGCTCCGCCCAGACCCGCTGTGATATCGGCCGTTCTGCCCATGCGGCCTGGTGCTCCGCTCGGTCTTGTCGCCTGGCAAATGATAGGGCAAACCCTCGCGATTGGCTATGCTTGCGGCGATTTGCGCGCGCTTTTTCCTGCGCCACGGAGCTTCGGCGCGAGGGTTTCCTTTGCGCCAAAACCACGCTAAAGGGCGCGCAACCGCGAAAGCGGATTTCTCGCCCAGGAAATGGACACGCATGACACAGCAAGCTGCGCCCGCCGCCCTTTTCGCCGGACTGCTTAAGGGAAAAAAGGGGCTCATTCTGGGCGTCGCCAATAATCGCTCGATCGCCTGGGGCATCGCCAAGGCCTGCGCCGACGCCGGCGCCGAGCTCGCGCTCACCTATCAGATCGAGGCGCTCGAAAAGCGCGTGCGTCCGCTTGCGGCGGAGATCGGCGCGACTGTCGTCGGCCGCTGCGACGTCGCCGAGCCGGAGACGATGGACGCGGTTTTCGCCGAGATCGAAAAGCTCTGGGGCAAAATCGATTTCGTCGTGCATTGCCTCGCCTATTCCGACAAGGACCAGCTCGACGGGCGCTATGTCGAAACGACTCTGGAAAACTTCCAGATGTCGCTGAACATTTCCTGCTACTCCTTCACCGCGCTCGCGCAACGCGCCGAGAAGCTGATGACCGACGGCGGTTCGCTGTTGACGCTCACCTATTACGGCGCCGAGAAATGGATGCCGCATTACAATGTGATGGGCGTGGCGAAAGCGGCGCTTGAAGCTTCGGTGCGCTATCTCGCCGCCGATCTCGGCGTGAAGAACATCCGCGTCAACGCGATTTCGGCGGGGCCGATCAAGACGATGGCGGCCTCGGGCATCGGCGACTTCCGCTACATCCTGCGCTGGAACGAATATAATTCGCCGCTGCGCCGCGTCGTGACGATCGAGGAAGTGGGCGAGACCGCGGTCTATCTGCTGTCGCCGCTGGCGCGCGGCGTCTCCGGCGAAGTGCTGCATGTCGACGCCGGCTATCATGTGGTGGGCATGATGAATCCGTCAGCGGCGCCGAAAATGGCGGATCTGCTGGCGCTGCTGCCGCAGGAGAAGTGAGAGGCGGCATGCCTGCGCGCGGCAAGGCGTCCATGCCGGGCGGAAAGTCCTTTCCGCGCCCGAACAAATCGCTAGAATTGCGCCATGACGAAACTTCTTGAACAAGCATTCGAGGCGGCGCGTAGCCTACCTCCCGCCATGCAGGATGAGATGGCGCGCGTGATCATTGCGATGACGGGCGAAGAGATGGCGGCCGTGCAGCTCACCGCCGAAGAAGCTGCTTCTTTCGAGGAATCTCTCGCGCAGGCCGAGCGCGGCGAATTTGCGACAGACGATCAAATTCGGGCCATCTGGGCGAAACATGGGCTGTGAAGCTTCGTTACACGCCGCCGCTGAACTCAACGAGATACTTTTTTCATTGACGACGTTTCCGGATAAATAAGGCTACTCGCCCCTTAGCGGACGGCCAGAGCCTTGGCGCGAAGGTAAGGCGTTACGCGCCGCCTAGAATATTTTCACGGTGAATAAGTGACCGTGGCAGATGCCTCGTGCCTCGACGGCCTACACGACGGTGCCAAGGACTGGGCCGTATTCCGGACGACGCACGAAGTAATGGGCGGACTTAGAGGCTGACATGGGGTCGATGATTGTTCTTGCGGTTGGCCGCCTCGAAATCGACTGGGGCAAAAATTCTGGCTTCACGGACCACAGCGCGTTGTTCCAGCAAACCGATCTTGCGCAAGTACCCTACTATTACGTCGATGAAGCCAATCCTGAAAACGAGAATGGCTCCTTCAATCTTGTGGCCGAATACAAAGACGGGATGTCAAAGCGACTCGCCGACGTAATTGATAGAATTAACTTGCTCGGTCACACGCCGGCCTATGCGCGTCGAGAATTTGACTATCTTTCCCAGCTCAACGGCTTTGAAACTAAGACATTCAGTTTCGATGACCTCGCGCACGCGCTTGCTTCCGTAGACGTCCAAGCGGTTTCGGCCGATTACGGAGAGGGTGACGAGGATTTTGGAAAGTTCTTTCACCGCTACATGCTCGAACGTCTAGGCGTCGCCCTCGATCCAGTGTCCTCGTGGAGTGTGAGCGAAGGCATGGAAAACTTGAGCGCTTACACGGTACTTCAATTGCTCGCGCGCAACCCATTGGCGGCGTCCTTACCTGTAACGTGGCAATTCGCCGATGTTGAACATGGTGGTTGGGCGCACCGCAGCGATTTCTTGAAGCGTTTGGAACAATCAAATCGATTTCTGATTGTGACCGAGGGCAGTTCCGACGCTGGGATAATCAAACATGCTTTTAGAATTTTGAAACCGCACATCGCAGACTTTTTTGATTTTGTTGATATGGCCGAAGGCTATCCGTTCTCTGGGACCGGCAACCTTTTTAACTTCACAAAGGGGCTGATAAGCATCTCCGTTCAAAACAATGTTGTCGTCATTTACGACAACGATGCTGAAGGGGTTTACAACTTTGATCGCACTTCCGGGCTGAATATTCCAGACAATATGCGCATTCTAAAGCTTCCAGATTTGCCAGAATTCACTGAGTTCGAGACAGTCGGCACGTCAGGCCATCATCGCGCCAACATTAATCGACGTGCAGCCGCTATAGAATGCTATCTTGATACAGGACGTTCGCCAATTGTGAGGTGGAAAAATTTTCACAAAGATCTCGGCGTTTATCACGGTGAATTGATTGACAAGACAGACGCGATGAACCGCTTTTATTCGGTCACGGACGCGCAGCAAGATTACGATTTTTCCAAAATCGTCGCCGTTCTGGAGATGATCGTTTCAGAGTGTGTGGCTATGCGAGAGCGCGCTTTGCTCAAAGAGCTTGAGGCAAAAATTCTACCAGCGGCATCCGACGACGACTAAGCAAAGAGCCAATATCAGCGGCGCCGCGCTCTTCGCCCGCACTCTTTGAAATGCCGCCCCTCACACCCCCGCGGGCTTCCCCACCACCGTCACCAGCAGATCGCCGTCGCCGAGCAAGCGCTGCGCGGCGCGCTTGCAATCCTCCATCGTCACCGCGGCGATCCGGCCGTTGCGCTCGTCGAGGAAGCTCGGTTCGAACCCGTCGAGCTGCAGATTGACGAGTTGGCTCGCGATCTTGGTCGACGTGTCGAAACGCAGCGCATAGGAGCCGATGAGGAATTTCTTCGCTTTGTCCAATTCGTCCTCGGTCGGCCCGCCTTCCGCGAATTGCCTGAACTCTTCCTCGATCACGCCGATCGCTTCGCCGGCGCGCTCGTTCTTGGTCGCGGCGGCGCCGATTAGCATCGGGCAATGATCATATTCGTTGAGATGCGAATAGACCGAATAGGCCATGCCGCGCTTCTCGCGCACCTCGCGAAAGAGCCGCGAGGTGAAGGTGCCGCCGCCGAGAATGTGATTGGCGACGACGATGGCGTAGTAATCGGGATCATGCTTGGTAATCGACGGGCGTCCGAAGCGGATCGTCGATTGCGGCACGTCCAGATCGACGATTCTCCGCTGGCCGACATTGGCGACCGAGATATCCGGAATCGGCGCGAGATCGTTTTGCGACGCCAGGGCGCCGAAGGTCGCGTCGATGAGTTCGGAAAGCATCGCGGCGTCGATCGCGCCGACGACGCCGATCTTGAGGTCGCGCCTTGCGAACAGACGCTCGCGCAGGGCGATGAGGTCTTCGCGCGACAGCGTATCGATCGAGGCGATGTCGCCGCGCACCGGGCGCCCATAGGGGTGGTTCGGAAAGGCCGCTTCGCGGAAGGCTTTCGCCGCGAGCGAGTCCGGTTCATTGGCGTCGCGCTTCAGTTCGGCGGCGAGCTGGCTGCGCACGCGCGCGACGTCGCCGGCCTCGAGCCTCGCGTCGTTGAGCGCCAGTTTCAAGAGGCCGAAAGCCTTGTCGACATTGCGCGACAGAGTCTGCATATGGCCCGAGATCGCGTCGCGATCGGCGCCAAAGCCGAGGTGAATCGCGAGTTCGTCGATGGCGCGATGGAAGCCGCGCGCGTCATAGGAGCCGGCGCCTTCGTCGAGCGTCGCGGCGAGCAGCGTCGCAAGGCCTGGCTTTTCCGCAGGGTCCTGCGCCGCGCCGCCGCGTATCGCGAATTCGAGCGCGACCAGCGGCACGGCGTGGCTTTCCACGAGCCAGACTTCGAGGCCGCCCGGCGTCGTGATCCGCTGCACATGTTCGGCGCGGGAGGCGATGGTGACGGTAGGTGCGTGGGCGGTCATTTGTTTTCCTGATGTGGGTCGGCAGTCGGCAGTCGGTCTTCGGCAGTCGGTATAGCGTCGGCCCCGCCGAACGCCCCAAGCGGTCGCGCCGCTCAGGCCGGAAGCAAATAGCCGGTGACGGCCCGGCGCCTGTCGAGCCATTTGCGCGCGGCGTTCTGCACGTCCGCGGCGGTCACCTGCTCCATGCGATCAGGCCAGGCGACGACGTCCTCGATCGTCAGCCCGGTGGCGAGCGCCTCGCCATACCAGCGGGCGAGCGAGGCCTGGCTGTCCTGGGCGTAGACGGCGTCGGCGATGAGGCGGGTCTTGGCGCGCTGCAGATGTTCCGCGTCGATCGGCTCTTCGGCGAAACGCCGCAGCACGCGATCGATCGCGGCGTCGAGCTCTTCGAGCGTCACGCCCGGCGCAGGCGTCGCATAGACCCACAGACGCGTGTCATCGACGGCGGAGCCCATGTAATAGGCGCCGGCGCCGACGGCGACCTTCTCCTCGACGACGAGCGTCTCATAAAGCGCGCTCGTCGGTCCGCCGCCGAGCATATAGGCGAGCGTCTCCAGCGCCTCGGCTTCGCCGGGCTGCGCGGTGGTGTAGGACGGCGCCAGAAAGACCTGCTCATGCGCCGGCTGCTCGACCTTCTCGTCGCGCAGCGTCACAAGACGATGGGCCCGGTGCGGCGGCTCCTTTGTGCGGGCGCGGCGCGGCGGCGCGGACCGCGCCGGGATCTTGCCGTAAGTCGCCTTGGCGAGACGCTCGACCTCATCCGCTTCGATGTCGCCGGCGACGATGAGAATGGCGTTCTCCGGCGTGTAGAAGCGTTCGTAATAGGCGAGCGCATGGGCGCGATCGAGGCCCTCGATCTCGTGGTTCCAGCCGATGATCGGGGTGCCATAGGGATGATGGGCGAAGAGCGCCGCCTGCACCGCCTCGTCAAGCTGCGCCGCCGGATCGCTGTCGGTGCGCATGCGGCGCTCTTCGAGCACCACGTCGCGTTCCGGATCGACGACCTCGTCGGTCAGCACCAGATTGCGCATGCGGTCGGCCTCGAAACTCATCAGCGTCCCGAGATGCTCCTTGCCGATGCGCTGGAAATAGGCTGTGTAATCGTAGCTGGTGAAGGCGTTCTCCTGGCCGCCGAGCTCGGCGACGAGATTGGAGAACTCGCCCTGCGGATGATTTTTCGTGCCCTTGAACATCAGATGTTCAAGGAAATGCGCGATGCCCGACTGGCCGAGCGGATCGTCGGCGGCGCCGTTCTTATACCAGACCATATGGGTGACGACGGGCGTCCGGGCGTCGGGGATGACGACGACCTCCATGCCGTTATCGAGCTTGAAGCTCGCATTGCCCGCGCGCGCGGGCTCCGGCGCGGCGGCGCCGGGCGCGAGCGAAGCGACGGCTGACGCCTTCGTCTCAAATGACATGAACGGCCTTTCCCGCGGCATGCGCGCCGCGTCGTCGGAGAATGGTTTCTCCTATATAGGCCGGAAATTAATTCCTGTCAGAACCTCTCAGGAAGCTCGGCATCAGGCTCGACAGGGCGCTGGCGTTGGTCGGCCGGGCAAAGGCGTTCGGCGCGCTCGGATTGCCGGTCTGAGCGACAGGGTCATTGTCGTTGCCGCCGCCTCCCCAAGACAGAGGATTCCACCAGCTCTTGCCAGACTTCTCGCCATAGCTGCTCAACTCTTTCGTCGGCTGACGATAGCCTTCCGGCGGTTCGACGAGCAACCGGCGCGGCGCCACGTCGGGTTCGGCCGCGGCGTTGCGCGTGCGCGCCATGAGAACGCGCTGAAGCAGACCAGGCTCGTCGTCCGTTCCCGCCGCCGCGGTCGGACGCGGACCGCGAATGCGCTCGAGAAGGCCCTTCTTTTTTTCTTGCGGCGGCGCGTCGGGAACGTGCGCGAAGCGATCGGCGTTGCGGCTCCGCTCCGACGACAGTTCGGTTGGCCAATCGCTCGGCCGCTCGGCCCGCTGTCGCGGCGACGGGAGATCGCCGGCGCTCGGGGGCAGGACGAGTTTTGGCCGCTCGCTGTAATCGATCTTGCTGGCCCCTTCGTCGGAAGACGCGCCCACCATCTCCATCACCGCGGTCCATGTGGTTTTGTCGTCGCCGGCCAGAGCGGGCGTGGCCTGGATCGCGGCGAAGCCGGCGAGCGCGCAGAGGGCGCTGCGCTGCGACTGAGCAAGCTTCATCTGTCGGACTCCGTTGGGCTCCGTTTGCCTGGCGCTACATGGCCGCGACTTATTGGCGATTTGGTGGCGAAACCGCGATCTGAGCGCGATTGGCCGCTTTAGGCTCCGGACCCATAAAGGTTCTCAACGGCTGGCGTTCGTGATTCATTGCTTCCGACAGGAGGCGGCTCATGATTCGCGATTTGTTTTGGCTGACCGATGCTCAGTTCGCACGGCTGGAAGCGCT
>Ga0194127_10007198_pt1 | contig 12373 bp, 9 predicted proteins | sample TA2KigC100mmetaG_FD_148624 | JGI IMG/M metagenome (GOLD analysis project Ga0194127, IMG submission 148624) | Freshwater microbial communities from Lake Tanganyika, Tanzania - TA2015036 Kigoma Deep Cast 100m | ecosystem: Environmental > Aquatic > Freshwater > Lake | place: Tanzania: Lake...
AAAACAACGCCAGGCACAGGCCCAGGTGCAGCAGGCTGCCCAGGGCCAGGGCCACCCCAAACGAGCACAGCACAATCGCCTGATAGAGCGGATGGCGGCAGCGCTGGTAGGCCCCCGTCGTCACCAACGCCGCGCCGGCCATGGGTTCGGGCAGGGGGCTCAGGCTGGCGCCCAGGGCAAAGAACGCCTGGATGGCCAGCACCAGACCCAGCAGAAACAGCAACGCGCCCGTGAACGCCAACGGCAACGGCCAGGCATAACCCCAACTGCCTGGCGCCGGCCAGGGCGGCAGCAGGTGAGCAGCGATCAGCAGCAACTGGGCTGCCAGCCACCACTCGCCGCGGCGGTTGTCAGCCAGCCCCGCCCAGCTGAAGCCCCAGCGGGTCAGTAGCGCCACAGCTTCAGGTTGGGATTTCGGCAAGGGGGTCAAGCTCAGGCTCCTGGTTCTGGCCGCCGAGCACCAGTCTGAGCAGAACCGGCGCCAGGAAGGTGGTGCCGATCACCATCAACAGAATCGCGGCCTCCAGCGCCGGGGTCAGCAACCCGGCCTGGGTGCCCAGGCCCAGAAAGATCAAGCCCACCTCTCCGCGGGGCATCATGCCCAGACCCACCACCAGCCGGTTGGTCTTGACCTTGCTGACGTAGCTCCAGCCGGCGGCGACCTTGCCGGCGATCGCCACCACGAGCAGAAAGGCCGCCACGATCAGGCCCTCGTGGTTGGCCGGCTCAAAGGGATTGAGCACGGACAGATCCATGCCGGTACCGATCAGCACGAAAAAGACCGTGGCAAACAGCGCCACCAGGGGCTTGACCAGTTCCTGGATCTCGTGGGTGCGCTTGGAGCCGCTGAGAATCAGGCCGGCCGCAAAGGCCCCCAGCGCCGCCTCCAGGCCGATCGCCTGGGCCGCAAAGCAGCAGCCCGTCAGCACCAGAAACGAGGCGACCACCACATCGCCAGGAGCCTTGAGCCGATCGATCAGCCAGTCAAACGCCGGCGCCGCCGTGCGGCTGAGAAATAGCGCTGCGGCGACAAACACCGCCGCTGCCGTCACCAGCTTGAGAATGGGCGCAAGGGCAAAGCCCTCACCCCCGGCGAGGGCCACCACCACTGCCAGGATCACGATGCCCAGGATGTCATCGAGCACCGCCGCGCCGATGACGGTCTGACCCTCGCGGGTCTTGAGGAACTTGAGCTCACCAAAGACGCTGGCGGTGATGCCGATGCTGGTGGCCGTCATGGCCGCCCCGGCAAAGATCGACGGGATCAGCGGCACATGAAAGAGGTAGATCAGGCCTGCTGTCCCCAGGGCAAAAGGCAGCACCACACCGGTGATCGCCACCGTGGTGGCCTGCAGGCCGACGGCCACCAACTCATCGAGCTCGCTCTCAAGTCCGGTCAGAAACAGCAGCGCAAACAGCCCCAGCTGGGAGACCGACTGCAGCGAGGGGAAGGTCTCGTTGTAGATCGCGCCCACCTGCTCGGGCGCCAGGCCTGAAAGCGAAGCGACAAACCCCTCAAGCGCGCCGCTGAGCTGGGCGTGGGTGTCCGGCGGCAGGATCAGATGCAGACCCGAGGCACCGATCAGCACCCCCGCGACCAGCTCCCCGAGGATCGTGGGCAACTGCAGCCGCACCATGAGCTCGGCCAGGGCACGGGCGGCCAGAAAGATCACCATGTAGCGGCCAACCGTGATCAGGGTGTCTGCCACCTCGATCTGGTGGTTGCCGATCTCCAGCAGAAGCGGTTGAAGCAACATCGGCGGGCCACGCGTGTCTGCTTGCTGATCTTTACCCAGATGCAGGCACCGCAAACGGCATCCATCGCTACGGTCCGGCCAGCGACGGTTCGCCTCGATGAGCTCTGCCATCGCCGCGCACAGCACAGAGCTTGAGCGGCTTGACGCCTGGTGGCGCGCCGCCAACTACCTGGCGGTGGGGATGATCTACCTGCAGGACAACCCCCTGCTGGCCGAGCCGCTGCGCAGCGAGCACATCAAGAACCGGCTGCTGGGGCACTGGGGCTCAAGCCCGGGTCAAGCGTTCATCTGGGCGCACGCCAACCGGGTGATCCGCGCCCATGACCTCGACATGATCTACCTGTCGGGGCCGGGACACGGCGCGCCGGGGGTGCTGGGGCCCACCTATCTCGATGGCAGCTACAGCGAGATCTATCCCGATAAATCGCGCGATGCGGCGGGGCTGCGGCGCTTCTTCAAGCAGTTCTCGTTTCCAGGCCACATCGGCAGCCATTGCACGCCCGAGACCCCCGGTTCCATCCACGAAGGCGGCGAGCTGGGCTATGTGCTCTCGCACGCCTGCGGGGCGGTGTTCGACAACCCCGAGCTGATCGCCCTGGCCTGCGTGGGTGACGGCGAGGCCGAAACCGGCCCGCTGGCCACCAGCTGGCACATCAACAAATTTCTCAACCCGATCAGCGATGGGGCCGTGCTGCCGGTGCTGCACCTCAACGGCTACAAGATCGCCAACCCCACCCTGCTGGCCCGCATCCCCAGCAGCGAACTGGTGAGCCTGATGCGCGGCTATGGCTGGGAGCCGCTGCTGGTTGAGGGCCATGAACCCATGGCCATGCACCAGGCCATGGCCGCCGCCATGGACGACGCCATCGCCCGCATTCAGACGATCAGGGCCGAGGCCCGCAGCAGCGCTGACCCCGAAGCAATCGCACGCCCCCACTGGCCGATGCTCGTGTTGCGCTCGCCCAAGGGCTGGACCGGACCGGCCGCCCTGCATGGCCAGAAACTCGAAGGCTTCTGGCGCAGCCACCAGGTGCCCCTGCCCAATCCCAAGGGGGACCCTGAGCAGCTGGCCATGCTCGAAGGCTGGCTGCGCAGCTACCGCCCTGGGGAGCTGTTTGATGCCAACGGCACGTTGATGCCTGCGCTGCAGGCCCTCGCGCCGGTGGGGGCGCGGCGCATGGGCTCGAACCCCCACACCAATGGCGGCCTGCTGCGCCGCAAGCTACACCTGCCCCAGAGCGCCACCTACGCCGTGGCAGTGCCGGCGCCGGGACAGGTCCTGCACGAGAACACCGCCCCCCTGGGCGAACTGCTGCGCGATGCGGTGCCCCGCAACCCCAACAACCTGCGCGTGTTCGGGCCCGATGAAACCGCCTCGAACCGCCTGCAGGCGCTCTACGGCAGCACCAACAAGGTGTGGATGGAGGAGATCCTGAGCGAAGACTCTGGCGGCAGCCACCTGGCGCGCAGCGGCCGGGTGGTCGAGATGCTGAGCGAACACACCCTCGTCGGCATGCTGGAGGGCTACCTGCTGACGGGCCGTTATGGCCTGTTTCACACCTACGAGGCCTTCGCCCATGTGATCGCCTCGATGTTCAACCAGCACGCCAAATGGCTCGAGAGCTGCACCCGCCACGCTCCCTGGCGCGCCCCGATCGGGCCCTGGACCTGCCTGATCAGCTCAACGGTGTGGCGGCAGGACCACAACGGTTTCACCCATCAGGACCCGGGGTTCATCGACTTGGCGGGCAACAAAAGCGGCGATGTGGTGCGCGTCTACCTGCCGCCCGACGCCAACTGCCTGCTGGCGGTGGCCGAAGCGGCCCTGGTGGAGCCCAGTGTGTGCAACATCCTCGTTTCCGACAAACAGGCCCACCTGCAGTACCTAAGCCTCGAGCAGGCGCGTCAGCACGTGGCCAAGGGCATCGGGTTGTGGAGCTGGGCCAGCAACGACCACAAAGGCGGCCAAGCCGATGATCCCGATGTGGTGATGGCCTGTGCTGGCGACATTCCCACCAAGGAAACCCTGGCGGCTGTTGAAATCTTGCGGCGCGAGATCCCGGCGCTGCGCATCCGCGTGCTGAATGTGGTGAAGCTGTTTGCCCTCACCCAGCCCAGCGAGCACCCCCACGGCCTGAGTGATCGTGATTTCGACACACTCTTCACCAAAGACCGGCCGGTGATCTTCAACTTCCATGGCTACCCCTGGCTGATCCACCGGCTCACCTACCGCCGCACCAACCACGCCAACCTCCACGTGCGTGGCTACAAGGAACGGGGCAACATCAACACCCCCTTGGAGCTGGCGATGAACAACCAGATCGATCGCTTCAATCTGGTGATTGATGTGATCGACCGCGTACCAGGTTTAGGCTCACGCGCCGCTCACATCAAAGAGCGCATGAAAGACGCCATTCTCAGCAACCGCTCCCATGCCCACGAGCACGGCATGGACGACCCGGCCATCTCTGACTGGCGCTGGGATTTGAGCCTGAACGCCAGCAGCCCTGCCTGATCGAGCCCGCCAGCCTGCATCAACCCTTGCCCCGCCAGCCGATGAGCGACACCGCCCCCCTCAACCTGCACCTGCCCACACCGGCCTGCTACGCCGACCCGCAGCGCAGCGGCCTGCGGGCCAACGATGTGTTCGAAGGCATGACCGAGCACCTCTTCTACACGCTCGGCAAGCTGGCCCCGACAGCCAGCCGCCATGACCTCTACATGGCGCTGAGCTTTGCGGTGCGCGACCGGCTGATGACCCGCTATCTGGCGGGCATCGAGGCGATCCGCGCCACCCCGGCGCGGGTGGTGGCCTACCTGTCGGCCGAGTTTCTGATCGGGCCGCAACTGAGCAACAACCTGCTGATGCTCGGCATTCAGGAGGAAGCCGCCGAAGCGCTGCGCCGCTTCGGCATCAACGACATCGGCGAGATCCTCGATGTGGAAGAGGAACCCGGCCTGGGCAACGGCGGCCTGGGTCGCCTGGCGGCCTGCTTCCTCGAATCGCTGGCCAGCCTCGAGATCCCGGCGACGGGCTACGGCATTCGCTACGAATTCGGCATCTTTGACCAGCTGATTCGTGACGGCTGGCAGGTCGAGATCACCGACAAATGGCTCAAGGCCGGCTGGCCCTGGGAGATTCCCCACCCGGATCAGGCCTGCTTTGTCGGCTTCGGCGGCCATACCGAAACCTTCAGAGACGAGCACGGCAAACTGCGCTCGCGTTGGATCCCGGCCGAGCACGCGATCGGCATTCCCCATGACGTGCCGGTGCTGGGCTACCGGGTCAACACCTGCGACCGGCTGCGGCTGTGGCGCGCCGATGCCACCGAGAGCTTCGATTTCTACGCCTTCAACATCGGCGATTACTACGGCGCTGTCGAAGAAAAGGTGGGTTCAGAAACCCTCTCCAAAGTGCTGTACCCCAACGACGGCACCGACGAGGGCCGGCGCCTGCGGCTCAAGCAACAGCACTTTTTTGTGAGCTGCTCCCTGCAAGACATGATCCGCAGCCTTGATGAGCGCGGCATTCCGGTGCGCGAGTTCCCCGAGCACTGGGCCGTGCAGCTCAACGACACCCACCCGGCGATTGCGGTGGCCGAGCTGATGCGGCTGCTGCTCGACGACAAGCTGCTCGACTGGGAGGAGGCGTGGGCCATCACCACCGCTTCAGTGGCCTACACCAACCACACCCTGCTGCCTGAAGCCCTGGAGAAATGGGGCCTGGATCTGTTCGGCTCGCTGCTGCCGCGCCACCTGGAGCTGATCTACGAGATCAACCGCCGCTTTCTGCAGCAGGTGCGGCTCAAGTACCCCGGCAACGATCAGATCCTGCGGCGGGTGTCGATCATTGATGAAGACGGCCCCAAGGCGGTGCGCATGGCCCACCTGGCAACCGTGGCCTCACACCACGTCAACGGTGTAGCCGCCCTGCACAGCGACCTGGTCAAGAGCGAGCTGTTTCCGGACTTTGCTGCGATCTGGCCTGACAAGTTCACCAACGTGACCAACGGGGTCACCCCACGCCGCTGGTTGGCACTGGCCAACCCCCAGCTGCGCAGCCTGCTCAATGACACGATCGGCGATGGCTGGGTCAAGGACCTCGCCCAACTCAGGCAGCTCGAAGCCCATGCGGGCGATGCGGCCCTGCTCGAGCGTTGGGAGCAGTGCAAACGCGAGGTCAAATGCCACCTCACCAGTTACATCCACCGCCACACCGGTGTGCTGGTGGATCCGGCCTCACTGTTTGACGTGCAGGTCAAACGCATTCACGAATACAAGCGCCAGCACCTCAATGCCCTGCAGGTGATCGCCCGCTATCTGCGCATCAAGAACGGCCAGGACGCCGGCATGGCGCCGCGCACGGTGCTCTTCGGCGGCAAGGCGGCACCGGGGTACGCCATGGCCAAGCTGATCATCCGCTTCATCAATGGCATCGCTGATGTGGTCAACAGCGATCCCGACATGGACGGCAAGCTGCGGGTGATCTTCCTGGCCGACTACAACGTCAAGCTGGGTGAGCGGGTCTACCCGGCCTCAGACCTGAGCGAGCAGATCTCCACCGCCGGCAAGGAGGCTTCCGGCACCGGCAACATGAAGTTCGCCATGAACGGGGCTCTCACGATCGGCACCCTCGATGGCGCCAACGTGGAGATCCGCGAGCAGGTGGGCGCCGAGCACTTCTTCCTGTTTGGCCACGATGCCGATGGCATCGCCGCGCTGCACCGCGATGGTTACCGGCCCTGGGAGCTGATCGGCCAGATGCCCGAACTGGCCGAAGTGCTCAAGCTCATCGAGCAAGGGCACTTCAGCAATGGCGATGGCGATCTGTTCCGCCCGCTGCTGGAGAACCTCACCGGCCGTGACCCCTTCTGTGTGCTGGCCGACTTCGACGACTACCTGCACGTCCAGGGCGAGGTGGATGCGGCCTGGGCCGACCGCGGACGCTGGAACCGCAGTTCCTTGCTGAACTGCGCCCGCACCGGATTTTTCTCATCGGACCGGTCGATCCGCGACTACGCCGAACGGATCTGGAAGGCTGAAGCCTTCCCGGTCAACATCACCTGCGATCTGGAGGCAGGTCCGGGGTCTGGTGCAGCAGGCGGTTGAGCCGCAGCCGATCGGCATTGAGCGGGTCGGGGGCAAGCTCCCCGGCCAGCTCCTTGAACACCTGTTCAACCTCTTCGGGCACGCGCACATCAAAGATGCGCTCCATCAGCACCTCGATCGAAAAGAGATGGGCGTTGATGTTCTCGAGATCGGCCATGGCCTGATGCAGGGCATCGGCCTCGGGAGCGTCATCGGCGGTGGCGGCGGCACCTGCAGCAGCAGCCGCGGGTGCCCCATCGGCTGAGGCTGCAGGGTTGGCGGGGTCATCACCATGGCGGCGCTGCAGCTCCTCAAGCACGCGGCCGGCCAGGGTGCGAAACGATTGCAGGGCAGCCCAGCTCAGCTCCTGCTGCTGCCTGAGGGTGGGATGCTCACGGATCAGCCGATCGTGCTCCCTGTAGAACCGCTGGCAATCAGGGCATTGGCAGGGCTCTTCTGGCACCGCAGTCCCTTGCTGAATCAATCAGCATCATGACACCGCAGCAGCTTCAGGCGGCGAGGGCGTCGTCGCCGTCATTGCTGCCGTCCTGGTTGAAACCGTCCTGATCGAACAGATCACCCTGCTCAGAGGCGGCCGGCAGCGGAATTTCGATCGAGGTGACCACATTGATCACGTCACGCAGGCGCATCGAATCGGCAAACCAGCCCATCGCCTGCTCGGTGTCACCGCGGCGCTCGGCATCGGTGGCCTGCTCCTCATGGGCTTCAGCCAGCAGGGCCAGCCAGCAGAGGCAGCGGGCCTGCACCACCGAGAGATCCAGCTCATCGGGCTGGCTGTCGGCAATGCGCTCACTCTCCTGCTGAACCAGCAGACGCAGGCGCAGATCGTGCAGCTGTGTCATCGCAGTTGGGCGACTGGCAACACGCTAGCCCCGGTGGCTGATTTGGGAAGACCACCAGATGTAGTGGTCGCTACGGCTTGCAGAACGGGGCTGGCGGGACTCGAACCCACGACCTACGGTTTAGGAAACCGTCGCTCTATCCGGCTGAGCTACAGCCCCCGGTGCAGCGTTGGGCTGCTCGCTTCATTATCGACGGCCGCCCCAGCCTGGCAAAGCTGTGACTGGCGGCTTGCCTAAACTTGACGCGAAAGCAGGCGAGGTGATCGCAATCGGGACACGCCCAGGCCCTCGGGCTGGTGGAGGTAACCGGTTGAGGAAAGTCCGGGCTCCCGAATGGCCAGGCTTGCTGGGTAACGCCCAGTGCGGGTGACCGTGAGGAGAGTGCCACAGAAACACACCGCCGATGGCTCCCTCGGGAGCACAGGCAAGGGTGCAAAGGTGCGGTAAGAGCGCACCAGCAGCATCGAGAGGTGCTGGCTCGGTAAACCCCGGCCGGGAGCAAGGCCCAGGGACAACGGTTGGCCATGACACCCGTCCCGACACACGTGCGCCGCTCGAGGCCGCCGGTAACGGCGGTCCCAGACAGATGCTCACCCCCCAGCTTGCTGGGGAACAGAACCCGGCTTACGTCCTGCTTTCACCCCTTTAGCTGCGCAGCTCTTGGCAGGCTCGATCTCACCGCAACGCATCTCAGCGCAGCGTCAACAGCAGCTGCTGGCCTTCCTGGCAAGCCTGGGGCTCGATCCCGAGGAGCTCACCGCGCCACACGTGCAGCCTGGGGCGAACTCTGAGCTACGGCCAAGACCAGCGCTCAGTGAGGTTCTCGCTCCGCTGGAGGAGGCCCTGGGCCACAGCTCAGCAGGCGCGCAGGTGAACCACGAAAAGCTCGAATTTCTCGGCGATGCCGTGCTGCGCCTTGCCGCATCTGAATTTTTGCGGCGCGAGCATGCGCAGCTGCCCGTGGGGCGCCAGGCGGCACTGCGGGCCCAGCTGGTGAGCGATCGCTGGCTGGCCGAACTGGGGGCCCGCTGCGGCATCGATCAGCTCTGGCACCTCGGTGCCATGGCGGCGGGCGATGCCGCCGGACGCGCCACCGTCCTGGCCGAAATCAGCGAGGCGCTGATCGGGGCGCTGTATCTGGCCTGGGGGCACAGCACCGGTGAGCCAGGTCGGCTTGAGCCCGTCTTGCAGTGGCTCACGCCCCACTGGCGGCTCAGCGCCGCGGCCTATCTGGTCAACCCCGACCTCGACAACTGGAAATCGGCCCTGCAGGAGTGGAGCCAGGGCCAGGGGCTTGGGCTACCTCACTACACCTGCCAGGAGCGCAGCCAGCGCCACGGCGATCCCGAACGCTTTCAGTGCCGGGTGTCGATCACAGGACAACCTGCGGGCGACCATCCCGTGATCGAAGGCGAAGGTCTGGGGCCCTCGCGTCGGGCCGCCCAGCAGGCCGCGGCCCGCGTCGCACTGGCTCAGATCAGACAACCAGCAGCGAACGCAACGCAGCCCTAGGCCAGTTCGAGCTGTTTGAGGGGCAGGGTGATCAGCTTGTCCCAGTTACCACCCTCAAACAGCACGGCCGCCCGCTGGTCGCTGATGCGCTGAACAAAGCCCTTGTAGCCGTTGTAGATGGAGCGCCCATCGCGCACCACCACAGTGGAGCCGGGCAGGATCGGTTGATCGGCCATGGCCTTGGGCTGAAGCATTGTGTGTTGATTATGGAGACTCCCCCAGAGCTGTTGGTTGTCGGCAAGGTCGTGGCGGCCCAGGGGTTGCAGGGCGAGCTGCGCATCCTGCCGCTCAGTGACTTTGCTGAGCGCTTCACCAGCCCCGGCCCGCGCTGGCTGCGGGGCCGAGGGCAAGCGGCTGCTCTGCCCGTGGAGCTGAGCGCCGGTCGACAGCTGCCTGGCAAGGAGCTGTACGTCTGCAGGTTGACGGGCATCAACGACCGCAATGCTGCAGAGGCCCTGGTGGGTCATGAGCTGCTGGTGGATGCCCACGACCGACCGCCGCTCGAGCCCGGTGAATTTCACCTGCTCGATCTGGTGGGGCTTGAGGTGCGCCTGCTGGCTGAGGCCAACCAGCCGATCGGCCGGGTCAGCGATCTGATTCACGCCGGCAATGACCTGCTCGAAGTGGAACTCGGCAACGCGGCAACCGCAGACCGCCAGGGCAACGGGCGCCGCATCCTGATCCCCTTTGTCGAGGCGATCGTGCCTGTGGTGGAGCTGGCCGAGGGTTGGATCGGCATCACCCCCCCGCCAGGGCTGCTGGATCTCTAGAGCCTGCCTTTGAATGGCAGGAGCAAATCTTGGCCATGAGCACGCGTCCTCTGGTTCCGGTGATCCTGTGCGGCGGCACCGGCACCCGCCTGTGGCCCCTGTCGCGGGCCACCTACCCGAAGCAGTACTGGGCGCTGGCTGGGGCGGGCGACGACACGCTGCTGCAGCAGACCCATCAACGCCTGGCGGGGCTGGCGGGCCTGGCCGCACCGCTGCTGATCTGCAACGAAGACCACCGCTTCATCGTGGCCGAGCAGATGCGCCAGATCGGCGTTGAGCCCGGGGCCATCCTGCTCGAGCCGATCGGCCGCAACACCGCCCCCGCCGTGGCGGTCGCTGCCCTCAAGGCGTCAAGCATGGGCGGCGATCCGCTGTTGCTGGTGCTGGCGGCTGATCATGTGATTCAAGACGCGGCGCACTTTCGCGCCACGGTCGAAGCCGGCTATGCGGCCGCTGAAGCAGGTCAGCTGGTCACCTTCGGCATCGTTCCCACCGCGCCAGAAACGGGGTACGGCTACATCGAAGCCACCGCAGTGGCAGACAGCAGCAGCACCCAACCGGTGCCCATTGCACGCTTTGTTGAAAAACCGGATCGGGCCACCGCCGAGCAGTTTGTTGCCAGCGGCCGCTTCACCTGGAACAGCGGCATGTTTCTGTTCAGGGCCAGCGCGATCCTGGCCGAGCTCCAGCAGCACGCCCCCGAGGTGCTGCGCGCCTGCCGCTCAGCCCTGGAGCACGATTCGGCCGATCTCGATTTTCTGCGGCTGGAGCGCGAAGCCTTTGCTGGCTGCCCCAACGTGGCCATCGATGTGGCGGTCATGGAGAAGACCCAGCGCGGCGCCGTGCTGCCGCTCGATGCCGGCTGGAGCGATGTGGGCAGCTGGAGTGCCCTGTGGGAGACCGCTTCGCGCGACGGCAGTGGCAACGTGCTGCGCGGCCGGGTGATCAGCGAAGACAGCCGCAACTGCTACCTGCGCAGCGAGCACCGGCTGGTGGTGGGTCTGGGCATCGACGATCTGGTGGTCGTCGAAACCGACGATGTGGTGCTGGTCGCCGGCCGCGACCGCGCCCAGGACGTCAAGGCGATCGTGGGGCGCCTCGAAGCCGAAGGCGCATCGGAAAGCAAGGCCCACCGGCGCATCTACCGCCCCTGGGGCCATTACGACGGCATCACCGAAGGCGAGCGCTGGCAGGTGAAAAAAATCGTCGTCAACCCTGGTGCTTCGCTCTCCTTGCAAATGCACCACCACCGCGCCGAGCACTGGATCGTGGTCAAAGGAACGGCGGTGGTCGAAAAAGATGGCAGCCAGGAGCTCGTCGGTGAAAACCAGAGCACCTACATCCCCCTGGGCTGCAAACACCGGCTCTCCAACCCAGGCCAGATCCCCGTGGAGATGATCGAGGTGCAGAGCGGGCCCTACCTAGGCGAAGACGACATCGTGCGCTTCGAAGACCGCTATGGCCGCAGCGATGCGGCCCTCACTCAACCGTGACGCTCTTGGCCAGGTTGCGCGGCTGATCGACATCGAGGCCGCGGTGGGCGGCGATGTGATAACTCAGCAGCTGCATCGGAATCACGGTCAGCAGTGGGCTGAGCAACTCGTCAACCGCAGGCACCGGTAACAGCACGTCAAACAGCTCGGTGTCTGGTCCTTCAGGGGCCACCCCCAGCAGCTGGGCATCGCGGGCCTTGGCCTCCTGGGCATTGCTGAGCACCTTGTCGAACACCGTGCCGGGCACGGCGATCGATACCACCGGCACCTGGGCATCGAGCAGGGCGATCGGCCCGTGCTTCATCTCGCCGGCGGGATAGCCCTCAGCGTGGATATAACTGATCTCCTTGAGCTTGAGGGCTCCCTCCAGCGCAATCGGATAGTTGATGCCGCGGCCCAGGAAGATCACATCCTGGGTGTCGGCAAAGCGGTGGGCCAGGGCTTCGCAGAGGCGGTCGTGGTCCTCGACCAGGGCGCGCAGCTGCTCAGGCAACTGCCGCAACTGGGCCGTCAGAGCGCGCAACTGCTCACGGGTGATCGTGGCCCCACCCGCCTGCTGACCCACACGTCGCTCGGCCATGGCAATCGCCAGACCGTAAAAAGCGAGCAGCTGCCCCAGAAAAGTCTTGGTCGCCGCCACACCCACCTCGATGCCGGCGCCGATGTCGAGCACCTGATCGACCAGACGGCCCAGCGAGCTCTCGGCCCGGTTGGTGATGCCCAACAGCCGCGGCGCAAAGGCCGGATCAGCCATGGCGCGCCGGCGCTCCTGCTCCATGGCCAGGGCCGCCAGCGTGTCGGCCGTCTCGCCCGACTGGGTCACACCCACCGTGAGCGTGCGAGGACTCAGGGGCGGCGGTGCATAGCGAAATTCACTGGCATAGAAAACA